>VMHT01186448.1_pt1 | contig 13303 bp, 14 predicted proteins | sample 4693611 | NCBI WGS metagenome assembly VMHT01 (sample SAMN12280063, study PRJNA550983) | marine metagenome | isolation source: seawater sampled from same location over 5 years 0.02-0.2 micron viral filtrate | place: USA: collected off the coast of southern California halfway between the port... ... | reverse complement strand
TTTTCATTCATTAAATAAATTAACTCAAAACTACATATACCTGTTTTTGAATTTGGATGATTATATATTGAACGTAAACCATTTTTATCCACTTTTATTATTTCTCCTGGTTTTATATCTCTAATGTATTCTTCCTTAGAAAATATATATGATTCAGAATTTATAATATATTTTCCATTTTTATAACCAACACATAAAGGACGAATACCATTACGATCACGCATTGCATATAATTCATTGTTTTTTGTTAAAATAATTATACTATAAGAAACTAAAATTTTATTCATTAAATCTATTAATTTATTTTCAAAACTTTCATATTTACTATTTTCTATAAATTTTACCAAATATTTTGTATCAAATTCATTTAAATTTGGTATATTACCATTATGTACTAAAGAAAAATTTTTTTTTTGACTTTCAATGGGTTGAATATAAATTTCTTTTAATAAAGTTTTTGATGTTGTATATTTTGTTTGTCCTATACAACTTTTTATTAAAAAATCATATTTTAAATTTATATTTTTTACATTTCCTACATTTTTTTGTGTTATAATATTATCTTTAAAAAAAGAAATACCATAACCATCTTTTCCACGATGTTGTAATTTTTTCAATAAATTAATTATAAAAGAATAATAAATATTCTTATCACTATACATTCCTAATATACCACACATAACTATAATTAATAGATATGTATGTTATAATATATTTAAAATCTTTTTGTATAAATTAATTTAAATTTTTCAAAAGATCCTTGATATAATTTTAAATAAATAATTTAAAATTATATTCTTTATTTAACCATCTAGATAATGGTTTATAATCTCTACAATATGGGTGTACTATGTATTGATTTTTGTCCAATTTAGATTTTACAATTAATTTATTTTTTTTACTTATATAACAATTAAATTCCGAATTATTATTTAATTGTTTAATGATTTTTAATAATTGTTTTTTATTTGAGTGCCCTTGCATTTTTTTTTAATAAAAAATAAATAATTTTTACACTTCAATTTACTTAAAATTAATATTTTTATTTTTTGCTACTTGTTTTTTTGATTCTAGCCTTTTTGTCTTTGCCTGTTTTGCCTTTGGCTGTTTTGGCTTTGGTTTTTTTGCCTTTTGCTGTTTTGGCTTTGGTTTTTTTGCCTTTTGCTGTTTTGCCTTTGGCTTTTTTGCCTTTGGCTGTTTTGCCTTTGGCGGTTTTGCCTTTGGCTTTTTTGCCTTTGGCTTTTTTGCTTTTGCCTTTGGTCTTTTTGCTTTTTGAAATCCCCCTTGCGAAAGAATTTTCAATATCTATATCTTTCCCTTTTAAACAATTCCATGTTAATAATTGCTTTATATAATTATCATAAACCTCTCTTACAGTCATTTCGTTTTTTAATGATACGGCTTCAAAATCAATCAATATAAATTTACCTGTTTCTGTATTATATAATACATTATGTGGATTAAAATCAGGCATAAATATTTTATTTCTTGAAAATAAATTAATAATATTAAATAATTTATCTATATTATTTACTACATCTTCAAATAATTCTTCATTATAAGATAATAATGGTAATGAACAACCACTATATGTTGTTGCTTTCATATGTCTATCATCTATTACAATTAATTCTTTTGTTAATACATCTGGGACAGGTAACGCGAATTTTGAAAATAATATATTTTTCTCCAATTCTTGTCTCACTGACTGAATAAAATATTCTTTTGGGATATCTTTATCCTTTCTTTTAGTTTCTATTTTTAAAATAATATTATCTGCCTGACAAACAAAGGTATGAGCCAAATTCCCCCTATAAATCCATAAATGTTTATATCTTTTACCTTTCACATTTACGTATTTATTACAAAAATCACTAAAATCTTCTTTACTTTTACAAGAAGTAAAAAATGATATATAATATTCATGTTTATCATTTATTATATGTTTTGTTTTACTAAATAATAGTTCCTCCATATTATCACCCCCCAATAATTCATCCACATATAAAAAATATAAATCACCTATATTTGTAGTATCTAATATATTATGTTCTTTTTTGCGTAATATACTTATTTTTTCCTCGGCCATTATTATATATATTAAATATAATAATTATCATATATATAATGTTAAAACTTTTAGCAGTTGAATGCCTACAAAAAAGAGATAAAAATGAAAAAATTAAAACAATTTTCAATATATTTAGTAAACCATGCAATATGGTTTACCCAATTAAATATGAAATTAATGATTATAAAGAAGTTATTGATATTTGGAAACCATATAAAACTGAAAAAAAAATATATAATGATGATTTTTTTATTAAAGACATATTTGATTTTCATTTATCAAATATAAATCATGTTATATTATTTTATAGCAAAAATAATAAAAACGCGTTATTAATGAGTAAAATAGATAACGAATACATTAATTTGGTTATTCCTGCATACTCGTTAAAAAATAAAGGCGTTTCAATTATTTCAACATTTACTTAAATAAATTTTTACGTTTTAAATATTATATATATATATATATATATAATGAAACTTAAATATATTATATTTTTATTACTACTTTAATACAGTATAGTTGGGACAGATTAACCTCACATTGTAATACGATACAAGGTTAAATTTTATTAATAATACATCATTTTATATCTATTTTTGGCTTTGTTGGTTGGTATTATAATCCTTTTTATCATTTAATTTTAGTAAGTATCATTTTATTTTTATGGTTAACAATTAATAATAAAATGTGTGGTGTAAATAAAAATAATAGATTTAAAGATTTTTTATTTAGATTAAAAGCTAAAAGAATAAATAAAAATATATACAAATATTTTGTATTAATTCTTATAATTTATGATATTTTTTATTTAATTAATTATTTTAAAAAGTCTAATAAAAATAATATATATAATATATTATGGGTATTCTAAAAAGGTGTGAAACTATTGAAATTCTTTCTGAAATTAGAAATATAAATAAGGAAGACGTTGTTTTATATAATGAAAATGAATATGAATTAACTGAATTATTAAATAGAGATGAAAAAGCATTAATAATACAACATTGGTGGAAAAATAAATTAGATGATATATATATGGAAGGATTTCATGAAGAGGATTTTCCACAAGATCTAACAGAATGGATTTGTTGGGGATGCGGTGAAAATAGATTAAATTGTGAATGCTTTCAATAATTATTTTTATAATTAAACTTAAAATATATTAATAATATATATAAATGTTTATTAATAATACACATTTATATTTATTTACACATTCCTTTTTTTGGTTTTATTTTAATATTTTTATATTTTATTTATTTGATATTTATAGTGAAAATAATAAATATTTTTTTAATAAATATAAAATTCAAAAAAAAAATATTAATTGGAATAAGTATAAAAAAACATTTAATTTTGTTCTAAAACAACAATTTTTAATTAATTATCCTATTAGTTATATTTTCTATAAAAATATAATTATTAAAAATGATGATTTCATATTTTATAGAGAATTTTTAAAATTATTATTATGTTATATTTTCTCTGATATACTTTTCTATACTTCACATAAATTTTTTCATTTTAAATTTTTTTACAAACATATTCATAAACAACACCACGAATGGATAATTCCTTCTGCAATATCCGCTACTTATTCGCACCCCATCGAACATTTGATTTCTAATATAGGTGCGCTTTATATACCATTGATTATGACAAATGCACATTTATATACATACTTTTTATATCAAACGCTTGGAATTTTTAATTCTATTATTAGTCATTCAAATTATAATTTTTTAAGTGATTCACATAATATTCATCATAAAAAATTTAATTATAATTTTGGATTGGGTTATACAGATTATATTTTTAAAACAAAATATAAATCAAAACAAATTAAATTGAAATAAAACTTTTTTGAAAAGTTTTATTTTAAAAAGACAATAATGTTTCTATATAAAAAAGACGATCTTATTCGCGGACAAATTGTAAAACGACCTTCTAAAAGATGTAAAACTCCTTATGTGGGCGATGTTATTAAAACTTTTCAAAAAAGTTTTAAATCAAAAGATGATAATAATGAAGAAGAAAAAAAAGAAGAAGAAGAATATTTATTACATACACCATGTCTTGGTTGCGGTGGATTATGTGATGCCGGTTCTGAAATTTTAATGTATCCTATTAAAACAAAATGTAAATATAGAGCATTCTTATCCATTGTAAAAGAGAAAAACAATACTATTTATGTTGGTATTGAACCAAATAGTGCTGAAGTTATTACCGAATTGGCTTTAAAAAAAAATTATATCAAAGAACTTCAAAATATTAAAAGTTATAAAACTCAAACTAAAATTGGAAAATCTCGTTTTGATTTCTCCGGTGTTGATGAAAATGGGGTTGAATTTATTCTTGAAGTAAAAAATGTTCCATGTGCTTATTATGAAAATGTGGCTACAGAAAAAGAGAGAAAAAATATTGATTCTTCTAAATATAAATGGAATGATAAAATTGGAATTTTTCCAATTGGTAAAATTAATAGAAAAACAAAAACTATCAGTGAAAGAGCATTGAAACATATTAGAGAATTGGAAGAAATTAAAAGAACAACGAATAAAAGAGCAATTATTTGCTATGTTATTCAAAGAAATGATGTAAAAAGTTTTGAACCATCTGCATGTGATCCAATTTATAAAAGCGCTGTTGAAAAAGCAATTAAAAATGGTGTTGAAATGATTGTTTTGAAGGTTAAATGGGATAATAATAATAATTGTATCCTTTATTAGCAGGTAAATATGTCAGTGCTGCACCATATACTACCCAACGACTCATCATTCCCCGACACTTCGTGAAGCGGGGGTGGCCCACTTTGCGCTGCTTGTCCTTTGGATATAGATTTAAATGTAACTTTTCCACTTTTTTCTAATGTTTCAATCATATCAAGTACAATCACATTGCTTCCAAGATTTTCACCATCGGAGGTGAAAAATTTTAGTTTGGTTGTTTCATTAGAAAATATACCAGAATTCACCCCACCCCCTTTCGTCGCATTCATGTCGTCGGCGTCCACCGCGCCGTTATATTTGTCCCCGGTCTTTGCATAAATTTTATTGCCCACCGTTTCAACAAAGGTTTTCATAGCTTGAGGGGTTTGGCGCTTGGATAGATCACTCAAACCAGCGAAGCTCCACGCTTCATTTATTTTTTCAAATCCCCAAGCACTAAAAAATGGTTGATTGCCATCTTTACCCAATTCTGATGCAGATTTTGGCATTGTTACTGTAAGCATTCTACACTTTCCTAACTTGTCTATAAATTTATTAGGGTCATTCATATGACCACAAAAATCCAAATCTAATTGTTTAAGATCATTGCTATCAATTCTTTGATCGCGAGGATAATATTCATCTGGATATTTGCACCTTACTTTTAAACCTGAATGATCTTGGTTATGACGATATGCAAATGGTTGTGTACGATCATACGAAGAACCCCAATATCCTGGATCTCGAGGTGCATATATTATACTATCTAAAACATTTTCCGAAACATCGCAAGAATCTTTATCTGCTACACAGATACTACCGCCTGAAATACTAACAATACCGCCGCTACATTCGAATTCATACTCATTCCAAGGCTTACTAAGTTTAAAACCAGGTTTACAGTCAATATACCTTCCATATAAACCTGGAATTTCTTTATTACCACTAACTTCCAAACTATATCCTGGGTCTCGTGTTCCCAAATATAAATATTCCTTGTCTGCACCTCTTTCAAACCCCACCTTGTTCAAATCCCACTGACACAATTTATCTTTGTTAAAATTTTGATCGTCTGATTCACATCTAGTACATAATGCATATAATTGTTGTATTTTATCACAAAAATCATCCAATTGATCTGCTACACCATCATCTCCCGCTGCATCTCCTAACTCATCGCTTTTAAAAATATCAAATGCAGACATATAAAAGTTTTCTCTTACTACATAAGCGTCATAAATAATATATAATAATAATAATAAACTTAGTAATATTAATAAATTTATAATAGAACAATGTTTTAAAAATTTACCCTTCATATTATATATAAAATATATTATTATTTTTATTATTTAAAAAATACCACCCCAATTATCATTTTCTTTTAATTTTTTATATTCGGCTAATAATTTATTATATTTTGTAACCAAAATATTGTGTTTTTGTTTTATTGTTTGGTTGTGCATTTTTAAGTCATTATTTGTTTTTTCTAAATGTTCATATTTATTATTTATTTCTAATTTAAAATTTTTATATTTTGTTTTAAATTCATTTAATAAATTCTTTCTTTCTTTATTTAAAATTTCTCTATTTGATGAAACAATATCTGTATTTTTTTTCTTAATTTCTTCTAATTTCATAAATAAATCTTCATTATCTCTTTTTAATATTTTATTGCTATGTTTAAATTTATTGGAATCATCTAAATATTTTTTACTTTTTTCTATTAACTTTTTATTTTTTTTTAAAACTATTTGATAACTTTCGTTTATATTTTCATGTTTTTTATTTAATTCATTTAATATTTTTTCTTTACTTTCATGTTTTTTTATTAAATCTCTACATTCATTATTTTTAACTTTTAATTTAGATTCTAATTTAATTTTTACTCTATTTATATTATCCATTTCTTTGGTAATATCATTGTAATCTTTTATTAATCCATCATTTATTTTCAATAATTCACTATGTTCATTTTGCATATTGTCGTAGTTTTTTGATAATTTTTCATTTACACCTTTTAAATTATTAAATGACAATACTAAATCCTCCAATTTTTTAGTTTTTACGTTTTTTTCATTTTCTAAATTTAATCTTTCCTTTGTTAAATTTTCATTTACCTTATTTAATTCTTTAAAATTTTTATCTAAATCTCTGTATTTACTTATTAATAAAGGTTTCTTTGAACTCCCTAAACCCATTATAATATATAAATATTATTTTTAATTTATATATTATTAAATATTTTTACTTACATTTTCGTTTTAATGTTTTATTTTTCATTTTTTTTAAAAACGATTTAAATTTTTTACTTTTTGTTTGTTTTTTTAATTTATTTAATAACTTCACAAAATTATTTTTTGAATTTGTTCTACGTTTCTTTTTTTGTTTTCGTGCTTTTCTTTTTTGTGTTTTTCTCTTCTGTGTTTTTCTCTTCTGTGTTTTTCTCTTCTGTGTTTTTCTTTTTTTATTTTTTCTTTTCGTTTTACCAAAAATGTTAAATAATTTATTAAAAGCAGTCATTATAATATAATCCTATATTTTATCTTTTTCTACCCCTTCCTTTTTTTCCACCAAATAAATATGGTATAACTATAAAATATATAATACACACAAAAACTACAAAAAATATAACAAAATATAATATATTGGAAAATATACTTCTATATCGTATCATTCTGCAATATAAACTATCGTCATCTGTTTTACAATTTGTGTATACACCAGCACCACCACCTCCTCCCCCTGAAGCACTTCCTAAAAATAGTCCTCCTAAAAACGAACTTGGACCTGTATTTGTATTATTATTATTTGTATTTTTCATTTTTTTTGCTGCACCACTAATCATTTTACTTAATCCACGAGCGCGACCTCTAAATGGTGACACGTTCATTATAAAGTATACATATATAAAAATCTATTTATATTTTTGATCATAAACTTTTTCTAAAAGTTTATTTTTTTTAAAGTTTATTTTTGCCATAGATTTTTTTAAAATCTATTTTTTTAAAATCTATTTTTTTAAAATCTATTTTTTTTAAAGTTTTATTTTTGCCATAGATTTTTCCAAAATCTATTTAACTACCACATGCTAAACATTCGTTTTCTTCCTTGGGAGCAATGGTGAATTGTTGGGCAAACGCTTTTGGCTTACTACGCAAATAATATAATCCTGTTTTTAAACCACATTTCCAACTATAAAAATGCATTGCCGTTAGTTTGTCATATGTTGGAACAGCCATCCATAAATTCATAGATTGACTTTGATCTATATACGCACCTCTATCTCTTGCCATATTAATTAATACCTTCATCGGCATTTCCCAAACGATTCTATACTTATTTTTCAAAAATTTGGGAATACCTTTAATGTTTTGAATTGAACCCTGATTCTTAATAATTTCATTTTTTAAATCTTCATCCCAAACACCCAATTCGATTAATTCTTTCATTAAATGTCTATTAATAATTACAAATTCACCTGCCAACGTTCTTCTACTATAAATTAAACTTGTAAACGGTTCAAAACATTCGTTATTTCCTAATATTTGTGATGTTGACGCTGTAGGCATTGGTGCTAAAAGAAGAGAATTTCTTAATCCATTTTTCATTATATTTTCTTTTAACTTATCCCAATCATACCTATCCGTTTGTTGTACGTTCCACATATCATATTGCAAAATACCCTTTGAAGCAGGAGAATTTTCAAACGTATTATAACTTCCATCCTTTTCTGCTAACTCATTTGATCTTTCCAATGCCGCATGATACATTGTCTCAAAAATATTTTTATTTACAACAGCAGCTTCTTCAGATTGAAATGGTAAATTTAATTTTGCAAAACAATCGGCCAATCCTTGGACTCCTATACCAATCGGTCTATGACGCATATTTGAACGCTGTGTTTTTTCCGTTGGGTAATAATTAATATCAATTACCTTATTCAAATTTTCCGTTACAGTTTTCGTAATTCTATGCAATTCCTCATAATCAAATGTATATTTTAAATATTCCAAAAGTTCAACATATCCACCAACATATTCATCATTAATTATAATTTGTGGTATTGATTTAACTTCCTTATCATACTTTTTACCTAAATATTCATAAATTTCTTTTCTATATTCATCCGAATCTACATTTACTTCTTCATATTTTTCTACATTAAATGGTTTAATATAATTTTTTGCCATCTTACAATAATCACATGTGGATTTTGAATAAATCTTAAATGTTTTAATTTCTTTTGTTGGCGCTTTAATAAACCTTGATAATGCTATACTTGCTAAATTACAAACAGCCGTTTCTTTTGAATCGGAATACTCAATTATTTCACAACATAAATTTGAAGACTTAATCGTTCCCAAATTCTTTTGATTTGATTTTTTATTGCATGCATCCTTATATAACATATACGGTGTCCCTGTTTCAATCTGAGAACTTAGAACTTTATACCATAAATCCCTTGCATTAATAACCTTTCCCTTTCTATCCTTTTCTTCCTTTTCCTCATTTTCTTTTTCATATTTTTCATATAACGCTTCAAATTCATCACCATATACATCTGATAATCCCGGGTTTTCATCGGGACAAAATAAAGTCCATTTTTGCCCTGTTTTTACCCTTTTCATAAAAAGATCTGGAATCCATAATGCATAAAATAAATCTCTGGCCCTTGCCTCTTCGTCTCCATGTGTCTTCTTCAATTCAAGAAATTCAAAAATATCCTTATGCCAGGGCTCAATATACATGGCAAATGAACCAGAACGCTTTCCCCCACCCTGATCAACATACCGAGCAGTATCATTAAATACTCTCAACATTGGAACAATACCATTACTTGTTCCATTTGTCCCACGAATATGACTCCCTTTAGCCCTTACGTTATGAATATGTAATCCAATACCACCTGCCCATTTTGAAATCTGAGCACAATCACCCAAAGTACTAAAAATACCATGAATAGAATCATCCTCCATTGCCAAAAGATAACACGAAGATAATTGTTGTCTAGGTGTTCCAGCGTTAAACAAAGTTGGAGTTGCATGTGTAAAATATTTTTGACTTAACCCATCATATGTTTCTTTCACTTTTTCTAAATTATCTTTGTGAATAGCTAATGCAACCCTCATCCACATATGCTGAGGTCTTTCCACAATTTTTTTATTGATTCTCATTAAATATGCTCTTTCTAATGTCTTATATCCAAAAAAATCAATTAAAAAATCCCTTTTATAATCTATCATTTCCTCTAATTCATTTTTGTATTTTGTTGCTAAATTAAACAATTCTCTTGATACAATTGGTGATCGTTTTCCATTAACATCCCTAAAATTATATAATCTTCTTACAACTGTTGAAAATGATGAATCTGTTTGCTTCTGATGATTTGATATTAAAATTCTTGCTGCTAATGAATAATAATCATAATGGGTTGTAGAAAGTGCCGCACATTGCTCTGCAGTTAATTTATCTATCTCTAATGTTGTAATATTATTATATAACCGATCCATAATTTTCTTCACAAGAGCAGTATAATTAATTTGTAATTCATTATTTCCTAACTTATCTAGTCTGTTTAAAATCTTATTAAATGAAAATTTTTCTTTTGTTCCATTTCTTTTAATAACATAATCCTCAGAAGCCATTTGTTGTAATATTTACATAGATTAATTTTAAACCAATTTATCTTATATATTTTTCACATATTTGGGAGATTCTTATAAAACTGGAATATTTTTAAATCATACATTATTGAAAAATATATAAAAACCCGCTAAAACGGTAAAAGCACCAAAAAATTTCCTTAATACCACTTCATTTGTTTTCTTTAAATATTTTGATGATATCCATGAAAATACAGTAAATATTAAAGCCATATACATTGCCGCAAATATATCACCATATCCATCTTTATAAAAATTTATTGCAGCGAAAATACCAATTGGTGGTAATAACATCAATAATGATGTAGCTATTCTATTTTTTAATGAACCCAACAAACCAAAAAATGTTAAAAGTGGAACTATTAGTATTTCCACACCCCCACCTAGTATTCCCGCAAGTAATCCCGTAACTATACCTATAAGAGTTAATCCTAGGTAATACATTTTTATATATTAATGTTATAAAATATAAAAATGTCTGTAAAATATTAAATATTCTCAAAAAAAAAAATATTTTATTATAACCTAATTAAAACTAATCTTTTAATCCTACCATCAAATATATCGGCGTTGGTTTAATATCTACGTTATTTGTCGCATTATATAAACTTACATTACCACCTAATACAGGAACATTGAATTTCACACAATTTTCATTTAAAACGTCAACAGTTTTTTTAAAATCATACATTGATGATTGTGGGTGTCCAAAATTTAAACAATTAATAATCCCCAATGGTTTTGAATTTTGATTTATTGTCATTTCAACATAACATTCATTAAATGTTTCTCCCCAAGTTAACACCAATTTCTTATTCGCTTCCGGAATATCCAATACACTATAACTTCCAGGTTTATCTGGACCCTTAATTGTTCTATTTCCAACTGTAATATCATATTGTCTCCATAATTCCGGATTTCTTACCTTGTGTACTTCATGATAATATTCATTTTCCGGTTCTTTTACTTCCCAATTTTGCTCTATATTTGCAAAACTATCCATTTCTTTTGAATATAATAATTGTTCGTTTTTAAAAACACTATAATTTCCACTTAGATTCACTTTCCCTATACAACTATATTCCAAATCCCATTTTTCAAATATTGAAAATATTTGATCCAAATTATCTTTTTTCGCTACTATTAACATTCTTTCCTGTGATTCAGACATTAAAATATTATAGGATTCCATTTCATATTTTACAGGAATTTTATCAATATATATATCACATCCCATATTTAATTTTGTTTTTTCTCTACCCCTATGTACCACTTCATACGACGCACATAATAATCCACCCGCACCCATATCTTGCATACCAACAGCCAACTTCTTTTCAGATAATTCTATACATGCCTCCAATAATAACTTTTCCAAATACGGATCTGCCTTTTGAACATTGCTTTTTAATTCTTGTAAATTATCACTATTTGAAAATGATTTACTCGCCATTGCAGCCCCATTAATTCCCTCCGCACCCGTCTTACTTCCAACATATATCAAATATTCGTCTTTATTTAAAGCATTTCCATAAATTATATTTTCCTTCTTTAAAATACCTATACAACCCACATTCACAAGAGGGTTATTATTATAACATTCTCCAATTTTTAAATCTCCGCCAACATTTGGAACACCAATCGTATTTCCATAATATGATATACCACTTATTGCATTTTTTAATAGTTGCTTACTATTTTCATCAACACCAAATCTCAAAAAATCCAATAACGCTATTGGCCTTGCGCCCATCGTAAAAATATCTCTTAATATACCACCAACACCAGTCGCCGCTCCCTCATATGCATCTATAAATGTTGGATGATTATGACTTTCAATGCGAAGCGCTATGCAATAACCATTTCCTATATCAATTATACCCGCATTCTCACCAGGTGGAACTATTACCCAATCTTCCTTCGTATGCATAGTTTTCAAATATTTTTTTGTACTTTTATATGATATATGTTCACTTGATAATAAATGACTTATTTTCAAATCAAACAAATTTTGCATTAATGGAACATTAATATTATCCGAAAATCCCATTATTTTAAATAATATACTCTTAAATTTACTATTGTGAATATTTCTTTCCGGATGAGGCATCATGCCAAAAATATTTCTCTCTTTATTACATATTCCCGCTATATCATCCAAAGAATCTATATTCTTTTTACAATAATTATCATTGTTGTTGTTTGAATAACGCAAAAATACTAAATCATTTTTTTTCAAATAATCTATATCATTAAATTCATATCTACCATATGAATTTGCTATATACAATTCCGTCGAACTTTTTATACCACATATATTTATATCCAATTTCACATTCTTACAATTAAATTTCTCGTTTTTATTTAATTTTAATTCACCCGGTAATAAATTCATTTTTGTTAATATTTGAAAACCATTACATATTCCCAAAATCTTTATATTTCTTACATTCGCCTCTATTATTATTTTTGTTACAGAAGATTTTATTGCCATTTCACCTGGGGAAATTTTATATTCATTCGTTGCTTTATCATATACCCTATCTCCAAAAGCAAATCCCCCAGGTATTACTAATAAATCCATTTTTTCTGGAAATACTTCCTCTTTGTGCCAAATAAAAAATACATTATTTTTTATATTTTTATTATTTTCATCATATAAAAAATAATTATATGTCTCTAAATCACAATTTGACCCAGGATACCGAATTATACCTATATTCATTATAGGTTTTAATAATTTATAATTTCTAAGTTTTTATTTATTTTTATTTTTTTTTTTTTATTTTTTATTTATTTTTAATTTTTTATTTTAAAATTGATTTTATAAAATATATTCATAAATTTTATAATTA
>VMHT01173872.1_pt1 | contig 13303 bp, 23 predicted proteins | sample 4693611 | NCBI WGS metagenome assembly VMHT01 (sample SAMN12280063, study PRJNA550983) | marine metagenome | isolation source: seawater sampled from same location over 5 years 0.02-0.2 micron viral filtrate | place: USA: collected off the coast of southern California halfway between the port... ... | reverse complement strand
GCGTAACGACCATCACGCTTGAAGATGATGCAGGCGACGGCTGGGGCAACTCACATGTAGGTGTGAAGCAAGGAGACTTGCAATGGATATTCACAGTCGGACCAGGAGAGTTTTCTCAGTCATGGGACTTAGTGCTAGACTCTGACGAAGAGGTGGATGTATACTACTTCGAGATCGGAGGACCACAACAGCCTCCACAAGAAACTCAGTTTCAAACGCTTCACAACTCTATTATTATAACCAACGAGGCTGGGGACACCCTGATGGTTGAGGGGGACAATCCATTTTTTGATAACGGGCAGGGTGCTCTACAGCCATTTGGTAATCCTGAGTGGAATGTCTACCACTTTACTCCGTACTGTGGGACTAGCTGTTTACCATACGTTTACGGATGCTTAGATGTAGACGCACAGAACTACAGTGACGAGGCTAATACAGATGACGGAAGCTGTTACTACGCAGCTGGTTGTACACAGGCAGGATACTTGGAGTACTACACGCAAGGCTACGAGGCTGACTTCGACGACGGCAGCTGCGAGGTGTTAGCGGTATTTGGATGCACAGATTCCGAAGCCCTGAACTATAATGAAGAAGCGAATGTTGATAACGAGAGCTGCGTACCCGTGATCGTAGGATGCACAGATATCAACGCTTTCAACTACGACGAGGAGGCAAACACGCCAGACAACGAGTCTTGCCTGTACGATGCTGACTGCGTGGGAGAACCAGGCGATCCGTACTGGGCAAACGACGAGTGCTACATGTGGGTGATTGATGTTGACCCGTACTGCTGCGAGTCCGAGTGGGATGGCACCTGTGCTAACCTATACACCTACTGCCAAGACGGTACCGCTACATATATCCCTTACTTCGAGTCTGAAGTAAAAGTATTCCCGAACCCTGTGGCAAGAACCTTGACTGTGAGGTCTAGCAATCCTGTAACTATTGAGATTTACAATTCTCTAGGAGCTCTTGTTGTTCCGCAAACTACTGATAGTCAGATTGATATGTCTGCGATGCCAGTAGGAATGTATCAAGTTGTTATTAGACATGACGGTAGATCCATCGTAAAAAACATATCTAAGCAATGAGATACTTAGCTCTAGCACTAGCTTTAGTTTCTACGGCAGCCTCTGCTCAGCCAGACCTGATCGTACAGGACCTGTATACCGACAGCCTATGTCTTGGTCCCAACCCTTATTTCTCTATACACTTTACGATTACGAACGTCGGTGACGAAACGTGCGAGTACTTCTGCTATGAGAAGAACGGAATTGAGGTGTGCCCTGACACAACAATATTCGACTGGTCACTAGACCCCAACGAAGCCAGGTACTACTACTTGGGATGGTTGAACTACGACGGGTTCGGTGAGCCATACACAATCGAGGTTGTCAATGCTGTAGATGAGGTCAACACATTGAACAACGAGCTAACAATGATCGTCCCAGACGAGCACATTTGTGAAGAGATGCTCAGCGTTGATCTTGCGATTGACACCGTGCTTTACAACACGGGCTGTGACGAATACGGTCCATACTTAGATCCGAGCATATACATGACCAACCTTGGTACAGACGACATCACGGAGCTGTGCATCAAGTTTCAGGTGTTGGGGCAAACCAACGATACGGTTTGCTTTACTGGTCAGAGCTATCTCCCGCTTGAGTCTGGGGAGAGCGCAGTTCAGTACTGGCCTAGGATTTATGCGGACGGCGTATTGAGCTTGCACCTGCTGAATGTAAACGGACCATCACCTTTCTCTTGGTTGGACTTTGGTATAGACGAGTGGACTTACAACAACACGTATGTGGAGGTGTTACCCGTTATCTCCAGCGGCTGGTGTATTTCTGGATGCACAGACGAGACGGCTTGCAACTACATGATAGAGGCTTTCTTGGATGACGGGGGGTGCGAGTACCCAGAGCTGTACTATGACTGCGAAGGTGAGTGCGAGTACGACACGGACGAGGACGGAATCTGCGATCAGCTTGAGATCCCTGGCTGCACCGATCCACTAGCAAACAACTACAATTCGGATGCTACCGACGACGACGGGACCTGTGAATACACCGTGAATCTAGCCCGCGAGGTATACGACATCGAAGAGTTGAATGTGTACCCTAACCCGTTTGATGATGTAATCTATGTGTCAAACATCCCTGGATCTCTTTGCAGGGTTAGAGACCTGAACGGAAAAATTGTAGTAGAAAGAACTATGTCTGCTGTCATAAGCATGAACTACTTAAGCGAGGGGACCTACTTGGTTGACTGGATGGTAGAAGGCAAAGTGATTCTAACTAAAAAGATTATGAAGAGATGAGGCTAATTGCTGCTTTGGTTTTTGTGATGTTCAGCTTTACTGCTGAAGCTCAGTTCTTGAAGAAGACATTCAAGTTCGCTACGTTCTACACAGCTTTCAGCGGAAACAACTCTGTGTCTGATGTAGATGTTTACTCTGTAGCCAACGGACCATTGCAAGTAGACGTCATCGAGACGCCGTTCGACTACTCGCTCACAGCAGGCGTAAGAAAGATTGCTAGGTTCTCGTACGAGAACAGAGCCAACAACTTCTACAGCGGTAACGAGCAGTCATACAGCGATGCCGCTACGATCGGAAAGGTAAAGGGGTTTGAGTTCCTGTTCCAGGGATCGTACCAGAGACAGCAGGGTGTGGAGTTTCTGAACCAAGACCACTTCCTGAGATACGTAGCCAACAACTGGATCGCAAAGGTTGAGTACTTGCAGGACGGGTTTGCTGACGTCAGCTACTTCGAGGGCTCGCAGAGAGGCAGGCTGAATCTAGGCAAGAAGCTTTCGCTCAACCTCGGAGTGGTGCAGAGGCTGTCCGAGCCATACGGATACAACCCGCTCGCAGATTGGACGCTAGCAAACAACAGCATTCACTACACTCAACTGGCTATCGAGGAGGGCTACAGCGTAGACTTTGACTCTGGCGAGTTCTTTAACCCTGACGGCGACGTAGTTGCGGAGAATGTACAGGTATGGGAGTCTGTGGTAATACCACAAGTTTTGATTGACTACACAGATAGAAAGCGTAGCGAACTACCTAGTCAGTGGAATTACTCTCTGATAGCTGGTTTTGACTTCTACCATTTTACGCAGGACTTCTGGCTGCACAGCTGGGCTAACGTATTGCCATATCACTTGGAATCAGACAGCGAATACTCTTATCAAAACTTCTTGGATGGCGATCAGTGGATCGACTACTCAGGCGGATTGATATTTGGATGGAAACTAAACAAAAGCCTGGGGATGTTCCTCGAAGGCAGATACCACAAGTACTGGAACAGAGAGTGGCACAACTTCTCTGTCGGTTTGAACTACGTAATTATTTGATATGGCAAAAGAACTGAACGAAGACACAGGATTTCACGTAAGCATTAAAACACTTGCAGGTATTGGGGCTGGAATGGCAGCCATCATTAGCATGTGGTTCGTGCTACAGGCGGACATTGCAGAAGCAAAGGAGCTTCCCGTGCCACCAGACCCAGAGATTACACGTATGGAATTTGACATGAAAGACCAACTAATTCGACAAACCATCATGTCCACTCAGGAAGATGTCACTGAAATAAAGCAGGACATGAAAAGGATCGAAGAAAAAATCGACAAACTAAAATGAAGAATGAAAACGCTTGCAATTGTATTATTTGCGATATTATCGGCAACTGCTTTTGTGGCTGTTGTAACGGCTGAAGAAACGGAAGTATGTCAGTCAGGGATCTGTGTTGTTGAATTCAATGCTGCTTTCAACGCACAGAACAGCGTAGATTGGATTGATAAACTTAGCGACTGCGAAGTGGCTAGGATTGACATTCTTGAACGTCCCGATATGCAAAAGGAGCACAACATAGTTGTGGTCCCCACAATCATTGTGTTCAATGAGGGCGAAGAAGAGAAGCGCTTCCAAGCCAACATCATGATGACTGTCGATGCCACCAAGAAAGATGTTCAAGGTGTTATTGACGAGATTATTTTGAGCTCGTTCTAAATGAGAGCAAAGAAGAAAGACCCCAAGGTAGGCACAGGAAAGAAGCCCAAAGGTTCTGATCGTAGGTTGTACACCGACGAGAACCCCAAGGACACCGTACCTATAAAGTTTGCTACTCCAGCAGACGCAAGAGCAACCGTAGCCAAGGTCAAAAAGATAAACAAACCTTTTGCTAGGAAGATTCAGATCTTAACTGTGGTTGAGCAGAGGGCTAAGGTAGCGGGCAAGACTGAGCAGGCCAGGATAGCCAAGGCTGGCAAGGAGGCCATAAGAAGAGCTAGGAAGAAAACCTAATACTCCTTGCAGTACTCCCAAACCCTGTAGGAGTCGAGACGCATTATATCCAACAGCCTTAGCCTAGTTATAACGTCGTCTCTGTCTTTGCGGCTGTATTTCCTCTTGTATGCGCTTTTTTTGTCAGGGACGATTACGTCCTGTACGTTATCCTCACAGAAGTTTTTGAGTTCTTCGCGGCTGACGACACTAAACCCACCCTCCTCTGGCATATCGAAGGCAATGATATCTGCCTTCCCATACATCCACCCTGGGTCACCCGCCACGTTTTTAAACTCGCACCATATTTCTTCAGGGAGATTGTTTCCTTTGACGTCCACCCCCCACAAACCGTCTTCGCCGTAGCTCAACCAGTAATCGATATGGAGTTGCACGTCATCCTTTCTACTTCCCTTTGCGACTTGGAATCCGAGCCTTAGTGCAGCTCGGACAAAGCGGACTTCAGCTACTCTCCCCGTCGCCGAAGAGTATTTCCGCCTGTTCTGACTGATCATAGTTGGCTTCAAAATGTTGATATGAAGCCTCCTTGATTAAGTCAAGCTCCTGATTGATAACGACTCGAACGGCACTTAGCAGATTTGCTATGATGCCAGGGTTAATTCGAGGGTCCCCATCGCTCAGATGAAGATCCTCGTAGAGCTCCGTAACGCATTCATGCAGCCTCTGTGTTGCCACGCTGAATGTCGCGCTTAGTTGCTCTTCTGTTAGATCTTTTTTTACCATATCCTAGTTCTTTCAGTTTAGCTATAGCTTGCTCTATCTGCTGTTTATTCTTGCAGATAAAGAGAGCTGGGACTGGTTCTCCTGAGTCTATCAAGTGGCGTAGGAACAGCTTCCATCGCATCGGGAAGTCATGATGCGAAGGAGTGTATCCTTTGGTTTCGATTACCCATTCTCCGTTTGGTCCTACGAAGTCGGGTGTGTATTTAATTGGAAGGACCGTCGAATCTGTTCGGTCCGACAGGTCTTTCTTCTTGGCAGTCATCTTCAAGTATGTACCAGGGTACTTGAATTTATCTACGAGCATGTACTCATGTGTCTCGTAGGTAAAACTTATCCCTGATTCAGCTAAAAGATCAGCGCAAGACTTCTCTAATCCGCTCTTGTATTTACCTAAAGAACGTTTCTTAGCTGACTTACGCTTTGGTGTCCCGCTTGCTTTTCGCTTCACTTACGGGAAGGTACAGCTTAATTTTTTAAAAAAGAAGTGTTAACGGGAAACTCGAAGTAATCTTGCTTACCACCCTGTAAATCAACAGATTCAAACAGTTCTTTTTGACTTCTCCACATGCGGAAGGCTGTCCTTGAAGTATTCATTTCGAAGCGGATTGGGTCACCAAGCGGTGTTGGTTCGCCTCCCGTTTCTACATCTCGAACCTTTCGAACGTGAAACTCCGTAACTCTTTTCTCTGCGTGATCAGGGTGTTGCACTTTTCGGTGTATAGTAATGAAGCAGTCGGATCGATTGACAAACTTGCCGCCGCCTTCTGTGTCCTCTGCGTAAGGAGCTACGGGTAAACCGTCGTCGCCTTTGCGGCGTTGTGCTTCGGTAACAGCGTGCATGTTCAACCACACAGCCACGTCATTAGCAGTAGAAAATGTGAGAAACTCTGATGCTGCTTCATAGTGGTAGTCATGGACACCAATAGAGCTGTTGCCCATATCGATTTTAAGGCTGTTGTAAGGGTCTACAAAAACAGCATCCACCTCTTGCTGCTTCATTATCTTTTCTAAGAACACAATGATGTCTGCGTAGCTGTATACTTGCTTGTTGCTGATCACGGTAAAGTGATTGCCCACCCACTCGTATGCCTTTTTACGCTCCATGTGATTCATGGAGGATATAGGCTTGTCTAAAGCGAACTGTATCAGGGACATCTTCAGAGAAGCTGTTCGGTTCTCAGAGGAGTACACCACCCACTTCCATCCGTGCCGAACAGATGCGTTTACCATCAGGTACAGGGCCATGGTGGTTTTACCTACGTTGCTGTGACCGTTTACAATCACAAACTCTTTCTTGTATCTGAAATGCTGGTCTAGTTGTGCGTCACCAGTATCTAGCCCTACAGGTATGCGCCCGTTGGCAAAGTCGTCAATCCACCTAAAGTCCTCATCGTCTGATGAGATGAAAGACATATCTCCGTCGTTGACTAACAGCTCACGCTGTGCCTTTCGTTCGTCATCAATGGTGGTTCGGATAGGGTCTTGCTTGCCCTTCTCCATAGCCTCTTTGATCGTGCGTATGGCTTGCTCTTCATCGTCTACCTCACGCTTGAGTATCTCGCGTGTGAGAACTCGCACCACCTCATCCTCCTCCATACGCCCAGCGGACACATAGCCCCCACATAGCTTTGCAGCTCGTAAAAGGGTGTTGTGCTTCTCTCCATCAGAGCACTGACGAATCATGCGAGCAGCTAGATTTAACTTTAAGTAATCTGTGTAACTGCCTGATTGTGAGACAGCTACTTGTGATTCACTCTTCTCTGTAGCGAATGCACCGAACGGCTTTGATTGCTCGTTGATTACGATGTCTGGGTCCCAGGATTCAAAGCAAGCGCGGGACTCGTTGATGCCTGACTCGTCTACCTCAAGGGTGTATTGCTTCTCGAAGTATGTGCGTAGCGCACGAAAGTGATCGCGGTGGCGCTCAGGGTTTGTTATCTTAACAAGCGCCTTAAGTCCGTCGCCACTCGGAGATACCCAACAGCTATACACATAAGGATCCGTGGATAGAACCGCTTTGGATGCCTCAACATCAATGTGGTCGAAGTCGAGTACAATGAATTGGCTGTGCTTCTCAAGCGCCTCGTCATTACGTGCCTTAAATTCCCCTGAGAAGAGGACGACTGGTAGTTTCTTTTTAAAGTCTTTTGAACCATCTCTAATAGCTTCAATGACAGTCTGTGAATTGCCTTCTTTGATTCTTTTAAGTGCAGTAGAAAGCTGTATTACGTGAGCGTCATTATTGTTCTTCTTATAGATGTCTTGGAAGATTGTTACTTTCATCTTGGTTGTGTTGGCTCACAAGTATTTCCTACTTGCTTCTTGGATTCTATTCTGTCTATCAGTATTGTTCTTTGTTTCGCTTTAGGCGTGAGTAGCTCCTGATCGAGCCTGTACATGGTGTGGTCATCGTGCTTCATGATATCCCTGGGGTTATCGTATCTGCTCACAATCCATACGCTTCTTGTCTGAGGTGTTTTGTTCTTTATGAACGTCACCTTCGCTGTCATGTAGTAAATAGGCTTGCCCATGGGTTAGATATTGGGGGAAAGAAAGGGGGTGGAACCGAAGTCCACACCCCCCAGCTTAACCAAGACTCCTATACTAGAACGGGATCGTTTCCGTATCCGATGTTTTAGCCGTGTTATTACGACGCTCCTGCGCCGCTTCGCTGTTCGGGTCCCACACGCTAAGGCATGCTTTGCCGCTCTTCGACATGAAGAGACGGAATCGAACGTTACCGCCTTGACCGCTTTCGTCACGTCTCGTGGTGTACTGGTCAATACAGTCTTTCAGCTCGTTGTCTTTGAGACGGAAGGACCATCCCATCAACTCGCCATTGTCATTGTAGCTAGGCTCGTCTGCCCAACCTACGAGAACACTCTCGTACTTTTTGCTTTGATCACTCATTGCATTAATAAATTAAGGATTAAAATAAAGGTGTGTAAAAATAGGGTGTAAATGCCTAACGCTACAAAAGCGTCGGCTAACATTTTTGCTAGGGTTTTATACTTCATACTGAAGATAGTCTTTTACGGGGTCGTAGTCTTCGTTCATGAACTGTCGTATTCTGCGCAGCGCATCATTGAACTTCATCTCCCCCGTGAATAATGTTTCGTCCGTACACTTGACAAGTGCTGGCAGGTACGGATATGTCTTCTCCTGCACCACCCAATAGAAGTCTTTGATGCCAAAGACCTTGCAGTAGATGTATGCTTGGATGTCGTAACAGAAGTCTCGCACTGCATAGCGGAACTTTTCCGCACTACGCGCCGACTTGCTATCGCTGATGAATCCGTCACCAAGGCAGTCGAGGAATCCCTTGACCTGAACTCCGTTCAGTTCTTCAAGGAATCCCACCTGATAGTCACCTGCCAGGTATGTATCTAGTAAGCCGCAAGTAGCGAGACGGTCGATCATGTCGTTCGCCATTTTCCAGTCATCACTAGAGACAATCGTCTTGCCTTTTTCGAGAGCCTCCGTTCTCATGGACGAAACAACAGCCTTGTATTCGGAGGTCATCGAGGGTTTCTTTGCGTTTCGTGCTTTGTCAGATAGACGTGATAATACTTCTGTATCTGACATCACTATGTACTTTTCGAACGCTTGCTCCCGCTCAAATAGGAGCATATCATATAATGTACCGAAGTCTAGGGCGTCCGACTTGTATATCATTTCGCCCTTCATGTATCGATCGAACTGAGCCATGTCGCCAAGCGCCTGCTTCAGTGATGAGTACGACAGGTGTGACTTGCCGTATCGTTCGTGTAATTGTTCGCTAATAGTCATCGTATACTGGTGTTCCGTCTTCGTTTATGTATTCATAGGTTTCTATTTCCGCCCACTTCTTGGGTGGTTTGGAGGTCATCCAAAACCGCTTTCCTCTGCTGTTGATAAAGAACTCAGCTATATCAAACTCTCCAGGAGAGTCTGCATGCACCACGAAGAAAAGCCCTGAGAAAACAGGATTCTTTTTCTCCGTGTCCACCCAGTACTTAGGCATCGTTGCATTCAAGCACTGCTCCCTGAATCTAGCAAACAGTTTCCTGTTGGTTCTCCTCTGGTCCAGAGGATCCTGTCGTGGCATTACCTAACGAACTTCTTGAGCCCAGCAACCTGCTTCTCCGTCAGAGAAGACTCGTACTTGTCCATGATGCTAGCGAATGCTTTCTTCTTGTCGGTCTGCGACTTGATGTAAGCAACAGCCTTGTCCATGATGTTTACAGGCGGCTCCGTATCGAGCTTCTCTTGTACCTGCTTGATCTTCTTGGTCGTTGGGCTCTCTTGTTTGGCGATTGCATCTGACACTTCGTTAGCTGACGCAATGGAGGTGTCGATTCCGATGCCAAGCATGGCTAACGCACGACCGATGGCTGACGTCTCACAGTTCTCTACGTAACTCGTCTTGTTGATGTTGCTGCTTCCCTGCACTTCGTGTGCATGACCTGTAGATATGATGCGATGCTCTGTGTCGGCTATAGATGCCTTGCACACACATTGCTCGCTGTCTAGCACAGGGAACTCTGTTATCAGGCTCCAGTGCTTGTACTGCTCCTCTTGACGGAAGAACTTGATGCGTTCGTTGACTTCAACGTACTGCTTGCCACGGATGTTTGTGGTCTTGAATTTGTAATTAGACATGTTTATTGGATTGAATTGTTTCTTCTAAATCTTTTTTCATTCTATTTAACCTAGTCAGCTGGGTATTTACATACTTCAGCTTGGACTTCATGGCTTTGTATTTCATTGTTTCGTTGCATAGCCTAGCAGCAGCTATGAAGTACCTCCTGTATCCAGGCCAGTGCTCCATGTTTGACTCGTGTTTCTTGCAGTGGTAACACACGGTGCTGTGGTCGGAACCAAACACCTTGGCTATGGCTGTGGCTGTTAGTTTGAACTGACGCATGGCGGCCATCATTGCGGCCCGCGCCTTCACCTGTTCTTGGTGTCTTGAATTGTCAGGAATAACACCAATGACGTGGTAGTACTCCTTGATTATGGATTGCATTTCACTCTTCATGCAAAGGTATGTTTTAAGTTTTCTTCGTGCAAATTTTGGCGGGGTAAAAGAGGGGCTTTGTTTCTCATCGCTCTCTAACGGGCGCGTTACGGGATCTCCCCGCACACCATTCGCCCCTCTACCCGTCAGCGTTCTGACAGTGCTATGTGGTACGAAGTAAGTATCTCGTAGAACTTTACGTAGTGGTACGCAGCTTCAGAAACATCGCACAACCCGTCGGCAAGCTTGGACTTGGTAACGCCCTCTTCGATGAGGTCGTTGGCAAGGTCTCTTGCGATATCGGGGAACTGCATCAGGTATTCTGACACATCTGTTCTGAGCCATGTGTCAATGTCATCTGCTACAATGTCATCCATGGCGTACAAAGCAGCGAGCCGTTCTGATTGCTCGCCACCCTTGGCTTTTTCTTTGATTACTTGTATTGCTTTCTCATTCGTCATTGCATTCGTGGTTTTCGGTTACTACAAATAGGCTGCGGTCTTGGCTTACCAGTAAGCTATACTCTTCCTCGTTCATGATGCTATTGTGCATATCCATCCAGTTAGGATTACGCCGTGGGTTGAACCTGACGTAGAAGTCATTTACGTTCGGCTTGATTTTGTCGTTCCTCGTAATCTGGAATTCCTCACACTCAACCCAAGCACATACAGTTTTGCATGCCCCATCGTGAATCTTATTTGACGTGCCTGTTTGAACCTTGAGCTTTGCGTTGAACATAGCTATCTGATGTTCAGCAGGGTCTACGTATTGAACATATCCTGGCGCTTTGACCTGCCACTTCATGAAGTTTTCTCCTCTTGCGAGGTGGAATCTAATTTTGTACATGAGAGTTTTGATTGATAGTTAATTTTTACTTGACGGTAGACGTGTTGCATCCACTCGTTGAAGTCGTTCGCGGGATCTTCGTTCGCGCTTGACCGCACACAAATCATTTCATCTTGTCGAATACAATCATACTGTCAGGTTCAGACGGTGTGTTCTGCACTATAGTCTGTGCCTGCTCTCTTGTAAGATTGGGGATGAGCATCTTGGTCTTCTTGTTCCAGTCGCGGAACACCTTGTATACTGCGTAGTTGTTCATGTTGTAATTGAATTAAGGATTTGATTTGCTTGCATTAAGGCATAGGTTTGCCGCTGTGTGTTCGTGCCTGAGCCCTGTGGCTTGGGAAGTCTGACATCCAAGGGTACTGTAAACTTATCGTCCCCTCTCATTATTGCGTTTGCTATCTGTTGTTGTAATGTCATTGTTCTAAGTATTCGATGTAGTCAATGTATTCGAGGCCGTACAGGTCTTGCAGTTGTTGTAGTGTCATGATTTAAATTCTTTCGGCAACTTGAAGTAGTAAATGCAGAGGTCATCGGCATCGAACATGGCAGTGTTTCCGTACCATAGGTCGTTGACGAACTCGTGGAATGCCTCGACATCGAAGGTGTCAGCAACAGCTTCTTGTCGTTCGCACAAGTCCTTGATAACAGCCATGTCAGTCGGCATATACTCACCATCGTATGGGGCTTCACAATTCATTTGGTCCCACACGAGGTACTCTCGGATGTCCTTGGACTCAGGCCACGTAGGTTTGAGTTCGATGATTTTGAGAATCTCGTGTTCGTGCTCATCGATATCGAAGTTAATAACGCTTTGCATCCCGTCTGTGGATGTAGTACATGACTCAACGTTGTCGTCATCCATAAGTATTGCCCGAAGCTTTCCCTTAGCTTCGAGGGCTTTGTCCAAGTCGTTGAACCATCGGACTGTGGTGTCGGAGTAACCTTCGGCTAGTCCACATACACCGTGTAATAATGCATAGTATTTCATGAGAAAGAGATTTTGAAAGTGTTCGACAAAGATACGGTGTCGTTTCCTTTATTCCAAATTTATTTTGCAACTAACTGAGAATCAATCTTTTGCAGAATATTGTCAGTGAAGTTGTCAAGCAGGAACCCTAGGTCTTCGTGCCAGTAGTCATTACCCAACGCCTTTACCTTGCGCTTGAGCTCACGCACCTTGTCGTGATTGCCCGTGAAGCTCGCAACGGTATCGAAGAAACCCTTGTAGAAAGAGGAGATGCTGTGTTCATCGCACTCGTAGTTGCCGTCATCGTCGTACATTTCTTCGCTCTCGATGATGTTGCATCCACCGTTGTTGTAGACGTCGTAGTAGATTCTTCCGATAGCTCGAAGTGCCTCGCCCTCTTGGGTATCTGCCTCGCCTGAGTCAGGCACAAGCGCATCCCAGTATTTGTCGTATAGGTCTTGGTGTTGACCCTGTATGTTCCAGTATTTCATTGTTCTTGTTCTTTAAGTCGTCCGATAAGTTCTGAGTGGATGGCGTTGATTGCATCAGCTATCTTCTGCTTGCCACCCTTGATTCCGAAGTATGCTTTCACATCTCCAATCTTCCACCCACGGTGGGGCTTGAGTCCATGTAGGTACAGGTTCACATCACGCTTGGTAACCATCAGGTTGTACAAGCATCGGGGTACTGTGCTACCTTGGATTTGCATCGTCGGTGCATCTTCGTCGTGTAGCTCTACCCAGAACGGTGCGGAACTGTCTACCTTCTGCATGAAGGCTTGTGCTTCTTTATCTGTCATCATTTTTCTGAGGGTATTTGAATGTTGTCTAGTTCGAAGAACACGAGGCTGTAATGCTCGTCCCACGTAGTACCGCAGTTGTGGCACTTGACGTCGAAGTACACAGCATCGGGGTCGTACTGGTCTTTCAGATTGCTGTAACTGATGTGGCTGTCAGCCTTGCAGTTTGGGCATACGCCTTGTAGTGGGTCTTTTATCATCGTTCGTCAATTGTTTGCTGTATTGCATCTGCAAGGGCGCCCTCCATCTTGGTTACCACAGTTTCAATCTCATCGAATGAGAGTTCCTGCTGACAGGCATACAGTATGGCAGTTAACCTCTTGTATGCACCTGTGTCATTGAATGCTGTGCTGATGCGCTCCAGTAGTTGGTCGGTTTGTTTTTGTGTCATTATTTCTTGTAGGTTGAGGTCTTCGGTTATCATAGCCGTGGTAAAAAATGTTCGTCGTTAGATAAGATTCCCAAGATGTCGTGTACGATATCCTGTGATCGTATGTTTGTGTCTGTGTCGTTGGCTGTGTTAGCCACACGCTGTGCCCATTGGCGGAAGATTTCGAATTGTTCGTAACTCATAGTGTTGTTATTCATGTGTTAGAGATTGGTTGAATGTTGTCCCAATCGCGGTGTATTTCAATCGGGAGTTTGTAGTAGGTATCG
>VMHT01104508.1_pt1 | contig 13305 bp, 14 predicted proteins | sample 4693611 | NCBI WGS metagenome assembly VMHT01 (sample SAMN12280063, study PRJNA550983) | marine metagenome | isolation source: seawater sampled from same location over 5 years 0.02-0.2 micron viral filtrate | place: USA: collected off the coast of southern California halfway between the port... ... | reverse complement strand
CTGCAACGCTGTGTGGACGGATGCTGTGAAGACTGCATACCAGACTGCGATGGATGCACAAGAGACACCATAAGGAACAACCATGCCATACATAGGTAAATCCCCATCAGCCGGTGTTCGTAACCGCAACCAGTATCAGGCTACTGCCGGTCAGACATCATTCAGTGGCAGCGATGCAAGCAGCGGTGTGCTGAACTACTCAGACAGCCTGTACATGGACGTGTACCAGAACGGTGTGTCGGGTGGCCCGATTACGCAGAGTGCCACCGTCACTGTTAATGGATATTGGAGCATCGTATGACCAGCCAACTTAACGTAGATACCATTGTAGACAAGGCTGGCTCTGGTGGCACGAATGTCAAAGTTGGCAATACCTCTACCTATGTGGCTGATGGCGGTTCTGCTACGCAAAATACCGTTCAAAGTCTGGTTAAGTTCTGGATGCAAGCAGACCTTTCTAGCATGTCATACGACGATAGTTTTAATTCCTCAAGTGCAACAGACACGGCAACAGGTCAAATGACTTCTGCCTTCACTAACAACTTCAGTAATGCAAACTATTCTATAACTGGCGCATCTAACAGCGGAGACGCTAACGTCTACAATGGCGCACAAGCAACCAATCAGTGGCGAACTTATATGCGTAGTGAGGCCAACGCAGACAATGACGCTAGTTTTGCTGGATACATGATTGCAGGAGACCTCGCATAATGGCAAGCATACTCAAAGTCGATACAATCACAGGAGTAACCACGGCTGGGTCTATTGCGATTACCGGCGAGGGCAACTCGACCACAACGAATTTGCAGCAGGGGCTGGCGAAGGTGTGGATTAACTTTGATGGACAAAGCACCATTGCCACACGAGACAGTCACAATGTGTCAAGTATTACGGATGACGGCACAGGTCAGTACACAACATCTTATACGTCAAATATGGCAAGCGTAAACTACTCTGCGTCAGGAAGTAATAATCGGACTGGACTCTCTAGTACAACATTTATAAATGACACATCGTGGACTGCTACTACTGGCGGCATATCTAGTGCTACTGCTGAAAGCAATAACAATTACCTTGACTGCGATGCTGTACTCATCAGCATCTTGGGAGACCTCGCATAATGGCTAGTGAACTGAGAGTAAACACCCTGAAGGATGCCAGCGGGAACAACAGCATTGCCACCAGCTTTGTTGCAGGGGGTAGTGCGAAGGTTTGGGTACATTTTACTGGTGTATCAAGCACAGCCATACGCGATAGTTTAAATACCAGTTCTTTAGCAGACTTAGCGACGGGTAGCACTAGAGCAACTTTTACAAGTGCAATGGATAACAACGATTACGCAGCAACAGGCTACAGTAATTTTGATGCTACGACTGGTGAAGGTGCGTTTGATGCCGACATAAGTGGTAGAGGGTTTGGTCTCGTGGGCCGCGCCACGACAACAATTCAACACTACGCTTACTCGATTGACTCTGCCGTGAACGACATTCAGATTATTGGAGACCTCGCATGAGTAAGGCAGCAGAACTCGCCGCACTGATTGGTTCGCAGACGGCGTTGTCGAACAGGAACCTGATTATCAACGGTTCCATGAACGTAAGCCAGCGCGGAACCTCAAGCACTGGTCTTCATGATTCTGGGTATTATACCGTTGATAGGTTCGCTTTGGTCTTTGGCAATGAGGATGAGTTGCGAGTAACAATGTCGCAAAATTCTGTCACTGACCTACCCGGCTTTGCTAATTCTTTGAAAGTGCAAACAACCACCGCTGAAAGCGCCATAGCCGCAGATGAAAGTTACTACATTATCAATCGCTACGAAGGTCAAGATTTCCAACATCTGAAGTACGGCACATCTAATGCACTTTCGACAACACTAAGTTTCTATGTGAAGTCGTCGGTCACTGGCACTTTTGCAGTAGCAATTTATCAGACAGACGGCAACGACATCATCGGCTCAACCTATACAATCAACACCGCTGACACATGGGAAAAGAAAGAAATCACCTTTGCTGGCAACACTCTTGCAGCAATCGTAGATGACAACACCAATGCAATTATGATTGATTGGTTTTTGGCGGCTGGCTCCAACTTTACATCAGTAAACAACACTAGCTGGGGTGGGTATGAGACAGGTAAGCTGGCCTATGGACATGGCACAAATGCGGTAGCGACGACTACAAACGCTACTTGGGAAATAACAGGAGTACAGTGGGAACTTGGCGAACAGGCCACGCCGTTTGAGCATGAAGACGCCGGAACCACGTTGCAGAAGTGCAAACGATACTTTTTGCGGACTAGCCCTTTCACTTTCTTCCCTATTCCAAGATGGGCACAAGATGCTGGTCGACCCATTGCTCAATATTCTATGCCTGTAACTATGAGGGCTGCTCCATCTGTTTCAATAAGTACATCTTTCACAAGTGGACAAGCTTATAGCGGTACACCGTTATTCGGAGACCAAAATGCAAATAACTTTTACATAATGAGCAGCCAAGCCAGCGCTAGTGCGAATAACATCTATTGGGCACACGCTGGGGTGCTGGATATTAGTGCGGAGTTATAGACATGAATGAGATGAACATTACAAACGCACAATACATTGCACATCCTATGGATGGCACCAACTCCAGCATCAAAGCTACCATTGACGGCGTAGAGATGTATGTACCTATTAATGATGCTGCCAATAAAGAAAGCGCAGAAATCATGCGACAGGTCGAGGCCGGTACACTGACCATAGCTGACGCCGACTGATGAAGCTGGCGATGGAACCCGTAATGAAAACACAGATGGAACTTGAGGCACACGAAAAAGAATGTGCTATCAGGTATGCCTCTGTGCAGGAAAAGTTAGAAGCACTCGACAAGCGCATGTGGCGGCTGGAAGCAATGATAATGGGTAGCACGGTGATGGTGGTTGCTATGGTAGTTACAGTATTTATGGGAATGAATTAGTATGTCTGACGTAAATAAAATATCCACCGACGCAGACCTTATGAATCAGATAGGTGAGGTAGCAGCAGGGGAAACTACGGGTATTCCCCAGCTTGAGGCCGTTCTTCCTACTGTTCAAGAAGGAGAAATGGATACCCTAGCGGGTAAAAAATTGGTGGGTACGCCCAGAGCCGCTACAACTACTGCCGGAATTTCTGGTCCGAATTACGATGATAATTATTACGGACGTTTTCCCGGTGACGTTATTGCGTTTGGCAGAGACAACCTCGCGCAGGCCCAGCAGGGACTTATATTCCCTCCTCCTCCCCAACCCGGTCAGGGTTCTATCGTTGCGGACATACCTATGCAACAGACTCCTGACTTAGGCCAAGTCGATTCAACAACAAGGATTGCTCCTGACGTTCAGGGTATGACGGCAGCACAGATTGCGGATGCACGTCGTCCTCAAGTTGATATGGCACAGGTTGAGGGTACCGTGTCCGCTGGATCACAGGCCGTAGCCGCTACTCAAGAACTCGATCAACGTGCCACTGTTCAATACCAGCTTGGTGAGTTGCTAGGTAGTATCGAAGAAGGCAAGCCTATGCCCCCGTGGGCTGCACCTGCAGTACGCAAGGTTGCTGGTGTTATGCAGGCACGTGGCTTGGGTGCTTCGTCCATGGCTGCAGCGGCTATGACGCAGGCTGTTATGGAGTCGGGCGTTGTCATAGCATCACAGGATGCCAACAAGTACGCCACGATACAGCTACAAAATCTCAACAATCAACAGAAAACAGCCCTGCAAAACGCAGCAGTATATGCGGCGATGGACAAAGCAAACTTGTCTGCTCGTCTGCAGGGGGCTGTCACCAACGCACAAGTTCTTCTGTCTGTAGAAACAAAGAACCTCGACGCACGACAGCAGGGCAACACCCTGTCATACAACGCCCTAACACAGGCGATGTTCAAGGATGCTGCAGAGGACAACGCCAGACAGCAATTCAACGCAAAGAACGAGTTGCAGGTTGAGGAGTTCTTCGCTGAACTGGGATCACAAGTCGAAACAGCAAACATGAACCGTGTTGCTGCTATGCGTCAATTTAACGCCGGGGAAGCAAACGCACAGGCGCAATTCAATGTAGCTATGCGGGACAATCGTGAGAAGTTCAATGCAAACATGCAGTACGCTGTAGATCAGTCGAATGTCCAGTGGCGCAGACAGGTCAATACCGCTGACACGGCCATTCAAAACGAAACGAATCGTATCAACGTAGCAAACGCTTACAATTCCAGCCAAAACGCTATAAACAATCTCTGGCAAAAGTATCGTGACAACGCAGCGTGGAACTTCCAGAAAACAGAGTCATATCTGCAGAGACAGCACGAAGTCGGCATCATGGCTATGGAGTTTGCAAACACAAAAGAATTGTATAGCAAGCAGCAAAAGGACAACCTAGCTATGGGCATAGGCAACTGGATTGCTGCGTGGATGGGCAGCGGCAATGATAATAGCGGCTCTAGTGACTAGGAGATAACCAATGAACCTACTTAAATCACTGCTTCCCATAGCAGCCATAGCAGCAGGAACATACTTCGGAGGTGGCACGGGCGGTGCTACCGCGATGAAGCTGGCCGATACGTTTTTGACCGCTGGTGGACGAGGTAAGGGCGATCCTGCATTTGGTGCGGCCCCTACCATCCGCCCCACCAAGCTAGGCCAGATGAACTTGGCTTCGAGGGGTTCACAGGCTCCTGCTCAAATGAACCCCATCCAGCAGGTCATGCAGTCCGATCCCCGCCTAGAGAGTGCGATAGTCAACCTGCTCAACAGCGCAAGAAATCAACAGGTAATTGACATGTTCTCCAAGCACGGAAATGTCAACTTTACTGCCAAAGGTGGCAAACAACAGGCCATCCAACAGACAGGCATACAGGTATAAACTATGATGCAGATGACACCACCGCCCGCAGGAACTATCGAAGCGAAGGACGACTTCGGTGCTGCTCCACCCGGCTACGGAATGACATCAGACAACGAACGCTGGCCGTGGGGTAGACCCCCAAGACAGGTGAATCCGGAAGCTGCTCTCAAGAATGCTATGGATACTCTGGACATACGACAGAACCGTGAAGAGATGTTCAAGCTTCTTGCGGTGGGTGCATCCGTCGAGGCTCTTGTTGAGGGCTATCTGTTTCAGGCATTTCAGGATGGCATGTTCATGCCGGATGTGGGCCTGTTGATCAAGGGTCCGCTTGCCCTATATATTGCGAATATGGCGGAAGAAAACAACGTACCGTATCGTTTCTTTGAGAATGACGACGCACTCACTGAGGGCGAGATGGACGACAAGACGTTCTTTACAATGATGCGTGAGAACAATCCTGCCATGTTCGCATACGTGGCGGACACAATGAATAAGGGTATCCGTGAGGGTAACGCTCCGGAGCCGGTCCCGGAAGAAAACTTCATAAACATGAAAGATACAACAGAGGAATAGGATATGCTTGCTGCTCTTGGCTTGGGTCTTGTACAGGGATTCACTAAAAATATTCAGGAAGAGAAGGCTATTCGTGCGTCTGAGCAGCAGAGTGTTGACAAGCTGAATGACATGCTTATCAACGCCAGCCTCACAGGTGGCAAGAACTTCAGCCAAGCCAATGCCGCAGTAATCGCCAATGCCATCAAAACCCAACAGGGTAAACTGGATGAACGGGAACGTATTGACATCTTCGGTACTCCGGGTCCACGTATCAGCACAGACTTGTCGAGTATCGTGCCGCTGTTGCAGACTGTGGATGAAGAGGCGTACACTCTAGGGGGCGTCAAGTGGAAAACAGAGTGGGATGGTAGCCCGAACTCGTCACGTGTATGGCTCTCTGAAGTTGCAGGATGGGCTAATTCATCTGACTTCCAAGAAAAAATGGATGCCCTGACTCCTAGCCAAGCTGGAAGACTTTCAGCTTCAGTAAATGGTGCCCGCAGTGCAATTATAAAAGATGAAACAGATACCACAAAAGGATTGATGCTACCTCCCGACATCAGCGGAACAGGTGTTTTGTACAAGGGAATAAACAATATTGACGACTATATAGTAGATAAGTATGGCACAACAGTTGTTGATGATGAGGGCCAATCACACTCTACTGATCCATACATTGCCACCCTAGAGGATAGAATACAAACACACATGGAACAGCACCCCAATGTTCCATTCAATTCTTTGGGGCCGACAGTACGAGTTGTGGATGCCGACACGGGAGAAGAGTCAGAACAAACCCTTGTGCTGGGCGGTCTTGATGGTATGACTGCAGAAATGCACAATCAAGTGGCACAAAACTTAGGCTATGATGATCGTGCCTTGTTCTACCTGTGGACAAAAGACTTTATGCAAATCGCAGGCATACCCGCTGACTACAAGAAAAGAACTTTGATGAATTCCATTGAGATGGGAATGGAAATAGACGGCGTTGAGAACCTGACTCCGCAAAAAGTTCCGGCTATGCTAGACGGTGGAACAGCAGAGGCAGCGTTCAAGCGTGTGGCGGCACAAGTAAAAGAGATTGCTGGTGCAGACTTCACTATGGCAATGTACGCTCTTGCTCCTCACTTGCCGGGTAAAAAGAATAAGCCGCAGCCTGCTTTGTATGGTAGGACACCGCTCTCAACGGAATCTCAAACAATCCAGCAGTACATTCTTACAAAGGTGTATGGAGAGGACAAGGCGGATGAGGCTGACTTCCAAGAGTTTATGAAGGGGCAAACAGACTTGACATCCGCCCGCGAGAGACTCGAAGCTTTGCATGGTGAGTTTGAAGCTTTTAGGCAGCAAGAAGAAAGTGGCGAAATTGTAGAGTACAGCATGGCCTATCAAGCGTTCAAGGGGAAACTCATTGCGACGTTTGACCTAGACAGGGGTGTTCTTGGAAACCTTCTCAGAGAATTGAATCCTATAAGTGAGGGAACTCTTAACCTCAATAACGATGATTTTCTTACAGTAGAGTATCAAGAATACCTTGAGAAAAGAGTCGATAAGGCTGACGAGAAGATGGCTGCGCTTGAAGCTATGCGTATCTCCCTCGCATTTGAAATGGCTCGTGCAGCCGATCCATCAGGACGACTGTCCAACCAAGACATCGAACTTCAGCTTCGTAAGCTTGGTGCGAATACGCAGACCATAGGCCAAGCGCAGTCAGCGATTATGATATCTATCAATGAATTTAAGAAGAAGGAGCAGCAGTATGCGGTCTTTGCCCGCTTTGCTTCGGATGATCGTGTTGCTACACAGAATGACTACAAAATTGTAGATGCAGCAATCGTAGTCGATTTTATGAACCGTAACGGTAATGTTGCTCCTCCAACTAGTCAGGCTGCTAGCGGCGCACCCACTCCGCCGGACATTTCTAATGTGTTTAGGTCCGGACCAGTCGGCGGCCCGTACAAATACATAGATCAAAGTAATGGAAATACTATTACTGATCAGGCTACCATCGACGCTTACGAAGCAGCACAAGGAATTTAAACTAATGGCAACACCTGCCTCTGACAGCCCTCTTAAAATTATCCCCAATCCCCTAGATGTAGTGCGGGACATAACCGGCGGCGGCATCGTAAAGACTCCGGGAGATGCTCCTGTCGGTGTGGATGAAACTTACGACTACGATGTAACTCCGTCTGGTCTTCTCAAGCCCAAGACCACCGGGGATATGGCTGCTCAAAGCATTGAGGAACAGACTCGTCCCCTGACCTTCGATGAATTCAAGTCTAGGATTGTATCCGGAGATATTCCTACTGTAGCCAAAATACCGCAGGGTAATCTTCAAAACGATATACTGCTCTCTGATCCCAACGCTCAAGGAATCACTCCGGAAAACAAACAAGCCGCTCAAGAACGCCTAGAAAATGCGTTCACAATGTATTCAGAGCAACAGCCCGCCGTAACCCCCATAGAATTTGGACAACAAACTGGGGAGGGGCAGTACGTATTTGCTCCCACAGCAGAGGCCCGTGCAAATCCTAGACTACTGACCATACAGCAAAATATCTTTGAGGGTAAGGCGGACATTGCGCGTGTCGTCAGCGATGCCTTTGAGGGGATGACCAACCCTGACGGAAGTCAACTATCGCCATCCGATCAAAACATAATTGAACGAGCATTCGTACGAAATTTATCCACAGGCAAGTTCTGGGATAGTCTCGTAGAAAAGACATATGAAAACATGGTTGTGGGTTCTGGTGTGTACTTGCCGGATATCTCAATCAACTACGGCTGGGACGCGGTGAAGGCCACTGCTGCAACGGGTTACTCCAACATTACCTCATTTATAACAGGCTCTGACAATAGCAAGGAGTGGATCGATGAGTGGAACAAGACAGCACCTGATCGTGAAAAAGCAAGTCGTTGGTGGAAGGGTGTAGCTGCTAGTAAATTCAACGTAAAACAACTATCGCAAGTTATGAACGAGATGGTCGATATGGACCTTCAGCGGCAACTTGCTAATGGTGAAATCGACCAAGAAACCTATGACAAATTAACAACTCAAACCTACACCACGGGAGAGGGCGACACTGTTACCGTCAAGTCTTCGTACATAACGGAAGAACGCGCACAGGCTCTGCTCAACTCGTCTATAGATCAGCTAAGTAATAGGGAGCAGTACGGCCTAGTTCTTGCTGAAGCCGCCCTGACGATGGCGGGCGTGGGTAAAATGAAAGCCACAACTGGTCGCAAGGATTTGTTAGCGGTAGAAACTAAGTTAAAAGAACTGGCTGAACGCGCTACGAAGAAAGACGCGACAGACGCTGATATCGAACTCTTCGCTAAGTATAAAGGCATGACTACCGTAGAAGCTGGCACCGCCATGAAGATGGAGGGCTTAGTCAAGAAATTTAATAACAAGGGTGCCATATACGCTTTAGGCGTTGATCGCGTATCGGGTAACATAAGAAAGATACTTGACGAGAGGGACGTGCTGTCTGCACAGATGCGAGACAAGCGTAACGAGGGCGTCAACAAACTTAGTTCTGAGTATCGTGAACTCTCGACAGAGTACAATCGCCTAACAGGCATGATGATTAAGACCGCAGTGACGGGTCGTTTTGCACCCAACTTAAAAGAAAACTTTGTAGAAGCTGTGCCTCTGTCCGTCTTCATGTACGGCATGGGTGAAAACGAAGCCACAAGAGAATTCTTCGGCGGAGATCGTCTAGCTGCAGAGGGCATAGGTGCGGTGCTTTACATGGGCTTGGGCAAGCCTCTAGTTAAAGTAGGAGGAAGTGCTGCTTACTGGGTAAATCAGCAGGGTGGAGATATCGTAAACACAGTGCTGAGTGGTGTAGAGCATCTTGCCAACATGCCTTTTGAAAAAATTGGACCCAACGGAATAAAGGGTTTCATAGCTGACGGAAATATGGCGAATGTAAGAAAGCTATACAAATCTCGCACGGGACAAGACATGCCACGAGAGGTTGAAACGGCTCTCACATACGTAGGACGAGTATCTGCAGCCCTCGACGACGATGGCATCGATCAGGTAGTCACTTCTATGCAAAAACATCAGGATCGTATGGCCCGTATCGTAGAAGCATTTCCCCCAGCGATACATCCTGAAATTGAGAAGATTATTGCAGAAGACTTTGCCCGTCAGTCCAGCATAGGATTTATGAACTCAGCTAATCGTTTGGCAAAGTTCAGTGTAGATGCCCGTGATGCAAGTTCTCTGAAGGGATTGTCTGAGCAACTAAAATACCAAAGAGTCATGGAGGCAGAAAACGGAAAAGTCACGGATATGATCCAGAGACTTCGTGAGATGACGACAAATCGCACGGACATTGCTAACCCCGAAGAAGTCGAAAATTATATTCTTTCATTAAAAGCAGCGCAAGATGCAACTGCAGAGGTGATCAACACTGAAAAAGCAGCCCTATCAGAAAGAATATCTACATTCCGTGAAAATATTCTGATTGATCCCAACACAGAAATCCCTCAAGGAACTCTGGAGGGACTTGACGATATAGAACTGGAACTTCTTGCTCCTGATCTTGTAGACGACGTAGCAATGATTGCAAAGCTTGACGAACAGTACGCTCGTAACACGCAGTTACTTGCAACACGCATGGAGAACATTTCTCTGTACCGTCGCAATGATACAAAGCACTTGAAACTTACAGCCCGAAATCTTGAGATGTCTATGCTTGAACGTCTCAAAAATATGAAGCGCAAAGCAAAGCGAGGATTTATCAAAGTCGATAACATGGCCCGCAAAGCAGGCAAAACCATCACTATGAATAAAATGATTACGGACTTGATGGAGTTTGCACCAGAAGAAACTGGTACTCTAGAAGCCTTCTTCAACAAGAAGTCAAAGTTTTTTACGGGTGCGCTTGGTCGGCAGATGTACACAGTTGCAAACAAAATGGCTGTGCGTTCTCTGGAGGGCTTGGAGGGCAATTCGTATGATGCTCTTCGCAAGCTTCACACCAATCCTAATTCAGGAGAATTTTTCTTAGGAGAAGATGTCCGACCCCTCGACATAATGCTTTTCTATATGGAGCGAGGAGAAGGTCCAGAATTTAAGGCAACACCGGGGGAAGTTATGGATGTGTATTCTGCATTCCGTGACTACGCTGTTCGCACTGGTGATGATGAACTAGCCGCAATGTATGACGGGTATAGTCGCAGTGTAGAGCAGCTTATCAAGGATCAGGCTCCTGATATTCACGGTGAGTGGGTCAAAGCAAAGGCGATATATCAGACAGAGTGGTTTGACAAGCTGCGCGTTAATGGCCCTCTAGGTAAAGTACACAAGTCCCAAAACGGACCTAAAAAAGCTGTAGGAAAATTTGAAGATACAGAAGGCGCAGAGACGTACCTGTTTGAAGATATTGCAATTGGTGAAGAGTTCCCAGAGGGTGCTGTAATAAGTGATCGTCTGTTCCAGCTTGCTTACAAAAACATTACACCCCTAGAGGCATTCGATCCGTTTACGGATAGCATTAACAAGGCTGTGCGTGGTGACGACGCCGCAATAACTTCTATTGTCAAGATTCGTGATCAATTCATCCAAGAGTTCAGCGACATTGCCTACGAGGGCGGTGTAGAATTTATATTTGATTTGTCATCCGAAACAGGAGAGAGAGACTTCAACCTTGTAAAGAACGTGCTAGAAGAAGTTGTGTACGCTAAGTGGGGCAAAGATGCAGCCCGTCAGTTGCAACAACGCTCTTCCTCCCTAGCTGCAGTACAGGGGGGTGGTTACGACTGGGCAAGCATTGAGAATTTGAACGAAGTACAACAGGCTCTGACTGTAGCTGTAAAAGTACCCGACAAAGTTACAGGTGGCACCAAAACAATACGCATGAAGCTTGTCGATCTGGATGATATGCTAGAGCAGGATACGGGTATAGCCAATATCCTGAATAGGGCACGATCCGGTGACGGCGATCCTAGCGACATGGTGATACTTGAGGACTACAAAAAGTATCAAAACAGAGTAGCCACACAGATAGAGGCTGTTCGTAGTAAAGTTATTTCTGATACCAGCATCCAAAGCGACGGAGAGTTTCTCATCAATCAATTTGTTGGTAAGAAAAATCCACGAGCATTCTTTGAGGAGTTTGTTGTAAACGGGACTGCCAAATCTATTGATGATTTACGCGACGAAATTTTAACAAGAACAGGTGACAGGTTTACTTTCAAGGGGCGCACTTATAGCACGGAAGAGGCATTCGATAGGGGCATGTCCTATCTTATAATTCGGGGGATCATGGATTATGGAGGACTATCTCCTGTTCAGGGTAAAAAGAGTATTGGTGTGAACGGACAAGAACATGCAAACATGGCTATGTACACTCCAGAGATGGTTGTAGATGCTCTGGACAAAGACAATGTACAGAATATTTTAGGACGCTACATAGACTCTGATCACCAACAATTCATATCAGACATTGCTGAAACCTTGAGCGAAGAGATGGCATATGTCAGTCGTCAACAGGGCTTAGAGCCAACTATTGACAACGTCGTGCGTCCTATGGGCACTAACCAACTTATCTCTCGTGCATTCAACCTTGCAAGGGGCATGGTTTCACCCCAGTACGTAGCAGCAGAATTTGGTGTGTCCCTAGCCTCTCAGGCCGGACTAGACCTGATGAAACTTGCAGCAGGCAATAAAGAAGCATCAGACATTATGCTTCGCATGATAAAGTTCCCTAAGACTATGACTAAGGCAGACTTAGATACCTTCGACAATCTTGTAACTGACTTCGTGATATCCGAACTGGGTCAGCTTGGTGAAGAAGGCAGACAATACCTAGATCAATTACTTGAACTCCCAGAGGAAGAAGAGGACGACTAAGATGAAAACATACACCAACGGCCAGCGCAAGGGCATGATGTACGGCGGGGCTGCAAAGCGTAAGCCTATGATGTACGGCGGCATGGCTACCACCAAAAAGAAAACCCGCAAGAAGGCTCAAGCGGGTGGCATGATGACTGCCACACAGGGTCAGCAGAATCAGATGCAGAACACGATGATGCAGGGTCCGAAGATGATGGCAGGCGGCGGCATGACTATGGTCAAGAACAAGGCCGGTGAGATGGTCCCTGACTTTGCTGCAGACGGCAAGGGCAAAAGCTAGATATATCTGGCTGACTTATCTATCGCCTCATCTGACCAAGACTTTAGGTATCGCAACAGGCTTGCTATGGAGTGTGCCCCGTCATACTCCGGCAGGCCGTTGTTGATCACACCCTCGAACTCTTCGGGCCTCACAGATTCACAGAGCAACTCGACCTTCCCGTTGGTAAGGAGGTTCGCTTCGAACTTAAACAGAGACGCTTTGTTTGACATCAGACAACTCACTAATAGGTAGATTGTAACAATCGGCCTTGAACGTGAAGCCGTTTGCGGGGTCTACGTCGCCCCTCTGGTATTTCGTTGCCTTCGTGTAGAAGTCTTGCTTCGGAATCTTGCCCAGTATCCACGCCTGCGATGAATCGGTCAGGATGCGTACAAACACATAACTGTCGCAATCCTGTTTGGCCCCGTGTGCAGCCACCGAACAATCGTAGTGTGGAAAGGGACGGGTATTGCAGCGTTTCGTTTTCACGTCGATCCGCTCCCCGTCCCTCACCAAATCATAGTCGTAGGTGTTCGACTGGTCCGCACCCATAGCGTCAGCCACGATGATCTCGCCTATCGCACCAACAACATGACTCAAGCTACCCGTGATGCTGCCCTGTAGATTGCCTACAGTGGCAGCTTTCTTTTTGGCGCGGGCTATGATCTCAGGAGTTATCTTTACTTGTAACATCGGTTTCCTCTAGGAATAAAAGAATTGCTGTGGACTCGTCGGTCTTGAACCACTCACCCTT
>VMHT01071765.1_pt1 | contig 13305 bp, 15 predicted proteins | sample 4693611 | NCBI WGS metagenome assembly VMHT01 (sample SAMN12280063, study PRJNA550983) | marine metagenome | isolation source: seawater sampled from same location over 5 years 0.02-0.2 micron viral filtrate | place: USA: collected off the coast of southern California halfway between the port... ... | reverse complement strand
ATAAAGCTAAAGGCGGTGGGTATACATCGTGAAAGATAGTCAAAGAAGTTTAGTCAATTGGACAAAACAAAAATGGCGAACTAAATCTGGCAAACCATCTACTCAAGGATCAAAAGCAACTGGAGAAAGATATTTGCCAGAAGCCGCTATAAAATCCATGTCAAGTTCTGAGTATGCAAGAACGACAGCTGCTAAACGTAAGGGTATGAAAGCTGGTAAGCAATTTGTTAAGCAACCAAAAAATATAGCAAAGAAAACGAGTAGGTATCGTTAATGCCAATAACTGTAACTAGAGAATCACTAAATACAAAAAGTATTCATAACAATCCAAGTTATGCTGATAAAGATAATGTTCAGACTTTAGTATCTAGTGAAAAACCTATGCCTACAGTTGATATTAATCACCTACGATTACATGAAGGTAAATCGTTTTATTATCATAAACTTTATCCAGATTCAGCAAAACTAGCATCTGATGCAAGTATTGATGTGGCTATAGCATTTGCTAGTGGAGTGTATGCTCATTTACATGAAGATGTTTTATGTGGTGGAGATGCAGAGTTTTATTTTTATTCAGGCTCAGTTGTAACTGGTGGCACATCTGTTCCAGCAATTAATAGACATTTTACATCATCTAACACATCACAAAGTGCAATACTTCTTAATCCTACTGTAACAACTTTAGGAACAGAAAAGTATGCTAGTTTTATCCCTGGTGGAACTGGACATAAGTCTGCTGGTGCTGGAGGTAGAAGCTTTCAGTTTGTTTTAGCACCACTAACAACTTATTTATTTCGATTAACAAATGTCAATGGTGCAGCACACATGGCACATATAATTTTAACTTGGTATGAATAATGACTAAATTTACTGGTAAGAAAACAAAACATGGTAGACCAATTTATGTGGATGAAGATGGTAGAGAATACTCTGAAAGACAAGTAACAGTAGAGTTTGATAGAGATGAAAAAGGTATACCAATAACAGATAAAGATGGTGAATACAAAGGTAGATGGATCAATCTTCCTTCTGTTATTGATGGTGGAAAAGAGATGACAAACATGGATCATCTTTTTTTAATTTACAAAAGAAATAAATTTAAGGATATATTGGGTAATAAAAGAGATTTAAAGAAGTTATATAAATCTGCTGAAGAAGCATCTCGAGCATCTGAACAACATTCTAAAAGTTTAGATAAAGGGCAAACCAAATGAGAAAAGAACATAAAAGTAAAACTGGTGGATTAACTGAAGCTGGTAGAAAATATTTTAAAGCAAAAGAAGGTTCTAATTTAAAGCGACCAGTTCCATCTGGAACAAATCCTAGACGTGTAAGTTTTGCTGCAAGGTTTGCTGGAATGAAAGGACCATTGACAGATGAAAAAGGTAGACCAACTCGATTAAAGTTGGCACTTAAGAAGTGGGGTTTTGGCAGTAAAGAAGCTGCTAGAAATTTTGCACAAAGAAATAAAAAGGCATAGCTATGATGAGATTAACACCAGAACAAGTTTTAAAAAGACATGACATTGCTCTAAGTCGTAAAGAAGATTTTAGAGATTTATATGAAGATTGTTATGAATTCGCACTACCTCAAAGAAACTTATATGATGGTTATTATGAAGGCAAAGTAGGTGGTAGCAAGAAGATGGCTAGAGTGTTTGATTCTACTGCTATTAACTCAACTCAACGATTTGCCAATCGTCTACAATCTGGCATATTCCCACCACAAAGAAAGTGGTGTAGGTTAGAACCAGGTGCTGACATACCAACAGAAAGAAGAAGTGATGCTCAAGCAGCTCTAGACATTTATACAGAAAAAATGTTTGCAACTTTAAAGCAAACAAATTTTGACATTGCTATGGGTGAGTTCTTACTTGATCTAGCAGTTGGCACAGCGGTTATGATGGTGCAACCGGGTGATGATAATTCACCAATAAATTTTATTCCTGTTCCTCAGTTCCTTGTTTCTTTTGAAGAAGGTGCTAATGGTCAAGTAGATAATGTTTATCGAAGAATGAGGTTAAAAGGTGAAGCTATTCAACAGCAATGGAAAGATGCAAAGATAGATGAAAAGCTACAAAGAAAAATAAATGAAAAACCAACAGAAGATGTAGACTTAATTGAAGCTACTATATTTGATGTGAAAAGAGGTGATTATTGTTATCATGTGATTCATAAAGAATCTAAGTCTGAATTAGTTTACAGACGTATGAAATACACACCATGGATTATTTCTCGATACATGAAAGTATCTGGTGAGATATATGGTAGAGGACCACTTGTTACTGCTATTGCAGACATCAAAACATTAAATAAAACATTAGAGTTATTACTTAAGAATGCATCACTTGCTATTGCTGGAGTATATACAGCAGCAGATGATGGGGTATTAAACCCAGCTACATTAAAGATTGTGCCTGGTGCTATTATTCCTGTAGCAAGAAATGGTGGACCACAGGGTGAGTCATTAAGACCTCTACCAAGAGCTGGTGATTTTAATGTTTCACAAATTGTTATTAATGATTTAAGAATGAACATCAAGAGAGTATTACTTGATGAGTCATTACCACCAGATAATATGTCAGCTCGTTCAGCAACAGAGATTGTTGAGAGAATGAAAGAATTATCACAAAATCTTGGTTCTGCATTTGGTAGATTAATTAATGAAACGATGATTCCATTATCAGCTAAAATATTACAAGTTATGGATGATCGAGGATTGATTGATATGCCATTAAAGGTTAATGGATTAGAAATAAAGATTAGTCCAGTAGCACCACTTGCTCAAGCACAGAACATGGAAGAAGTTAACAATCTTCTACAGTTCTCACAGATTGCTCAAGCGGCTGGACCAGAAGGTCAGATGACATTAAAGATCGGAGATATGTTAGACTACATTGCAGAAAAACTAGCAATCCCTTCAGCTCTTAGAATGTCACCACAAGAAAGACAAATAAAAATGGAACAAGCAGCACAAATGGCAGAAATGGCAGCTCAGACAAATCCTGAAGCAGCTGCAAATGTTGTTGAACAAGCTGTTACGAAAGGATAATTATGGCTGGGTGGGAAGATTTAGAACAACCAAAAAATAAAGAAATAAAAGATAACCAACAAATAATTGATGATCATAATAAATTGGTCTTAAGAGTATTTGGGAGTGAAGATGGGCTTAAGCTATTAAATTGGTTCAAAGCAGCATACTTGGATCAGTCTGTCGCTATTCCCGGATCGGACTCTAGCCATGCTTATTTTAGAGAAGGACAAAATAGTGTCGTTAGAGATATTTTTAACCGCATAGCAAAAGCGAGAAAACTATAATGGAAACAAATGAAAACCAACCCAGCAGCGAAGTTTCTCAAGAAACTCAAGAAGACTCTGGCTTATTGGATTCAGCGACCATTTCGCAAGAAGAAGATGAGAGCCAGACCAACCCACAAGCGGCAGAGATCGACCACAAAGAAGCAATCGAAGAAGAAGACGATGAGCCGCTAGTTCGACCGGACTGGTATCCAGAAAACTTTTGGGATAAAGAAAAATCTGAGCCAGACATTGAAGCAATGTCTAAGTCTTGGATGGACATGAGAAAGCAAGTTTCTCAAGGTCATCATAAAGCACCAAAAGATGGGAACTATGACATAGAAGTTTTTGGTGACACGCCAGATGATGATCCTGTAAGAAGCCATGTTATGTCATGGGCAAAACAATATAATATTAGTCAAGGTGCATTTAATGATTTAGTTGGCAAAGTAGTAGAGATGCAAGGCAACGAAGCTCAAGCAACTCAACAATCATTAGATTCAGAAAAGAAAGCTCTTGGTCCAAATGCAGATCAAATTATTAAAAATACTGTAGAATGGGCTAATGGTTTAGTTCGTAAAGGTGTTTGGGGTGCTGATGATTTTGAAGAATTCAAAGTTATGGGCGGCACAGCAAAAGGTATTAAAGCTATAACTAAACTAAGAGAAGCATTTGAAGGAACAAAAATTCCTATAAACTCTCAGCCAGTTGATGGTATGCCTTCTAAGGAAGAACTCTATCAAATGGTCGGAAGTGATGAATATAAAAATAATCCAGCTTACAGAAATAAAGTTGAGAGAATGTTCCAACAAGTATTTGGATGAACTAACTTTCCCCCCGGCAAGTGTGGGAGTCTTCGGACTCCCTTTTTTTTTGTTGCATTTTATTTAAAAAACCATTAAAAGAAAAATAAGGCATATTGATTTTATCAACCCTTGACTCAGACAGACTGCGTTTGGCTAACGTTAATAGCAAGTTGAAACCCAATTTAATTGGCTTATTCCAACGAAAAAAACTTTACTTTATTTTATTAATTAGGAGTATATTATGGCAGTTTCATTATCTAATGCTTTCGTTACTCTCTTTGATGCTGAAGTTAAACAAGCATACCAAGGTAAAGCACAGCTTGTTGGTGCAGTTCGTCAAAGACGTGGAGTCGAAGGTTCAACAGTTAAGTTCCCAAAGATTGGGAAAGGTGTGGCTCAGTTGAGAGTTCCTCAATCAGATGTTACACCACTTAATGTTTCATTTTCACAAATTACTTGCACATTGTCCGATTACAATGCTGCGGAGTATTCAGATATTTTTAATCAAGCAAAAGTTAATTTTGATGAAAGACAGGAATTAGTTCAAGTTGTATCTAATGCTATTAGCAGAAGACAGGATCAACTTATACTAGATGCATTAACTGCTTCATCAACTTCACTAACTGTAGCTAACAGCATTGGTGGATCAAACACTAATTTGAATGTTGCTAAGTTGCGTGAATCAAAGAAGCTGTTGGATACAAATAATGTTCCACCAACAGATAGACACATGATTATTCATGCTAACTCTTTAGCTTCTTTGCTATCAGAAACTAGTGTTACTAGTGCAGACTTTAATACAGTTCGTGCATTAGTTGCTGGTGAGATCAATACATTCCTCGGCTTTACATTCCATGTGTTGGGAGATAGATCAGAAGGTGGATTAGCTATTGATGGTTCAAGCGACAGAAGTCTTTTTGCTTTCCACAAAGATGCAATTGGTTATGGCGAAGGTATTGCAGCTAGAACTGAGATTAACTACGTTGCTGAGAAAACTTCTTTCTTAGTCAATTCTGTTTTCTCTGCTGGTTCAGTAGCTATCGATGACGAAGGTATTGTTAAAATAACAGCTAGAGAATAAGGAGATAAATTATGGCTTTTGACAAAACAGGATTCACTACTTATGGTGCATCAAAGAGTGGAAACGCAGTATCCTTATATGGTTACAGCACAACCGATGCAATCGGCGATGTAAACACAGCTGGATACTTTAACACTCTTTCAGATACATTAGAAGTTGGTGATGTAATTTTATGCAGAACATCTACTGGCGGAACTCAAGCATTAAGTTGGGTTTACGTTGCTAGTAATGCTTCTGGAGTTGTTGACGTTACTGATGGTCTTACTATCACAGCGACAGACTCAGATTAATTTTCATCTATTAATCAAACCTAAGGGTAGTTTTATGGCTACCCTTTTGTCTATGTAAAGGGAAAAAATGGCAAGTGGAGATACCGCACTAGGAATTTGTTCAGACGCATTATTAATGATTGGTGCTAAAGCAATCAGCTCATTTACAGAAGGAACTGATGCAGCAAATATTTGTGACTCATTGTTTGCTGATATAAAAAAACAATCTCTCATGCAATACCCTTGGACATTTAGTTTTAAAAAAGTTCAGGTAGCAAGACTAGCAACAACACCGGCTACTGAATATGAATATGAATATCAATTACCAAGTGATCGCATTGGTCCACCAAGGCAAGTGTTTATATCAAGCACAGCTGGGCAAAGACCAATTAATGCTTATAGAATTTTACAAGACAAGTTGTTAACTAATGAAACAACTGTTTATGTTGATTATCAATACGATGTTGAGCCATTTGAAATGCCAACTTATTTTGTGCAGTTTTTAAAATATTTAATGGCATGGCATTTATCTTTGCCTATTACAGATCAAACTGACAAATCAGCTTATTGGCAACAAGTTGCAGTTGGAAATCCAAGTGAGAATGGTAGAGGTGGTTATTTTAGAACAGCCATTAGTATTGATGGACAAACGCAACCTAATAACTATATTGATGATTACTCGCTAATTGAGGTTCGCAATTAATGGCACGATTTGTAAGTTTACAAACAAATTTTTCAACTGGTGAACTTGATCCGCTTCTTCGTGCAAGAGTGGATTTACAGGCATACACCAATGCATTAGAAGAATGTAATAACTTTGTAGTTCAACCACAAGGCGGTATTCATCGCAGACCAGGATCAAGATATTTAGCATCGCTACCAAACACAGGATCAGATTCAACAGCTAATGGTAGTCGATTAGTATCCTTTGAGTTCTCTACAAGTGATTCTTATATGTTAGTATTCACTCACAACAGAATGACTGTAGTAAAAAACAAACAAGTTATTACAGATATAAATAGTAGCGGTAATGATTATTTAGATACTAGCTCATTGGGTTTAACTGGCACTATTGTTGAAAAAATGTGTTGGGTGCAAAGTGCTGATACATTAATAGTAGTGCAAGAAGATTTAGCACCTATAAAGATAGTAAGAGGTGCTGGAGATAGCAACTGGACAGCATCTGCTATTACATTTGATTCAATACCAAAATACAATTATGTTCCAGCAGCAAGTAATCCGGCTGGAACTATAACTCCAGATAAAGTTGCTGGGAATGTAAGAATTACAGCAAGTAGTAGTGTATTTAGTGCATCTCATGTTGGACAATACATTAATGGATTTCCACAAGGTAGAGCAAAAATTGTCCAAAGAGTTAGCTCAACTGTAGTCAATGTAATTACAGAATTTCCTTTTTTTGACACAAATGCTATTGCAAATGGTAATTGGGAATTAGAAACTGGATACGAAGCTGTATGGAGTGGAACAAGAGGGTATCCTAGAACAGTAACATTCCATGAAGGTAGATTATTTTTTGGTGGTGTTAAGTCAAGACCATCTACAGTTTTTGGTAGTAAGGTAGGATTGTTTTTTGACTTTGATCCAGAAGAAGGTTTAGATGATGATGCACTAGAAGCTACTCTTGATACATCTACTTTTAACAGTATTGTTGATATTACAAGCGGTCGTGATTTACAAATCTTTACTACTGGTGGTGAGTTTTATGTGCCACAACAAGGTCTTGATCCTATTACACCATTAAACTTTTTTATTAGAACTGCAACTCGTAATGGTGCAAAAGAAAATGTGCGAGTGCAACAGCTAGAAACAGGAACTTTATTTTTACAAAGACAAGGTAAATCATTAAGTGAGTTTGCTTTTACTGATACTTCATTATCATATATTACTACAAAAGTTAGTTTACTTAATGGACATTTACTTAAGACACCTACAAACATAGCGTTAAGAAAATCTGTTGCTACAGATGAAAATGACTTGTTACTTATTACAAATAGTGATGATGGAACGATGGCGGTCTATTCATTACTAAGATCACAGAATGTTATAGCACCATCAGAGTGGAATACTAATGGTAGTTATTTAGATGTTGGAGTTGATATAACAACAATATATACTGTAGTAAAAAGAACTATTGATTCTACGGATTATTATTTTTTAGAATACTTTGATGACGATATGTTAGTTGATAGTGCAATAATTGGTGCTGGTGCTTCTTCTGCAACTGTAGCACATTTAGATACAGCTACTGTAGATATTATATTAGATGGTGCAGTTCAAGCACAACAAGCTGTATCAAGTAATACAGTTACATTTGCAAGAGCATCTGCGTCATCATTTCAAGTTGGATTACCATTTACAACTAAAGCAGTTACTATGCCGGTAGAGTTAAGACTAGCAGTTGGAACAAGACTAGGATTTAAGAAAAGAATAGTTGAGGTAAATGCTTTAGTGTTAAATTCACAACACATGAAAATAAATGGAACAAACATCCCATTTAGAGATTTAGGTTCAGGCATATTAGATGCAGCAGTTCCTGAGTTTACAGGAACAAAAACACTACATGGAATATTGGGGTATACCGATGAAGGTAAGATTACAATAGAACAAGATGTTCCTTTGAAACTTACATTACTTGGTATGGAATATAAAGTGTCAACTCATCAAGGAACATAGATGTCAGCAGATATTGTAATATTAGGATTAAAAGCTGTATCAGCAATGCAGCAAGTAAAAACAGCTAGATCAACAAGTAAACAAATGCAGATTCAAGCAGAGATGCAAGAAGTCCAAGCAGATAGAAAAGCAATACAAAATGAACAAGCTGCTAATGAATTAATGCGACAAAGAAAACAAGCTAATTCAATGTTAATAGCAAATGCAGCAGCTGGTGGTGTTGATGCTTTTTCAGGGTCAGCTCTAACTATTAAAGCTGAAAATGATACAAACTTTGCAAAAGATTATCGTAGATTATTAAATGATGCTTTTGCTGTAAAAAGAGCTGGTCAGTTTCAAGCATCTGTTACAAGACAGGCAGCAGCTACTACAAGACAAACCGGATACTTTCAAGCGGCTAACAGTATTGGTGAAGGCATTTATGCGTATCAACAATTACAACCAATGAAATATCCTGAATTAGAAAGTGTAGAATAACATGGCAGAATTACCTAGATATACAAGACCATCTTCTTTAATTACAAGTGGAGATGTTCAAACAGCTAATATATCTGCATTAGTTCAATCACAACAAATGCAATCTCAAGCTATATCAAAAGGTATAGATACAGTCATACAATTTGCTTTAGCTAAAAGTGAAAGAGATTTAAAAACAGCTAAGATAAATGCTATACATGGTATGAATTCTATTATGCCAAATGTGCATGATGCTATTGAAGAAATTAGATTCAATATTGAAACTAATCCTGATTTTACACATGAACAATTTGATGCAAGTGTAAAGCAATTGTATGGTTATGTAAAACCAGTTTATAAAACTAATGGCGAAGTTGGCACTCAAATGTATACTGAAATTCGAAGTTTGATTTCCCCATTATCTTCTGAGTTCACAAAAAAACAAATTGATAGATTTAAAGCATTAACAAAATCTAACATAGACAAAAACAGAAATGGTCATTTAAAAGATATGGAAGCATCTTTTAATAATAGTAATTTTACTGATCAAGAGCTTATAAATAGAATCGCTAAAAATAAAGAGACATTTTATACTCATGCTAGTATTGAGCTAGGAAATGATGGCGAGTCTTTTAAAAATAAATATGATGAAGATGTTGAAGCTAATTTAATGACTTTGTTTTCTAATAAAGCAAATAGTTCAGCTTTTGCTGAAACTTATAGAGATTTAAAAAAAAGATTAGATAATAATGATTTTGGAAATAGAACAGAATTGTTTAAAAGTTTGCCACCAGATCAACAAGCTACAATAAAAAAACAAATCTTTGCTGATTATTTTGACGAAGTAAATAATATACAAAAAGCTGAAGCTCGTTCACTTCAAGAAGATTCTTTTAGATTTTATGGGCTGTTACGTCAATTTCATAAAGTAAGTAATAAAGGTGCAAGAAATGATCTTAAAGATAAAATGGGTTTAATTGCTTTAAATGGCAATAAAGAAATGAATGATATTTTAAACAAACTAGATACTGAAGAAAAAACATCTGAAAAAAATATAGAATATATTCTTATTATTGATGACATGATAAAAAACCCAGAATCATATAATCAAGAAAAAGTTTTTGAACTTTATAGAGCAGAAGAAATAACATCGGAACACGTTGCTAAAATTATAGAAAAAAGAGAGCAAATAAAAAACAAAGATTATAAAGAAGCTATTTCAAAAATTAAATTATCAACAGGAATTTCTGATGGAGAAGTTACTATTTCATTTTTACAAACTGAAAGTCAAAAAAAAGCACAAAAACTTTTTGAATTGTTAAAAGATTTTGATGATGAAATAGAAAGACAACTAGAAGAAAATCCAAATGCAATTTTAAATTACGACAGTATTGCAGATGCAATTATTGATGAAGTAAAACCTCAAGAAAACAATGTGGATATAACACCACCATTACAGTTAAACGAAGAACCTACTAAATAATAATTATGGCAGAAGAAAAACTTGATCCACAAAAAGCAGATGTAAGAATTATATCTCACAATTCTGACGATTATAATGAGATAGATAATTATTTTATGGATAATTATGATCTTGAATCACAAGGTATAAATCCATTAGATTTAGATCAAGTTAAAGAAGCTAAAATAAAATTAAGTAGTGACTACTTTAATACAAAACTAGTTGAGCCAGAAGAACAAGCTACATCACCAATGTTTGGCGCACAAGCTGCAATGGGATTTGTTCCATTTCCTTATCAGTTTGATACAGCTGGATTAAAAAAGTTTTTAGTAGATACTGGTAATGCAACACTTGAAAATATTGCTCAACTAACAAAATCTGGTGTAGATGTTTTATTTGGTGAGCTGGGTGAAATTGGAAATATAGGAAATAAAATTCAAGAGTGGGCTATGTCCAAAGTTGGTAAAGATTTATCAGACGAAGAAAAAGCATCGATAGGAGAAGCTGTTTTAAAATTTGGTGGCAAATCATTGGCAACAGTTGATCAGCTTTTTGATTTATTAGATGAATTACCAGACTATGAATCTGTTAAAGGTTTTACAGATAATTTTATAAAAAATTTATCACAAGACACAGCAATGCAAGAACAAGTTGCAAACTTTATAGATACTCAAGACGAAAGAAAAATACAAGAACTTGGCGGTGCTATAATAGCTGGTGAATTAACACCTAGATTATTTAGGGGTGCTGTTAAAGGTGCGCAAGTTTTAAAGCCAAAAGTTTTAGAATTTGTTGAAGAAGGTATTGATGCTTTTGAAGATTTTTTTGGTATGAAAAAATTTGCAGTTCCAAAAGACAAAAAAGGTGTTGCACCTAGAAAGAAACCAAACGCAAGTTTTACTGGAACATTAAGTGAGTTTGATGAAACAGCTGCTGAAACTAAACCGGGTTTTGTTAAAGACAGATCAGTTAAAGGTAATATATATAGAACAAATTTAATTACAAATGATCCTGATAATCCAAATCCAATATTAAAAAATTTGTGGAAATGGGTAACACCAGTTGATGATTATAAAAATGCACGACAGATAATTAGTATTGAAGGTAGTGTTAAAGGCGAAAGCGAAAAACATTTTTTTACATTACAAGCAAACTTTCCAACTGGCGCAAAGTTGGCAAATTATGTTAGAAAACCAGCGCCTAATTTAAGACCAACAACTCAAGGTGAATTGCAATTCGGAAAAGAAATAGGAAAGGTAAGAATTGGTTTAAAAAAAGATGCTAAGATTCATCCTGTTTACGATGAAATTACATTAACAAATAATGTTCCTATAAAAGAAATTCAAACAGATGAACGACCAATAATTCCAGCACCTAAAAAATTATTTAGAGATAAAAAAACTAAAGAAGCACAATCATTTATGGGGTTAAATCAGTTTGAAAGAGAATTTGATACTGGTGAATTTATTGATCCTGTCGATAAGAAAATTATTACAAATCAATTTATACAAAACGGAACTGTAAAAATTAGTAAAGATGTTGATATTGCTGATCAGCCAAACAATCAACCACCTAAAACTGAAGTGCCAGAAAGTGTTACGCCAACAACAACTGATAATGTTTCAATAAATAAAGAAAAAATGATTGGAACAGCAATACCAAAAACAGTAGATAGAGATGTTGTTAACACAGACAATGTTGTTAACTTTGATAGTTTTTTTAATGACAATGCAAAAAGAAGTCAAAACGTTAAATTATTTAATTTATCACCATCAATAAAAATTAAAGGCGTAACTAAAGCAAGTGCAAGAAAAATTGTTGATCAGTTAAAAGAAAATTTAAGATTTGTGTATAATGTTCTTACACCGCAAAAATTAAAAGATGAAGCTAAGCAATGGTATGATGGTGCAAATAAAATTGCAAAAGAATTAGCTACAAAATATGATTTAACTGATGAGCAAACATCAGCAATAATTGCAACTTTATCTCCGCAAAAAGTTTGGAATGAAAATGTTTCTTTAGCAGAAAGAGTTATAGAAATATTAACTAATAAAAAAGATTTTAAATTAGATCAAAAAGCTAAAGCAAAAATACAACAATTATATAATCCAAACACAGACGTTTATTATAAAATTCAATATGGAACAACAAAAAAACAATATAATCTTACAAAAGAAAAATCTGAATTAAATAAAAGAATTAATCAAAAATTAGATAATTTAAGTTTTAATGATATAAGTAATTTAAAATTAGAAGGGTTAAGTTCTGAAGATTCTCAGTATAGAAAAGCTGCATTAAAATCATTATTGCTTAGAGTTATAGATGAAACATATTTTGATAGAAGTTTTAAAAAAGTAAATGTAGATGGCACATATGGTGATGTTGTAAAAACAGATAAAGGAGTAAATGCAAATGCAGCATGGCAAAATTACGACGCTATAGGTAGAGCTGTTGAAATTTTTGAAGATGGCAGTATAGAAAATATTAACGTTATTGTTGGTGATGGTCATAAAGTAAGAAGTTTTTTCAATAATATAGTTAATCCAAATGCTGACGACATTGTTACAATTGATACTCATGCAGTTGCAGCTGCACATTTAAGACCTTTATCTGCTGGTGATATTGAGCCAAATAATGCATTTGGACAACACAAAAAGAAAAAATATAAAACTAAATTACCCGGACCAGCTGAAAATGCAACGACTGGAGAAAAAGGAACGTATAGTTTTTATCAACAAGCATATAGTGAACTTGCAAAAGAATATGGATTATTAGCAAGACAAATGCAATCTATTGTTTGGGAAAGTATTAGAGAATTTTATCCAAAAAATTTTAAAAATGAAACCACTAAAATTGCTATAGATAATATATGGAAAAAATGGAAATCTGGTAAAATATCAGCAGAAGAAGCTAGACAAGAAATTGTTGATTATAGAAACAAAAACATAGGGGGTAAAGATGAAGGAAGTTAATTACGATGTAGAAATTTTAAAGGCATTAGATTTGCCTTTGACTGAAGAATATTATTTGGCATTAGTATATCCTAATGGAGTTCCAGAAGATGAAATAGTAGAGTTTCCAAAAGAAATAAAAGGTAAAAATAGAAATGAAGAATGACGAAATTCTTGAAACAATAAAACCAGAAGAAGCTAGTGGCATACCTATTGATGATGCACAACAAGATTTGTTTGCTAAAGAAGATACTGGTGAATTGCAAAAAGAAGAATCTGTTTTTACTGGT
>VMHT01200876.1_pt1 | contig 13306 bp, 14 predicted proteins | sample 4693611 | NCBI WGS metagenome assembly VMHT01 (sample SAMN12280063, study PRJNA550983) | marine metagenome | isolation source: seawater sampled from same location over 5 years 0.02-0.2 micron viral filtrate | place: USA: collected off the coast of southern California halfway between the port... ... | reverse complement strand
TACTTTTGATCCAAATATAGGAATTATTAATTCCCAAGTATTTGACTACGACAATAACGAGTCAAAGTTTGTTTTTAAAATAGAAAAGGGACTACAACAATCTAGTTCAGAAATTTTCGTTTCACAGTTAAAAAAATCAAATAACTCATGGGTAATAGTTCCTTCTGGGGAAAGAGGTTTAGAAAATATCATCAATGAATTCTATGACTTTCTTGCTTCAGCTGGACCTGCATCGGGAACATCTTTGGTTGCTTTAAATCTTAACTCATCTAATAAAACTGAGATGGTTACTAATAATTTTGGAATTTCCCAAATAAAATTAAGAATTAATTTTGCTAGAGCCTGGGCTGCAACCAGAAGGTCTCTGCTTATCGCTGGCTATAAAATATTAGATGAAGATAGAAATGAAGGAAAATTTTATTTAGAATATTCTTTTAAAAGAACATTGTTAAATCGAGGCCCTTCAATTTCACAAGTACAGGTATCTGTTAAGGAATTAAATTCTGAAGAATGTTTAATTTCCACTGATTTAGATTTGGAAAATCAAGAGATTTCAGAAGAAATAATTTCTCAAATTAATCAAGCTTTATCATAAATAACTATGGAAAAAAAAGATCTACTAACTAAAGGAAAGGCGAAAGAACTTTTCAAGACGGAAGACGCTAACAAATTGGTAATGGAATTTACTGATGATACTTCAGCTTTTGATGGAAAAAAAATTGAGCAATTGGCAGGTAAAGGAACCGTCAATAACCGTTTCAATAATTTTATTATGAGACATTTAGACTCAAAAGGCATCCCATGTCACTTGCTTGAAGAAATAAACGATAGAGAGAGTCTTGTTCTTTCTCTGGATATGTTTCCTATAGAGTGTGTTGTTAGGAATTATGCCGCAGGAAGTATTTGTAAAAGATTAGGTTTAGAAGAAGGAATGAAGTTTAAAAATCCAATTTTTGAATTTTTTTATAAAGACGATGACCTGGGAGATCCAATGATCAATGATAATCATATTATTTCTTTTGGTTGGGCCGGAGAAGAAGATATTGATCATTTAAAAAAATTAACCCTTGAGATTAATGATTATTTAGTAGATTTATTCTTAAAGGCAGATTTAATCCTAGTCGATTTCAAATTAGAATTTGGAAAAAATTCAGAAAAAATTTATCTTGGAGACGAATTTACTCCAGATGGTTGTAGAATCTGGGATAAAGAAACAAAGAAAAAATTAGACAAAGATAGATTCAGACAGGATTTAGGGGATGTTGTTGAGTCTTATCAAGAAATTGCTTATCGAATAGGGGTTGATCTTAAATAACCTTCTATGAGTTTTTTAAAAAACCAAAAAAAAATAAAAGGCGCTGAACTTTTCATTAAATGTTTAGAAGAGGAAGGAGTGGAATATATCTTTGGCCTGCCAGGAGAAGAAAACCTTGACTTTTTAGAATGCCTTTGTAAATCGCGTAAAATTAAATTAATTCTTACTAGGCACGAACAAGGTGCCGGATTTATGGCTGCTACTTACGGGAGGCTAACAGGAAAAGCTGGAGTTTGTTTAACAACATTAGGTCCTGGAGCAACAAATTTAGTCACTTCAGCAGCATATGCTCAGCTTGGAGGGATGCCTCTAGTAATGATTACAGGACAAAAACCAATAAAAAATACCAAACAAGGAAAGTTCCAAATATTAGATGTTGTAGATTTAATGCAGCCAATTACCAAATATACACATCAAATATCCTCAGCAAATATGATTGCTTCTGAAGTGAGGGAAGCTTTTAGATTAGCTGAAGAAGAAAGACCTGGAGCAGTTCATCTTGAATTACCTGAAGATATTGCAAGCGAAGAAACAAGAAGAAGACCGTTACCAAAAAGTATCACACGAAGACCTGTAGCAGATGAAAAGTCTATAAATCAGGCAATAGAGTTAATAGAAAAAGCTAAAAGACCTATTTTAGTTTTGGGCGGTGGAGCAAATAGGACGAGCACAAATAAAATGCTTTTGGAGTTTGTGGAAAAAACAAAAATCCCATTCATAACTACTCAGCTAGGTAAGGGCGCATTAAATGAAAGGCATGAGTATTATCTAGGATGCGCAGCCTTAAGCAATGGAGATTTTGTCCATAGGGCCATTCAAGAGTCTGATCAAATAATAACAGTAGGCCAAGATAATTATGAAAAACCTCCTTTTATAATGCGTGAGATAGAAGGAACAAAAGTTATTCATATTGATCATATTGCGGCCAATATAAATGGTATTTATTTTCCTCAATTAATGGTGACTGGCGATATTGCTAACGCAATATGGCAAATTAAAGAAAAAATAACAACAAATCCCAAGTGGGATTTTTCAAAAATGCTTTTGACAAGAAAAGCGCATTTAGAACACTCTTCAAAAATTAAAGAGGACGACAGATTTCCAATTTTTCCTCCATATTTAGTTAGTCAAATACGAAATGCCATGCCTTCGGACGGAATAATTACTTTAGACAATGGAGTTTATAAACTTTGGTTTGCAAGGGGATATCCTGCCCTTCATCAAAATACTGTTATTTTAGATAATGCCTTAGCAAGTATGGGAGCTGGACTACCATCAGCTATTACAGCAGCAATGATTTTTCCAGATAAAAAAGTAATTTCAGTTTGCGGCGATGGCGGGTTTATGATGAATAGTCAAGAACTAGAAACGGCTGTGAGATTAGGCATTAATCTTGTTGTTGTTATTCTTAATGATAAAGCCTATGGAATGGTTAAATGGAAACAAGAAAATATGAATTTTTCTGACTTTGGTTTGAGTTTTGAAAATCCAGACTTTGTTAAGTATGCAGAGTCATACGGAGCTAAAGGACATCGAATAACCAGCGCAGTAAGTTTAAATGAAACCTTAGAAAAATGTTTAAATTCATCAGGGGTTCATGTAATTGATTGTCCTGTTGATTACAGTGAAAATGATAAGATTTTAAATGAAGATTTAGCAAAACTTAGCTCTAAATTGTAAATAGGCTTTACATTAATAATTTCTTTTTATGCAATGAAATCTCACTATTTGCAACGAAATTAATATATCAATCATTTCTTAAAACTTTCTAAATTGAAATTTGGTTTCAAAAAATTTCTTTATAACTTTTTTTTATAAAAAATAATAAGTTTATGTCATAAGACAATAATAATTATTGTACCTTATTATATTTAAACTATTATGGTACAGTAGCCCCATGGACACAAAATATCTTTATAAAAGAAATAATGTATGGTGGGTTAAGCTTGCTGTACCTTCTGCACTTAGATCAGAGCTAGGATTTGATTTAAGGAAATCAACTGGCGAAAGCGATATTGAAAAAGCCATCGTTTGCAGGGAAAAAATCATAACAGAGCTTAAGAAGAAATTCGATCCAAAGCTGAATGAAAAATTATCTTCAAATGAAGAATTCGTAAATAAAGTTACTTATTTAGATTATGCTTCTACAACACCTGTTGACATAAGAGTTGTTGAAAAAATGAAGGACTGTTTGACTATAGACGGTGCGTTTGGAAATTCTGGCTCTAGATCGCATTCCTACGGTTGGAAAGCTGAGGAATTAATTGAAGAATCAAGACTCAATGTTTCAAAACTAGTTAATTGCGATCCAAGAGAGATCATCTTTACTTCTGGAGCTACAGAGTCTGATAATCTAGCTATAAAGGGAGCTGCTTATTTCTACAAAAATAAAGGCAAACACATTGTTACATCCAAAATCGAGCATAAAGCTGTTTTGGACACTTGTAGGCAATTAGAAAAAGATGGCTTTGAGGTTACTTATTTAGAAACTGATGAATTTGGAAATGTTACACCAGAGCAAGTTTCTGCTGCTATCAGGAAAGATACAACTATTGTGTCTCTAATGCATCTTAACAATGAAATCGGCGTCATAAATGACATAGAAAAAATTGGCGATATAACTAGAGAAAAAGGTGTTCTTTTCCATGTAGATGCTGCGCAAAGCGCGGGTAAGATTCCCATTGATTTAAATAATTCAAAAGTTGATTTAATGTCTTTTTCGGCTCATAAAATATATGGTCCTAAAGGAATTGGAGCTCTCTTTATAAGAAGAAAACCTCGAGTAAGACTTGAAGCCTTATTCCATGGAGGAGGTCAAGAAAGAGGCATAAGAGCCGGCACTCTGCCAACTCATCAAATTGTTGGTATGGGAGAGGCATTTAGAATAGCCCATGAAGAGTTAGATAAAGATTATAAGAAAATAAATTCTTTTAAAAATAGACTTTATGATGGATTGAAAGATATGGAAGAAATTTACGTAAATGGAGACCTTGAAAAAGGATATCCAGGTATCTTTAATTTATCTTTTAATTATGTTGAAGGCGAGTCTTTAATTATGGCAATTAAAAATATAGCTGTGTCTTCAGGGTCAGCTTGTACTTCTGCTAGTTTAGAGCCTTCTTATGTTCTAAGAGCTTTAGGACGTCCAGATGAATTAGCGCATAGCTCAATAAGATTCTCATTTGGAAGGTTTACTAATGAAAAAGAAATTGATTTCACTATTAATTTGGTTAAAAAATCGGTTGAGCAATTAAGAGAAATATCACCACTTTGGGAGATGTATCTTGATGGCGTAGATATAAGTAAAATTCAGTGGGCTAGCTAATTTAAGAGGTAATGTAATGGCATATTCAAGTAAAGTCGTAGATAAGTTTGAAAAAACTTTAAAAGATCCAAAAGGGGCAAGCGTCGGAAGATGGAAACCAGGCGATAAAGATTTTCATAGAGTGGGAACGGGTATTGTAGGTGCTCCTGCATGTGGAGACGTAATGAAACTTCAGATTAAGTGCGAGAATATCGAGGGAATAAATAAAATCGTTGATGCTAAGTTTAAAACCTATGGATGTGGTTCTGCAATCGCTTCAAGTGGAGAGCTAATTGATATGCTTAAAGGAAAAACGTTAGAAGAAGCTCAAAATATTTCTAATCAAGAAATTGTGGATATTTTAGAATTACCGGCAATAAAAATACATTGTAGCGTCTTAGCTGAGGAGGCTATTCACAAAGCAATAGATGATTTTAAAAGCCGAAGAAATAATGACTAATGACAAAAATAAAAGTATTGCCTCATGCACAATTATGTCCTGATGGATTGGAGTTTAATGCAGAAAAAGGAATTTCTGTTTGCGAAAACTTACTTAATCAAGACATAGATATTGAACACGCTTGTGAGCTTTCCTGTGCTTGTACTACTTGTCATGTTATTTTTACTGAAGGTTTTAATTCTTTAAATGAATCTTCAGATGACGAAGAAGATCTTTTAGATAAAGCATGGGGATTAGAACCTAGATCAAGATTAAGTTGCCAAACAATTGTTACTGATTCAGACTTAGAAATTGAAATTCCTAAATATACAATAAATATGGTTTCAGAAAATCACCCTAAAAATCCAAAAAATGAAGATAAAAAAATATCTTCAATAGATTTTGAAATATCAAATAAAGCTGCAAATCACTTATTAACAATGTTAGATTCAAGCGATTCATTTGGCATCAGAATTTCTCTACAGGATTCTGGCTGTTCTGGATATGCCTATAAACTTGATTTGGTAAAAAAAATTGAAGAAAGTGACTTCAGTGGAACTATCAATGGCATTAATTTATATATTCAAGATAAGAGCTTCGCTTTTTTAAAAGGTACAAAACTTGATTTTATTCAAAAGAATTTAAATGAAGAACTCGTATTTAATAATCCAAATGTATCTGCTGAATGTGGATGTGGTGAAAGTTTTAATTTTGATAGCACTTTAGCTACAGAATTATCTTCTAATTAAACATCATGGATTGGTCTGATACTTATGAGATTGTAGATAATCTTTGCGATAAATATCCTGAAATAAATCCTCAAAAGTTGCTTTTTACCGATCTAATGAATATGGTTACGTCTCTTGAGGGATTTGAAGGAAAAACAGAATATTGCAATGAAAGGATTTTAGAGGCCATTCAGTCAATTTGGATAGAGGAGCAAGATTAATGACAGAGAAAACTTTATGCATCATTAAGCCAGATGCCGTAGAAAATGATCATGTAGAAAAAATTAATGAAATGATTTCTATGGAAAATATTAATATTATGAATAGTGTAAAAGTAGATATTTCAAAAGAAATAGCAGAGCAATTTTACGCTGAACACTCAGAAAAACCTTTCTTTAGCGAATTGGTAAATTTTATTACTTCTGGACCTGCAATCGTTCAAATTCTTGAAGGTGAATCCTGTATATCCAAATATAGAAGCCTAATGGGAGCCACCAATCCTGAAGAAGCAGATACAGGTACTATTAGAAAAAGTTTTGCCGAATCAATTTCTAAAAATGCTGTTCATGGTTCAGATTCTGCTGAATCAGCTAAAAGAGAAATTGAAATAATGTCTATTTTATTTTAGTTAAGTGTAATGAAAAGCTGGAAAGAACAGCTCATTGAAAAAAGAGATGAATCTGGATTCACTTTAAAAGAGATATCAGACAAAACAAAGATCCCAGTTAAATTCATAGAGGCTATAGAAGAAGGAGATTTTAATTCTTTGCCAGCAGAAATTTTTGCAAGGTCACAAATTGAAAGATTATTTAATTTCTTTGAATTAGATCCCTTGGATATATTAAAAGATTATGAGGAATTTACTCAACCGCCAGAACCAGTAGAAGACACACTAGAATCAGAACTAGAAGAATCTTTCTTCTTTAAGATAAAATTTTTTTTGAATTTAAAAAAAAATCAAAAAAAATTTTTAATCATCTTATCTATCTTTCCAGTCTTTTTGTTTTTAATTTTTTTTATTTTCAAAGATAGTTCAAAAGTAAATGAAAAATTAATAACAATCGAAAGAATTACTGGAGAAGATAAGAAAGAGTTAATACAGGATGATGATATCATTTCAGAATCAAATTTAGTTTTGAAAGAAGAAAAAATTTCTTCTTCTGCAGATCGAGAAATCATCATCTCAGAAGCAGATATAGAATTAATTCGTGATATAGAAATAATCATAGATGGAGAAAGTTGGGTAGTGGTATTTGATAAAAATGAGAGGCTCTTCTATGAGCTCATGCAAACCGGCAGCTATCAATTTTCAGGCGTTTCGCCTTTGAGATTTAAAATTGGATATGCTCCTTCCGCGAAGCTTTTCATAGATGGAGAAAAAATTAGTTTTTCTAAAGCAATAAAAGGTGCTACGAATTATGCTCACTTTTTAGTTAATGAGGTTAACAAAGTTGATTCAATCAGAGATTAAGAGAAGAAAAAGTAGACTTATATACGTTGGAGATGTTCCTGTAGGTGGAAACTCAGATATTTCTGTACAAAGCATGACTAATACTCTAACTACAAATGTAAAAGAAACTTTAAATCAAATTAAAGGATTAGAAGAAGTCGGGGCAGATCTAATTAGAGTTTCTGTTCCTGATGAAGATTCAGCAAGAGCTTTTAAGAAGATTAAATTAGAAGCTAAGGTTCCGTTAATAGCTGATATTCATTTTGATTATAAAATTGCCATTAAAGTTGCTGAGCAAGGAGCTGACTGCTTGAGAATTAATCCTGGAAATATAGGAAACGAAAAGAAAGTAAGAGAGGTAATTAATTGTGCAAAAGACCACAATATTCCTATAAGAATAGGAGTAAATGCTGGTTCATTAGAAAAAAAACTTCAAAAGAAGTATGGAGAGCCAAATGCAGACGCTCTAGTTGAATCAGCCATGAATCATGTAAATATTTTGAAGAAATTAAACTTTGAAAATTTTAAGCTTAGTATCAAAGCATCAGATATATTTATGATGACTGAAAGTTATAGAAAAATAAGCCTTTTAATAGATCAACCTCTTCATCTTGGCTTAACAGAAGCAGGAGGATTAAGAAGTGGAACAATCAAATCTTCAATTGCAATTGGACAACTTCTTAAGGAAGGAATTGGTGACACTTTAAGAGTCTCATTAGCTGCAGACCCTCGTGAAGAAATCAAAGTTGGTTTTGATATTTTAAGATCTTTAAAATTAAGAAAGAAAGGAATCAATTTCATCGCATGTCCAAGCTGCGCCAGACAAAATTTTGATGTAATCAAAACTATGAATGCTTTAGAGTCTAGACTTGAAGACGTTAGTGAAAATCTAGACGTTGCAGTAATTGGTTGTTATGTGAATGGACCTGGTGAGTCTAAAGCTGCACATGTTGGCTTAACAGGCGCCTCTCCTAACAATTTAGTATACATCGATGGAAAACCAGATCACAAACTAACAAATGATGAGCTTGTTGATTCTCTTGAAGCACTTATAAGAAAGAAAGCAAAAAAAATTAGACAATCTAAAGATAAACTTTCTACTAAAGAGGTCTAATAAAAGTGAAGAATTTTACTAAATTAAGAGGCATGTTGGATATTGATCCCATTCTTTCAAGTAAATATAGTTTTATCGAATCTGCTTTCAATAAAATTGCTAAATCTTATGGGTATAAAGAAGTAAGATTTCCAATTATAGAAGCTACAGATCTCTTCAGAAGAACAGTTGGTAATGAAACGGATATTGTAAATAAAGAAATGTTTACCTTTAACAGCAAGAGCGGAAAATCTATGACCCTAAGGCCAGAAGGAACTGCTGGTTGTATGCGAATGGCAATTGAAGAAGGTTTGGTTGATGCTGGTCAGCAAAAACTTTCATATAAAGGACCAATGTTCAGATATGAAAGGCCTCAAAAAGGCAGATCAAGACAATTTCAACAAATGAGTCTTGAAGCCTATGGATTTAAAGACTCTCAAATTGATATTGAAATGATTGAAATTTCATACAAATTTTTTAAAGCATTGGATTTAGATAAAGAAATTTTTTTAGAAGTAAATTCTATAGGCAGCCAGGAAGACCAAAAAAATTACTCCCTTGAGCTAAAGAATTTTTTTTCAAAATATAAAAAAGATTTAGACGAAGATAGTTTAAAAAGATTAGATAAAAATCCCTTGAGAATTCTTGATTCTAAAAATAAAGATTTATTAAAATTGATAGATGATGCTCCAAAAATTAATGAATTTATTTCAGACGAATCAAAAAAGTTTTTTAAAGAAATAAAAGAAGCAATAACAGGTCTCAATATTAAGTTCATTGAAAATCCTCTCTTAGTTAGAGGTTTAGATTATTACAATGACTTAGTTTTTGAATGGAAATCAAAATCTATTGGTTCTCAAGATACAATTTGTGGAGGCGGAAGATACGATTCACTTTCAAAAGTGATTGGAGGTAGAGACATCAAAGCAACAGGATTTTCTATAGGCCTAGACAGATTAAGCTTAATAGTTGAAGATGCAAAAATTCCGTACCAAAAATCTTTAGTGCTAGTTTCATTAGAAGAATCTTTTTTCCTTAGCGGCTTAAAATTAGCAAATTCTTTAAGAGACAATCTTGATAATTTTTCAGTTCAATTTTCAGGCAAGGAAACTAATTTAAAATCAATATTAAAAAAAGCATCTAAAAGAAATATTGATTTCATGGTTATAATTGGAAAGAAAGAGTTGGAAGAAAATTCATATACTCTCAAAAAGCTTTTAAAGAATGAAGAAACTAAGTTAGATAACTTTGACTTATTGATCAGCAATCTAAAAGATAATTAGAATAAGATGAGATTTTTACAAAATATTTACAATTGGTCTTTGAAAAACTATTTCAAAGTAATTGTTATCTTTTCATTAATAGCTTTATCTTATGGTATTTATTTTTACTTTTCTTTTACAGCCTTAAAAAAAGATCAAGATATGGGAAATTATTTTTCGGGTTTTTATAATACTTTTGCGGATTCCGGATTTGATAAAGAGGAATATCAAATTACTTTAAATAAAATAAATGAAATTAAAGATAACTCAATATACACAATTATGCTGCAATCAATTTATGCATCGGAATTAATAAAAGAAAATAATATTGGAGATGGTTTAGAACAATTATTAGCTGCTAAAGAATTGGTTTCAAAAAAAAATAATGAATTTAATTTTTTAAAAGAGATAATTAATCTCAGAATAGCTAAGGTTTATATTGAGCTTCAAGATTTTGATAGAGCTAAGAAAATCTTAGAAAGTGAGTTTTCTACTTATAAAACTAACCATTTAATTTTAAGGGGAGACATACTTGCAATTGAGAAAAAAAGTAATGAAGCAAAAAATATATATAATGAAGCTCTTATTTCTTCTGAAAATACAACACAAAGAAATTTAATAAATTTAAAAATTTCAAATCTCATAAATTAATGTCTCTAAAAAATTTTTCAATTCTTATAATTTTTCTCTTCTTTGTTGCCTGTGAAACAGGAGCAAAAGAAGAAGAACAACCTAATGAATTAAAAAAAGGTTTTAATGAAAGTTTTTCTCTTAAAAAAAATTGGTCAAGAAAAGCCTTCAAAAATTTACCCTTGGGTAAAATAAAAATTTCTCTTGATGAAGATAATATTTATATTTTTGACTCTAAAGGAGAAATAAAATCTTTTTCTATTCAGGGGAAGAAGCATTGGTCTACTAACTTGAATATAGATATTTCAACAGGAATAACTTTAGGCTTCGATAAATTATTACTTAGCTCTTCTAATGGAGAAGTATTTTGTTTATCAAAAGAAACAGGAGAAATATTTTGGAAATATGCTTCTTCTGGAGAAGTTTTATCACCTCCATCTTCAAATGGCGATATCGTCGCCATTCAAAGTGTTGATGGAAGGTTAACTGCTGTAGATTTAGAAACTGGTAAATTTAGATGGGACTACAGAAGCGTTGTTCCTAATTTAACTTTAAGAGGAACTTCAGAACCATCTTTCAATGAAGGATTTTTGTATGTTGGTTTTAGTAATGGAAACTTAGCGAAAATTGAACCGAGATCAGGAGTAATCCAATGGGAAATTCCAATTACAACCTCTCAAGAAACTTCCGAGTTGGGAAGATTAGTAGATATTGATGGAAATTTTGTTTTTTCGTCTGGCATTGCTTTTGTAGCTACCTATCAGGGGAACATTGCTGCTGTGGATACTAGATCTGGAGGCTTTCTCTGGAAAGAAAATACTTCTTCGGCTAATGACTTGCTTTCTTCAAGAGGAAAATTGGTTTTAATAGATGAAAAAGACCAAGTCTTAGCTTATGATCAAAAAGGCGGAAATCTAGATTGGTTTAATAAAGACTTTTATTTGAGAGAATTAACTTCTCCAAAAAAAATTAAATCTTTAATTTTCTTTGGCGATTATCAAGGTTATATTCATGGACTAGATATAAATGAAGGTTCTCAAGTAGCAAGAAAAAGAGTTTCCCGCTCAAAAATAATCTCAACTACAACAAGAGGAAATCAAGTTCTAGCCCTTGATATAAAAGGAAAGCTTTCACTTTTTACTTTGCAGTGATAGTGTCCTCGTGATGGGACCTATAATTGCAATTATTGGAAGGCCTAATGTAGGCAAATCTTCTTTATTTAATAAAATAATAGGTGTAGATCAAGCCATCGTTGCTGATTTCTCTGGCCTCACTAGAGATAGGCTTTATGGAAATTTTAAATTTAATTCTAAAGATTTTTCTGTTATCGATACCGGAGGAATTTCTAATGAAAAAGATGAAATTAATCAATTAATATACAAAGAAATAAATAATGCTATTGAGGAGGCTGATGGATTCATTTTTCTTTTAGATGCACATTATGGTTTGACTAAGGGAGACTTTGATATTCATGAAAGTTTAAGAAAATCTGGAAAAAAATACATATTGGCTCTTAATAAATCAGAACTGAAAGCTTCGGAAAAAAACTTCGATGATTTTTACCAGCTAGGAGTTAAAAATTTTGTAAAAATTTCTGCAAAAAATGGTTTGGGCATTAAAGATTTAAAAGAGCAAATATTTGAAATCTTTAAATCAGATAAATATCTCAATAATGAAGAATCCTCAGATTTAAGTTCCCTAAAAATTTGTATCTTAGGTAAACCTAATGCTGGAAAATCTACTCTTTTTAATTCAATAGTTAAAGAAGAGAGATCTATCGTTTCAAAAATATCAGGCACAACAAGAGATACAGTTTCGAAAAATTTTATATTCAAATCAGAAAATATTGAAATTTCTGATACAGCAGGATTAAGAAAAAAATCTAAAGTTGAGCAAAATATTGAAAAATTCTCTGTTTCCAAAGCAATTATCAGCATGCGTTCTTCATCTGGCGTTTTGTATTTAGTAGATGGAAAAGAAACCATCACGGATCAAGATCTCCACCTTATGTCTTTAATCATTTCTTCTGGAAAACCGATGGTGATTGGTATAAATAAGTCTGATCAACTTTCTCAATATGATAAATCAAATTTAACCAGATCAATTAATAAAAAATTGTCTTTTATTTCTGGAATAAGTATTAGTTACTTATCTGCAAAACAGAATCAAGGCACTTCAAAAGTTTTTTCGGAATTAGTGAGTCTTATTAAAAAAAGTAGAAAACCTATCGATACATCAAAATTAAATGCTATCCTCGAAGAAGCCCATTCAGCAAATCCACCTCAATTATCGGGCAGATTTAGACCAAGGATAAAATATGCTAATCTTTTATCCTCCCAGCCAGTTATTTTAAGAATACAAGGAAATAACCTAGATAAACTCACCAAACAATATCAAAAATATTTAGAAAATTTTTTAAGAAAGAAATTAAGATTTGAAGGAATTCCTATAAAAATTATTTTTAAGAATAATATCAATCCTTTTGGAGATAAAAAAAATAAACTTTCCAAAAAGCAATTAGCTAAGAGGAAAAGGATTGCAAGACGTTGATAGAACATATTTTCTAATATAATCAAATTTTTAATGAGATGAACGCGCCTAGATATCTAAATTTGCTTAAAATTGCTCTGCCTCTGGCTGGTTTTTCTTCAATTCTGCATAGAATTTCTGCTGTAGGTATTTTTGTCTTATCCTTGCCAATGACTATGTTGTTAGTTTTTTCTTTGGGATCAAGCGATAATTTTGATCAAGCTGTCTTATTTTTCGAAAACATCATTTTCAAAACTTTATTTTTCCTTTTTATTTTGGGATTTTTTTATCACTTTGTGTCCGGCATAAGACACCTTGTGATGGATTTTGGTTACTGGGAGACTTTATCAGCGGGTAGGGCTTCCGCGATGGCTACTTTTATTTTAACAGGCCTATTTAGCTTTTATCTTTTGTATCTATTATGGTAACTAAGTTATATAAATTAAAGAAAACAGGGGTATTTGATTATGTCTTTGTTAGGGTAGCAGCAGTGATTCAGGGAGTATATTTTTCAGTTATATCCTTTTATTGGTTAGTCAATAAAGAGTTTAATTAT
>VMHT01166253.1_pt1 | contig 13311 bp, 26 predicted proteins | sample 4693611 | NCBI WGS metagenome assembly VMHT01 (sample SAMN12280063, study PRJNA550983) | marine metagenome | isolation source: seawater sampled from same location over 5 years 0.02-0.2 micron viral filtrate | place: USA: collected off the coast of southern California halfway between the port... ... | reverse complement strand
ATCCTCCATTTCTTCATCTTTGTACATAACAATTTTAATTTTATCATTAACAAAGTCTTTACCAAAAGTATTTTCTAGTTTTTTTGTTAAATCATTTTTAAATTTTTGTTTATCAGTCTTCAATGTTATCTCCATTAGGTTATTGAAATTACAAACCCTGATGTATCTTTCTTAGCTTTACCTTTAGCAGTCAAGCCAACAACAACATTGGGTTCATCTAAAAATCGCATGTCGTACTTGTCGCCATCTATAACCTTACGACCTTTATACCATAAGGGTAGGGCATGATTAAATACGACTGCAATATTATAACTTAACTTGTCAAACCACTTAGCATACTTAGCGTTAGCTTCTGAGTACGACCAAGTCAAATGATAATTCTTTATATGACTAACTTTTCTAGTAGGTATTTTAGTGTAGTCATAAAACTGTATGTCGGGAAAAGTATCAAAGACAGTACGACCTGATAACTCTTGATTCTCCCATTGAATATCGGATGTACCATTTAATCTGACACAAGGTTTCTTGCCTTCTCGTTTTGCCTTTGCTTTGAACTTAGCAATCTCAATATACAACTGTTCTAAAAATAATTCTGGTGCTTGTAAAAATAATTTAGTCCTACGCTTACGAGCCTCTTGAATAACATTTGTAGTCTCGCCTCTTTTAATAATCCCACCACGACCTGCAGTATTTAGACAAGCAGTCTTACACTTTGCTATATCTTGATAAGGACATATTCTAGTACTGCTAGGATGTAAGTGCATGATAGCACTTTGCCAATCAGTATGAAGCTTATCACCTTTTTCAATCTTAGGATTACTTTGAGTTAGTAGTGTCGTCATTAGTTACCCTCGTTGTTTTAACTTTAGTAGCTTTGGCATTCTCTCCTCGTCTAATTCTATTCATCATTTCCATGTGTTCTTTCATTGTCATAGTCATTTAGTTTCCTCCGACATAATTCCAAATATAATATCATCAACATCTTTTTCTTCATACATAGACGGATTGTCTAATGCGAAGTCAAACAAATATTTTAGTTTTTTCTTTAAAGTCATGCTTGAAATTTTATCTGCAATATCCTTTTTAATCTTATCGTTTGTTTGATTGCTCATATAAATTTACCTCGTTCAAATTGATTGCTCATACTAAACAATCGACAGCAGTTGTGTCAATCATAAAACATGGGTAATATATTATTGCCTACCTAGAATGGAGAGAAATATAAAAAAAATCTAGGTAGGACTTTTAATTAGTTTAAGTTTTGGTTTTATTTTTTTAATCTTTGGCTCAAACTTGTTTAAAGTATTTAGTTTTCTAATAGTCCTTGAAGTCTGCCCAAGATAATTAATCTCATATAAAGTTTCTTTTAATGCTTTATCATTTAACTCAGCAAAGACTCTAGTAATTTCAAGTGCTATATCTTCATCTAAGAATCTAAACTTCATGCTTTACCTCTAAGTTTTTTCATTTCTTGTTTAAACTTTTGTATTGCTTCTCGTTTAGTGTAGAAGTAATAGACTCTTGTTTCCAAGTAGCCATTAACACTATCACATATTCGCCAAGCACCTTCTCTGTTTCTATCTATATCCATTATGCGACTTCCTCTTCATATCTTTTTCTTAATTGTTTTATATAGTCTTTCATGTGTTTAATATTTAGCCATTGTTGTCCATAATATTGAACAATTTCTTTATCTGTCATGCTTCCTCCATAATATTTTTACCATCAATCTTCACATTTACATTTTGTCTCCAAAGACTAACGTGAGTTACCCAGTGCCTTGATATTTCGTAAGTGTCCATGACTTTTTGTTGAGCCTCAAAGTCATTTTCAGCAAATATAAAAACCCTAGCTTCGTGTTCGAATTTATCAGAACGATATTTTATTCTGTATTTATTCATGCTACCTCCTTTGTTAGCTGTTATACCATAAGTCAAAACCTTCTACAGTTTCAACAATATCTTCACTTCCTTCTGAAAGAGTTTCAAAGACACTCTTTAAAAGATTAGCTTGACGAAGAGTATATTTAGTCTGCTCTTTATCACTCCATTCAATGAATGGCTTCATAACATTATCATGGTAAACACCATGAGTCTGTAAGATACCATGTCCGTCATAAGTAATCCCATAACTATTTACATACCTACGAAAATCATAAACATTTTTATCGTCTTTATGTAAGTCGATTATCTTTTTCATGTGGATTGCCACCTTAATTAAATCATCAATCAAATTACACATATCTATGTGTCCTTGATTATCAGGATTTTCTTTGTTGAAGTCTTTCCTTTGGTTATAAAGGTCAGTCTTTTCTATAGTCGCAAGTGTTTGCATATTTTTACTCCGATTAGTTGTGTTTAAAAAATGTCCGAACATTGAGCTAATTTGAAAATAAATTGTCAAGTCCAAAACATGTACATTATTATTAAAGCGATAGCTAGTAAGGCAGGAGATTTATATGAATAAAAGTCCTTACTAGCTATCTAAAAATGTCTAAGAATCTAACAAATTAGACATTCAATATTTCTATTTCTTCCTCGAACTTCTTCGAAACTTTATCTATAATCTTCGATAATATATTGTCTTGTCTATCAAGATAATCATAAAGTTTTTCAATTCCAGTATTACACTCTGTCCACCTTAAAGCCCCGACATGAACAAGATACTCTTGCTTAACATAATCATCATGTTCTTCGCTGTAATACTCGTTCCATTGTTCTTCGGTAGAGTCTTTATCTATTTCCAAGATATGAATATCAGAGTAGTCAAGATTATTAACTCCGATATATTTATCATCAAGTTTTAGATTACAACATTTAGTTAAATCCTTAGTGGGTTTAACCTCGACATGTCCTTCAATCTCTATCATATAGCGATAGTCTTTATTGGACTTCAAGATAGCTTCAAGCAATCTGTATATATATGGTTTTATCATTTACACCTCCTCGTCATCTGTAAATTCTTTTTCATCTAATAAGACCTGCAAAGCCATATTAAACTTAGTGGACTTATCTAATTTCTCATCAATATCTTTTTCCATTTTATGAATATCCCATAAGAAGTTTCTTCTAGTGCTTTCATCAAGTCTATTTAAAACTTCATGGTACTGCCTATTGTTTTCTTCTGCAACAGGTGTTGTTGGATATAGGTCTTTGAGATGATAAGTCAGTTTAACTAAATCATAACCACTATCTATGTAGCGATGTTTAATTAAATATTCTTCCAACTCTTTAAGAGCAGTGAACTCAGATTTCTCATGGTCAACCTCATCACTATTTCGCCAATAGTAATTACACTCCTCGCCTACTTTTTGTAAAATGCCGTAGATAGCATTTATGTCTGATAGATTATCAAATATCAACATATTATTTTCCTCCGTTTAAAAATTGTTCAAAGTAAAAACCTTCCTCGCCATAAACATCTATGTAAAGTTTTGCCATGTTAAATAACTCAGGCATCAGTTTAAACACTAGTCTACTGTTGTTACCATCTAAAGCAACAACACTTTTAAAAGCATCATTAACTGTTTCTGCTATTACTTCTGCTCTTGTAGAAGCTACATCATGGTCAATAAGGAACATAGCTACTAAGCTGTAAGTTGTGCCTAATTTAATATTATAATCGCTATGATTATGTTTAGTTTCGTATCTTTCTTTCATATTTATCTCCGATTGATTGAATTCGACACACTCTACAAAATGACAAAAAAGCTGTCAAGTGTAAGACGTGTACAATATAGTTATTTAAAGAATTTAATTATCTGCCACTTAAAATCTGAATAAGGTTGATAAAAAGGTTTAACAATAACCTTTCTACTTCGCTTTTTGTAGATTGTATAAACATCTTCTTTGTAGCTAAAGTCTTCTGAGAACTTATAGCCTTCTTCTTCTAACTCCTGTTTTGCACCTTCTATGTGTAAAAATTTACTTCTCATATTTTCTCCTTTATTTTAAGATTATTTGCTGTGTAAATAAGTCTTTCAACTTCCCAATTAAACTCTTGGATATATTCTTCTTGAAAAGCACTTTCTTTTTTAATTAACTCTGCTTGTACTTCTAAGCTAAGTAATATTCTAGATATTAATCTAATTTTTTCAGATGTATAGCCATCTATTTTTACTGTCATATAAATCTCCGATTGATTGAATGTCGTTGCACTGTATAGACCGACAAAAAAGCTGTCAAGTCTAAAACATGTACGATATAGTTATTTAAGAAACTCTTTTACTTGTTCGTCAATATCTTTATAAAAAGCTTTTTTATCTTTCATAAAATCACTTGTTTGATATGAAGAAACAATAAAATGATACCAATAATAAGCAACTATTCTTTTAAAATCATCAGAATGATGTATGTTTTGTAAATGGAACATAGTATGTTTAGCTATGTCGTAATCATTTTCTCTAACTGCCCACCACAAATCAGCTAATTGATTTCTCATAAAATAAAAATTTATAGTTTCATTCTTACCTTTATAAGTACTCTTTAAGCTATCTACAAAGTCTAAAAGTTTCATATTTATCTCCGATTGATTGAATGTCCGAACATTGAAGCAGTCGGCAACCAACAAGTCAAGCACAAAACGTGTGCGATATAGTTATTTATTAAATTTTATACGTGTGTAAAAAAAGCATACTCCTATCAGGTTTTCCCCCTAATAGTAACGCATAAACACACACACACGTGCACATGTAAGCACACATACATGTAAAGCTTTACGTAAAACTTTGAAATTCTGGGAATCCCAACTTTTTAGAATTTAACACGTTAAATTTATAAGGGCAGAAATTGGCATTTTTGACGATTTTGGGGGTTCTGAAAATGGGCTTTTCAAAATTACACACCTGTTCTAGCGTGAGCATAATGTGTGTGAGAATCACGCAGGTAATTTAGACTTGACAGCTTTTTGAAATCCGTATTACTATGTAAGGGCTTTTTAGGGCTCGGCAATTCCGCCAAAACCCGCACTTAATCGGAGATTAAATATGAGCAAAACAACTACAACTACTGCTAAAGCAGACTTCAACCCACAAGCTAAAGCTTCGTACAAGCAAGTGATTGCCGTTTGTACTCACTTCAGTAAACTGAAAAAATGTCCAAAGGACATGAAGTTCGGTTCTTTCAGAGGCTACTTGCTTAACAAGTTAAACTCGAAAGGTGGCTTGAAATCTGGAGAGATTACTGCGTACTTACAGATGAAATCTGTCCCAGCGGTAATCACGAAGGCGATTAAGGCTTACAAAACAAGCTAAAGCTTGATTGGTGGGGCGGAGTCAATTTCGATTTCGCCCTTAAATTTAATAAATTAAATTCAGGAGTAAAAATGCTTAAATTTATAAATCTAACGGAAATCATAATTGATTTTATCAATAATGATGAAGCGGTCAAATCCATTGAGTGTGATTATGACGTGGAAGGTAAACCTTCTTTCACGTTTAATTTCAGGAATGGCTATAAAGTTTGCTTTGCAAACCGAGAAGATGATAACCATTTATTCAGACTTCAAACCTATGGTTTGGAATATGAATATGATGATTATGAACACGACTACCCCAAAACCATTGGTTTTGTAAGTGAAGCAAATTTAGACCTAATAAAAACAACCTGCTTTGTTGTATCTAGATACGACAAAGACTAACGGAGTAAATATGAAAAACTTAGAACCTTACGAAGTAAGACTAGTGGCGGACTTAGAAACTAATGATAACGTTTACGTTAATTATTATCGTTTTGATAACAGCTACGAAGTAGTAACCACCGAGAAACCTTTCCGAGAAGAATGGCACGTTGAAGTCTTCGACTCGCTTGGGAATTCTAACGGGGTTTTTGACGACCAAGACATCGAAGATGTAATGCAGATACTTGAGTCGGTAGCTTTACACGAAGATGACTACGTCATTTCAGACGAAGCCCTAGACGATTGGGAGTATGCGAGTATGTAAAACTCTCCAGAGTTTTCAAAAAGGGTGGTCTTCGGATTGCCCTTTTTTTTATCCCTTTCCATAGACCCTACAAAACCATGCGTAGAACTGTATAGTTTCGTGTGGTCTATTAGCTAATTCTAGCCCTTCTGAGACCCTAAAACCCCCAAAGATATATGTTGGTATCTACTGCCCTATTTATAGGGCTTAGATAGCTTGTTATATTTGTCAGGACTGGAAATTCTAGTTAACCCTTTAGGGTTGTAGTTTTAATTACTACACAAGTCTAGGAAGACTTGGAAATGCTAAGTAGTTCCACCAGGATTATTTCTCAATAATCTTGGTAAGTTTTTGCTAGGACTCCGAAGACTTTCAAAGTCTTACGTAGACGTTAGGGGTACGCCAGAGCCACCCCCCACCCCCTATGTATATATGCACATTCTCATACAATTTACAGGGTTTTGAATTGTTAAACAGGGTTGGTCGGGTCTATATAAGAACTACGAGGTATTGTAGGTATTTACCGGGGGGGTCGATAAATCTTATTATAGATACATATTTACTTTTTGTCAAGAAAAATATTTGACAATACTAAAAATAACTCTTATAATAATACACATGTCCTTAATAACTAATAATAATTCTAAAAGAAAATTAACAGAAAAACAAGAAAGTTTTCTTAATAACCTTATAGAAACTAAAGGGAATTTAAAGTTAGCAGCTGAACTTGCAGGATATGCCGGAAATCACTACCAAGTAATAAATAGTCTAAAAGAAGAAATAGTAGATTTAGCCGGAAGCATACTCGCAAAGGAAGCTCCTAAAGCTGCTTTTAAACTCGTAGAAATTATGGATGGTAAAGCAGCTATCCCCCAAGCTAATGTAAAACTCCAAGCAGCCCAAACATTGCTTGATAGAGTTGGGGTTTCTAAGAAAGAACATTTAAATATTAATCACAATGTTCAAGGTGGTTTATTCATACTACCAGAAAAACATACTACAATAGAAGGAAACTATGAAGATATATCTGACTGAAATGGAAGAACAAGGAAAAAAATATGCAGGACCTAATATAGTCGCACCTAATATTAAAGAAGCTGAAGAAGCAGCTAAAGCTAATGGTTTAATACTTTTAGGAGAGTTCACTGATATTTATGTTACATCAGGACTTATGCACTATTCAGACGATGAACCTATAACTCAAAGGATATTACATTAAAATGGCAGCAAAAAAGAAAAAAAGCACAGTAAATAAAGCAGGTAACTATACTAAACCTACTATGCGTAAAAGATTATTTAACAAAATCAAAGCCGGTAGCAAAGGTGGTCGAGCAGGACAATGGTCTGCACGAAAAGCTCAAATGTTAGCAAAACAATACAAAGCTGCCGGTGGCGGTTATAAATAACTATGGCATTAAAAAAATCACAAAAAAGTCTTAAACGTTGGACTAAACAAAAGTGGCGAACTCCAAGTGGTAAAAAGTCTTCAGAAACAGGCGAAGTATATGCTCCTGCTGCTACTATAAAAAAACTTAAATCAACTTCTGCAGGAAGAAAAAAATTAACAGCAGCTAATAAGAAAAAAAGAGCAGCTACACGTAGAGGTAAACAACACGCTAAACACGGTTTACATAAAGGTAAAAAACGATGAGTAGTAAAAAAGATTCAAGACTTGACAGAGCTGGAGTTTCTGGTTATAATAAACCTAAAAGAACTCCGGGTCACAAAACTAAATCACACGTAGTAGTTGCTAAAGTAGGAGATAAAATTAAAACTATTAGGTTTGGACAACAAGGAGTAAGAGGTGCTGGAAAAAATCCAACTTCTAAAAAAGATAAAGCACGAAAGAAGAGTTATTATGCTCGACACAATGCTCAAGATTCAAAACCAAGTAAATTAAGTGCTCGGTATTGGTCACATAAAGTAAAATGGTAGAATTGACAGAAAAAGAAATACAACTTATAAATAACATATTAACTCAAGATTAAATGCCACACGCAGGAACATTTAAAGTAAAATCAGCAGCTAAACGTAATCGTATGGCTCGTAATAAAATACGTGGTCAAGATGTTAGTCCTGAAAAAATTGCTGATAACTGGGATAGAATTTTTAATAAAAATAAAGAGGTAAAATAATGGATATATTTACATTAATAATAATTACTTGTGCTATTGGTACAGTTATTTATTTAGATAAAAACCCTGAAAAAAAAGCTAAAGTAAAAGCAGGTTTGAAAACTTATTACGAAAACTTAAAAAATTACTTTGGCTAAAATACCTGAAGGCTATATAAAAAGAACATCATCCACTATTCCATTTGGTTACAAACTAAGTGGCATAGCAGGGTGGTTAGAGCCTATAGAAACAGAACTAGAAATACTTGATAAGTATTGTAAGCTTGTTATTGATAAAGCATACTCCTTACGTCAAGCAGCAGAGCTGATAACTGAAGAAACAAATAGAAAGTTTTCGCATATAGCTTTATTAAAAAAACTAGAAAGCAATTACCCAGACTATCATCCTAATAAAAAAGGTACTACTCACAAAAGAAAACTTAATCTAAAGAAAAAAGAAAAAGAAATAAAAGCTGTTAAAAAGAAAATAGCTTATCAAGAAAACAAAATAAAAGAAGAAAAAGAACTTTTAAATAAAGTTACAAATAAAAAAGCTTCTAAAGTAGTTTCAGAAGAAGAATTAGCAAAAACTACTTTAACACTTCAAGAAGAATTACAACATGCTAATGTTGTATTTTCTCCAAATGAAGGACCTCAAACATTTTTTTTAGCTGCTGGAGAAAAAGATGTACTCTACGGGGGAGCAGCTGGAGGGGGAAAGTCTTACGCAATGTTAGTAGACCCCCTCCGTTATACTCATCGAAAAGCTCATAGAGCATTAATACTTAGAAGGTCTATGCCAGAGCTTAGAGAGCTTATAGATAAATCTAGAGAATTATATCCTCAAGCATTTCCCGGAGCAAAATTTAAAGAAGTAGAAAAAATTTGGACTTTTCCGTCAGGAGCTAAAGTAGAATTTGGTTTCTTAGAAAGAGATGCAGACGTTTATCGTTATCAAGGACAAGCATACTCTTGGATTGGTTTTGACGAGATTACCCATTTACCCACAGAATTTAGTTGGAATTATTTAGCTTCTCGTTTAAGAACAACTGACCCTGACATTGAAACATATTTACGTTGTACAGCTAACCCCGGTGGTGTTGGTTCTCATTGGGTAAAAAAACGCTACATAGAACCAGACGAACCTAATACAAGTTTTATGGGTAAAGATGGTTTAACAAGAAAGTTTATACCAGCAAACCTAAACGATAATCCTTATTTATCTAGAGATGGCATTTATGAAAAAATGCTAGAGTCTTTACCACCTATACAAAGAAAACAACTATTAGAAGGTAACTGGGATGTTGCTGAAGGTGCTGCTTTTGTAGAATTTGACCCAGATGTACATGTAATACCACCATTTGAAATACCTTTGCCTTGGGAAAGAACAAAAGGTATTGACTATGGATATGCTTCTGAAAGCTGTTGTTTATGGGGAACTATAGACATAAACGACAATACTTTGATAATTTATAGAGAATTATACAAAAAAGGCTTGACAGGAGAAGAATTAGCTTCTATAATAACCGATATGGAGATAGTAGACCCTTTCTCTGTAAATGGTGTTTTAGATACTGCAGCATGGGCAAAAACTGGTACAACAGGTCCTACAGTTGGAGAATCTTTACTGAAAGCTGGTCATAAATTAAGAAGAGCTGATAAAAATCGTGTTCAAGGTAAAATTCAGATACATGAGTATTTGAAAGTTAGAGAAAATGGTAGACCTAAGTTACAGATATTTAATACATGTCCTAACTTAGTTAGAGAACTACAAGGTATACCTTTGTCAAAAACTAACCCTGAAGATGTTGATACTAATGCTTCAGACCACGCTTACGATGCTTTACGTTATATGATAATGGGCAGACCAAGAATGGAAAATACATTAGAAAGACTCAGGGGTTTTAAAAGAGATATGTTTAAACCTGCTGACTCAACATTTGGATATTAGTAAATGGCAGAAGAGAATACATTTTTAAACGCAGATAATATCTACGAAGAAGTAGAAGGTGAAGCTGGTAAAGCTTTAACTCTTGAAGAAGAACAAATACTAAATTTAGTAGGTATTATTAATGGCAGATTTACATTAGCAGAAGAAGCTAGAAACTCTGAAGAAACTCGTTGGCTAAAAGCACATGAAAATTACAGAGGTTTATATTCTAAATCTGTAAAATTTAGAGAGTCTGAAAAATCTCGTATATTTGTTAAGATAACTAAAACAAAAGTGTTAGCTGCTTTTGGACAATTAGTAGATGTTATTTTTGGTACAGGTAAGTTTCCTATAGGCATTCAAGAAACAGATGTTCCTGAAGGAGAAAAAGAAAACGCTTATCTTGATTTACAAAATCCTACACCGGGTCTAGAAACAACAGCAGTTACAGGTAATCAAGCTGAAGCTACAATAGAAGATGTAGATGGTAATCGTTTAGATTACGGCTACTCAGGAGACGGACAAGTTTTAAAAGCAGGAGCTACTATAGGCTCTGGTATGTTTGAAAAGACTTTAGAAAATAAACTTGAAAGCATGAATATGCTACAAGAAGGAACAAGTCCTTTACCACAAATACCAGAAATATCTCCAGCACAAAAAGCTGCGAGAAGAATGGAAAAGTTAGTACATGACCAAATAGAAGAATCTAACGGGTCATCAGAAATAAGAAATGCTTTACTTGAATCAGCTTTACTAGGAACTGGAATTATAAAAGGACCATTTAACTTTAATAAAAAATTACATAAATGGCAAACTGCTGGAGATGAAAGAAGTTATTCTCCAGTTGAAGTTAGAGTACCAAGAATTGAGTTTGTAAGTTGTTGGGATTTTTATCCAGACCCTGCAGCTACTAACATAGAAGAATGTGAATATATAATTCATAGACACAAAATGAATCGCAGTCAGTTAAGGCAATTAAGGAATATGCCTTATTTTGATGAAAATATAATTAGACAATGTATACAAGACGGTCCTAATTATATTGAAAAAGATTTTGAAAGTCAGTTAAAAGATGACTATAGAGGAGAGGATTACTCTGAAAACTTTGAAGTCTTAGAATATTGGGGTATTATGGATGCTCAATATGCTAGGCAAGTTGGCATTGAACTAGATGAAAATGTTGACGATTTAGATGAAGTACAAATAAATGCATGGGTATGTGGTAATAAATTACTACGAGCAGTAATAAATCCATTTACACCTTATCGTATACCTTATCATGCATTTCCTTACGAAAGAAATCCATATAATTTTTTTGGTATTGGAGTAGCTGAGAACATGGATGATTCTCAACAAATTATGAATGGTCATGCTCGAATGGCTATTGATAATTTAGCATTAGCTGGTTCATTAGTATTTGATGTTGATGAGTCAGCCTTAGTCGGTGGACAAAATATGGAAATATACCCCGGCAAAATATTTAGAAGACAAGCAGGAATGCCCGGTCAATCTATATATGGTTTAAAGTTTCCTAACACAGCACCTGAAAACATGATGATGTTTGATAGGTTTAGACAACTTGCAGACGAACAAACTGGTTTACCTAGTTATTCGCACGGACAAACTGGAGTGCAAAGTATGACACGAACTGCTTCAGGTATGTCAATGTTACTAGGAGCTGCTAGTTTAAATATTAAAACAGTTGTTAAAAATCTTGATGACTTTTTATTAAAACCATTAGGTGAAGCATATTTTCAGTGGAATATGCAGTTCTTAGATGATACACTTGATGTTGTAGGTGATTTAGAAGTTAAAGCAACTGGTACTAATAGTTTGATGCAGAAAGAAGTTAGAAGTCAAAGACTTACAATGTTCTTACAAACTGCACAAAATCCAACTATTGCACCGTTTGTTAAAGTTTCTAAATTAATTAGTGAACTTGCCTATAGCTTAGACCTCGACCCAGATGAAATTCTGAATGACCCAGAGGAAGCAGCTATGATGGCACAAATTATAGGAATGCAAAATGCTGGACAAAACACAGGCGAGGAAACTCAACCCGGTAGTCAACAACCCGGAGGTATGGGAGGTACTGGTGGAGTACCTCAAGGACCGCAAGATGTTGGAGTTACAGGCACTGGCGGTGGCAACATCGGAACAGGAAATGTTCCGGTTGCAGGGGAGGATAACTTCACTGGTACTCTTAGAGACGTTGCCGGAGAGGGTTAAAGAAACTTTAAATAGAAAACAAGAAGGATAAAACTATGTTAAAAAAAGAAAGACAACAATATAAAGCTGGTACGTTAGTAAAGCTTTTAAAGCAATTACCTAAAGAAGCTTCAAAAAATTTACCTAAAGGAGCTTCAGATGATTTATCACCTAATGATGCTAGACAACTATTAAGGTTTGTTACAGATAATGATGATAATTTACCATCAATAGAAATGATTTCTAGACTAGGAAAAGATTTAGATGTTACAAAATTTAATCTTTCTGATAAACAAATGCGAGAAGCTGTAGCTATGAAAGAGCTTCTTGAGATATCAAAGTCTTCAAAAGGTGGTAGAGCAAAATATCTATCAGAACTTTTAGATAACGAAGCTTTCGAAACATTTGGCGAAATGTTTTTAGATGATTTACCTACTGATACTAGATTAATGAAAGCCGAAGGTGATTTAGTTGGTGGTCAAAAAAATCTAGATATGAATAAAGACGGAGACCTTGACGAACAAGATTTTAAAATGTTAAGGACTAAAAAACAAGAAGGTGGTTCTTTATTAGCTGATGATTTAGAAGATATGAAAGATGTTGAAATGGAAATGGAATCTGATGAAGAAATGGAAGATAACTTTACTAACTTTGTAATGAAAGAAGCATTATCAGAAGAAGAACAAGAAACACTACAAGAAGAATTAAATAATAACGAAGAGTTAAATTTACTTTTTGAAAAAGTAATGGATGTAGCTCAAGAATTTTCAGGCTCTGGACCTGTTGAAGGTCCGGGGTCAGAAGTCTCTGACTCGATACCCGCAAGGTTATCGGATGGAGAGTTTGTCTTTACTGCTAAAGCTGTAGAAGAAATCGGAGCAGACAATTTAATGTCTATGATGAAAGAAGCTGAAGCTAGTGCAGATGAAAGACAACCAGCCCAAGACGGTGGAATGATGAAAGAAGAAATGTCTCGTTTGTTTGAGAAATCAGACGTTAATGATGAGATTAAAAAATCTATGCTTTCTGGTAGACCACACGTTAGAAGCTAAAATAGTGATAAAGCTACCTTGAGAAATCAAGCCTTTATCTTTTAATAAACACCGAAAGGCTACCTTTACAAACAAGCCCTCTAGTCGA
>VMHT01006844.1_pt1 | contig 13315 bp, 15 predicted proteins | sample 4693611 | NCBI WGS metagenome assembly VMHT01 (sample SAMN12280063, study PRJNA550983) | marine metagenome | isolation source: seawater sampled from same location over 5 years 0.02-0.2 micron viral filtrate | place: USA: collected off the coast of southern California halfway between the port... ... | reverse complement strand
TTATTTTAGAAATTATTAGAAGATATACAAGAGAGGCCGGAGTTAGAAACCTCGAAAGAGAAATTTCCAAATTAGCTAGAAAAAGTTTAAAAAATATCGTTACAAAAAAAATCGATAAAGCAGATGTAAATCTCAAAGAACTAGATGATTATTTAGGTGTAAAAAAATTCAAACATGGAGAAATCGAGGAAGAAGACAGAGTCGGGGTTGTAACTGGTCTTGCATGGACAGAAGTGGGCGGTGAATTATTATCTATAGAGTCTGTAATGATGCCAGGTAAAGGTAAATTAGAATATACAGGTAAACTCGGGGATGTTATGAAAGAGTCTATTAAGGCCGCAAAGTCTTTTATAAGATCAAAGTCATCTGAATACGGAATTATCCCACCAGTATTTGATAGGAATGATATTCATGTTCATGTGCCAGAAGGAGCTACTCCTAAAGATGGTCCATCAGCAGGTATAGGCATGGTTACTTCGATTGTTTCAGCGATGACCTCTATTCCAGTTTTCAAAGATGTCGCTATGACCGGTGAAGTGACGCTTAGAGGCAGGGTCTTACCAATTGGTGGTCTTAAGGAAAAACTTCTTGCTGCTTTAAGAGGCGGCATTAAAACTGCAATTATTCCATCAGAAAATGAAAAAGATCTAAAAGATATTCCTCAAAACGTTAAAGATGGAATGAAAATCATACCGGTTGATAATGTAGATGACGTACTTAAAATTGCATTGAAACAAGAATTAAAACCAGTTGAATGGATAGATATAAATCAAAAAAACACTGATGAGGAAAGTAAAAATATAACAAGCCCTCATTAAGTTATATAATTTTTTGTATACTAAAAAATATATATAATGAGAATAATTTTTAGAACCTCATCACATAAGCATCAAAAAATAAAACTCAAAATATCCCCTTTAGACTGTTTAAAAAATCTTAAAAAAGTATTTAAAAATACTGACATAACCGTTGTTGGCGATAACATAATAAAGTCACAAGTAGAGAAATATAAGAAAGTTGTTGGAAAAAAAAATTTTATTGAGATAAATTTAAAAAATAATTCAAAATCTCTACAATATTGTATTGATTTAGTTTTAGGCTTTCAAAAGTCAAAAAATTTTAAAAAAATTTCAAATGAAAACGAACTAGTGTATTTCGTTGAAAACGATTACCTGCATACAATCAATTCAAAAAAAAACCTTATCGATGCTTTTAATTTAAATATTCATTATGTAAGCTTATATGATCACCCTGATTATTATGATAATTGTAAAAAATTCACAGATTTTAGGCAAGCTTTAGATAATCCTGAAAAAAAGGTATTGGTTGGCAAATATAGTCATTGGGTTACAACGTCATCTACTACGTGTACGTTTGCTGTGAAGAAAAAAATTCTTTTAGAAGATTATAGCTATTTTAAAAAAATGTGTAAAAGAGATATTCCCAGAGATCAAAAAATTTTTACGCAATTAACAAATAAAGGTAGATTATTAATTTCTCCAATTCCATCACTTTCGACACATATTGAAACAAGTTATCTTGCACCTCTAATCAATTGGAAGCAAAATAAATTTTAATTAAAAATAAATGAAAAAAATTTTTACTTTTGTGATTATGGGTTTATTGTTCATAACTTCATCTCAGGCAAATGATAATGTTGAAATTTATCTACTTAACCAATTAGATGACTCAAGAGGTTTTTGCATTGATATAAGAGGGCATAAATTAAAAGCAAAAATTGATAGAGGACTCCAGGCACATACTTGTTATTCTTACCAAGGAAAAATTTCTCCTGATCAAGGTTTTAATTCTCTTCTATTAACCAGGAACCAATTTATCTTACCATTCTTTAAAGTTTGTATGGAAGCCTCATCACTTAAAGTATCAGCAAATTTAAAACTAGCAAAATGTGATCTTAACAAGCTTCAAAAATTTGAATGGTTTAACAAAAACAAGATCCGCTTAATTAGTAATAGAAAACTATGTCTAACCGTTGATCAGGGGCAATCCAGGAAAGGTGGAGGTGGAACACCTGTTCATTTAATGAGAAATTTATCTTTGGAACTTTGTGATAAATCACTTAATTCCTATCAAGCCTGGGGTATAAGAAAATAAACAAAAAAATTTTTTAACTCTCCAATTCACTTATAGTTTTGCAAAGTTTCCTGGCCTTTAATACAGATGGAACAAGTTTATCTAATTTCCAGTTGTTTGTTGTAATATCAAAATATTTAGCAGCTTTAAAATCGATACCATCCACAATTTTTATTTCAAACTTTTTTGCCTCCACATAAAAATTGCTTAAATAATCAATGTATCTTTTAAGCGGATATGTACCCAAAGAAAAAGAAACCCTATATCCCATTTCAAAAAAAGGATAAACTGCTTGAACTTTAGCTGTTAAATCCTTATCGTTAATTTTAATTGGAATATTTTTGCCAATTAATTGATTAATATCACCAGGTTTTTTATAAGTCACAAAAGTGAAACTATTATAAACTTTTTGACAATTTTCATGTGACCCTATAAAAAAATTTAACATATCACCGTGAATCACTTCACCATTAACTCTTGCGTAAGATAAAGATTTATATTTATCGATAGTCCACTCTTCATCATCAGCTTTAGCTTGAAAGGTAATTACTATTAAGAAAAAGAATGTAATCCAACGCACGACTCTGTTTTGATCATGCGCATTTGTTTAAAATCTGCTCCAATATTGTTTTATTTGTGAGAGATAGAATGTATAAAATAATTAAACAGGTTAAAGAGAAAATAGCTAATTTTAAAATGGCAAGAAATATAGATAAAATCAAAGAGGTATATATTAAGAAATTTTTACCCTTAGTTGTTGTAGTTATATTAATAATATTATTATGGAGATCATTTTAATTCCAAATGAAAAAAATTGATATTACATCAAATATTAAACCAAAAAAAAATAATGATTTAAATATTCTTACTTCCGGAGCATTTGCGGCTCCATTACTTGAAATTTTAAAAAGTTATAAGAATAACAAAAGTATCAAACTTTATTTTGGCTCTTCATTTGGAGATGCAAAAAATTCTGTACCTACACGTTTAAAACAAGAACAAGTTTTCGATATTATTTGCTTATCTGCTGATGCTTACAATCAGTTTAATAAAAAAAGATTAATTAAAAATTATACCAAGGTTGATATTGTTGATTCTGAAATTGCTTTTGCAGTGAAAAAAAATAATAAAGTTGAATATAATTATAATCCATTTCTATTTGTACAATTGGTAAAACAAAGTAAAAAAATTGCTATTGCAGCAAGTGCAAGCGGAATTTATTTACAACAAAAAATTTTTCCAAAATTAAAGGTAAAAAATTATCATGTAGTAAAAGGAAAAAGAATTGGCTCAGTCATTGCTGAAGATAAAACTTTTGATTTGGGTTTTCAGCAATACAGTGAATTATTGCCTTATGAGAATAAAGTAAATCTTGTTGGTACACTACCAGCTCAAATGAAAAAAAGATTTATATTTTCTCTTACTTATCAAAGGCAAAATGAAAAAATTGAGAAAATAGATAAATTTTTAAGTTTTTTAAAAACAAACAAAGTTTCCAGTATTATAAAGAAAAAAGGTTTAACACCCCTAATCTAAAATTTTATAAATATGACGGGGATATGAATTTCATGTCTGCCATATTTGAACGGGGATATGTATGGGATATGTTTTCGTTCTCCCTGCATACCCCTTTTTAAAAAAATATTTCACTTTCCACTTTCTGTTTTTGTTGGTATTACTGGCGAAGTTAAGAGTAGGGCGGTTAGCTCAGTTGGTAGAGCATCTCGTTTACACCGAGAGGGTCGGGAGTTCGAGTCTCTCACCGCCCACCAAAAATTAAAGTAGTAATTTTAGTTTTTTTGTATTAAAAAGATTAAGTCAACGTAATTTGTGGTGACAGCGCAAATATTATCTCACCAAAAATTGCGAAATAAACCGGGGGTGTAGCTCAGCTTGGTTAGAGCGCCTGCCTGTCACGCAGGAGGCCGCGGGTTCGAGTCCCGTCACTCCCGCCATGACAAACAAATAATTTTACCCAAGAAATATAATTATAAAAAATAATAATTTTAAATTACCTTATTTAAAGTGGACAGTATTTATAAAATTACTTATAAATCTTATCAAATATGCCATCAAAAAAAGTTAACTTTAAATCTAAAGCTGGACTTTGGTTCCCAACAGTAATTTGGGAGACGGAACTAGATGATATTTCTAGAGAGGAAATTAATAAGGAAATTTTAAATTATTTAGATCCTTATTTCAAAAGCAAAAAACTATCAAATAGTAATATAATTATTTCTGAGACAGACATGCATGAAGATAAAAAAACGAAAACCTTAAATCATTTTTTAAACCGTGCAATTTTTGAATATTTAAAGTTTTTTAATCTAGAACATTACGATTTTTTTATATCTGGATGTTGGGCAAATGTTTCAAGAACAAATTTTGTTCATTATAATCACAGTCACCAAAACAATTTTGTGAGCGGTGTATACTATGTTCAGACTACCAAAGATAAAAGTGATCAGATACATTTTAACGATCCAAGAGAACAAAATAAAGTGTTACTTCCACAACCGTCTAAACAAAACAAATTGAACACAACCGGAGCCGTGTGCAAGGCTAAGTCTGGAGTTGCATATTTATTCCCATCTTGGCTAAGACATGAAGTTCCTGTAAACACATCTACTGATGAGAGAATTAGTGTAGCTTTTAATGCTATGTTCAAAGACTTTAATAAGATGACACCACCAGGATTTTCTAGTTCAAAATTAGACTAACCCTTTTTTTTTTTATTAAGCGCATCTTTAACCTTTAATTCTCTAACTTTAAACATAATCGATGTTAGTAATTTTTCATTGAAACTATCGCTAAGCTTAGCAATCTTGCAGTTTGTATTGACGCATATTTTTTTATATGAAATAATTTTTAATGAACTTGGGGATGCTTTATCTGACAGAAATCTAACTTCAATTTTTATGCTTTCATTTGAATTAATATCATTTGAATACCAATCAGTTATTAGAACTCCTCCTGAATAGTTTGCAGATTGTAGTGGTACAAAATCAAGAGATTCAAGTGTCGCTCTCCAAATAATATTTGATGTAGCAAAATCATAAGTTGTTCCGCCTTTGCCTGATCTATTAGAGTTAAATATACCGCCTTGTTCCTCGGCAAAATCGTCTCCCCTTTTCATCAAATCAGGCTCTTTCCTTATTTTTTTTCCTTTAACTGGGTCCACCTCAGCTTTAAATTTGCCGCAGCCCGAGATAGCTAGTGATAATATAAAGAATAATAAAAATCGCATTAAGTTGATGGTATATAGTACAATTATTGTAATTTAACTAGATTTAACACAACAAGTTGCATTTTTGCAACAATTGTCAGATTAATTAATTAACATTTACATTTCGTGATTAGATTTTTGGTCCTTATGATAAAAAATCGGCAGTTTGATTAGTGAATCAAACACAACAATAAATAAAGGATAAATCATGAAAAAAATGATGATCTCAACTGCATTAGCAACTTCGTTAATCGCAGGTGTAGCTTCAGCAGACACTAAAGTAAGTGCTTATATCGAGACTACTTTAGGTTCTGGTGAAACTCCAAGCACTACAGCTCAAGACCAACAAGGTACTTCAATTGGTTATGAGCATGGTGTAGCTTTTTCTGGTAGCAAAGATCTAGATAACGGTATGACTTTAAAGACATACTTCGGTATCGAAGATGGTGGTGCTGCTGATGAAAGAGGTATTACTTTCGTAACAGGTAATACTGAAATTCTAGTTGAAGCAGATGTTAATAACATTGATGACAAACAAACAGTTCCAACTATCATCAACAAAATTGAAGATGGTAACAAAGGACTAGGTGTTTCTTACAATGCTAACAAACATACAATTCATAATGACAACGGTATTGGTGTTAGACATAAGTTTGACATGGGTACTGTTTCACTTAAATATGTTCCAAAAGTAGCTGCGGGTGCAGGTTTCAATGACTCAAACCCAAGTGCTGTTGCTAGTGGTTCAGGTTTAGCTTACGGCTTTGAAGGTGGCTTTGGTGTAGATGGACTAAATGTTTTAGTTTCATTCAACGAAGTTGACCAAAACGGTCGAAGTGACACTCAAATCGAGCAACAAATGATCGGTGCAAGTTATAACTTTGGTAACATTACAGTTGGTGTTCAAGAAACTACATACGATAACACTACAACTAACAGTATGACGTATTCAGAAGGTAACGAAACTGAAGCATTGTCATATGGTGCTACTATAGCAGTTAATGATCAAGTTAGTCTTGGTATCCAATACGCTGAGTTAAGTGGTCATGCGATCACAGCAGATGAAGAAGTTACTTCTATCTCAGCTGGTTACAACCTAGGTGGAGCAACTATCGGTTTACAGTATCACGATGCTGAAAACGTAGATGGTTCTACAGGTAATGATGGAGAAGCTATTGAACTAAGAATTAAACAAAAATTCTAGGTTTAAAAACTTTTTTTAAAATTAAACCGCCCGTATTTGTTTACGGGCGGTTTTTTTTATGGAGCTCGTAAAGTGATATCGCTGAAGCATTTGATACGTTAAGACTATCAATGTCGTTGTTTATATTTATTTTTAAAATAGCATCACATTTATCCGAAATATTATTTCTTAATCCAGATCCCTCGGATCCAAAAATAAAAACATTTTTATTTTTATTAAATTCATAGCTGTCAACCGAATATAAACCGTTGTTATCAAAGCCATATATGTAGAAATTATTATTTTTTAGAGTTTTAAGAATATTATTCAAATTCGACACTTCATAAATCCTAGTTTTCATAGTAGCCCCACTTGATGCAATGTGCATAAAGATATTATCTTCTTGATAAAATTTTTTTTCAATTATTATATCATAAACATTAAATGCTAAGCAGTTTCTGATTATTGCACCTTGATTCCTGGGGTCGTTAACATTGTCCAATAAAACTATATTATTGTTTGTTTTAGTTAATTTTTTAAGATCATAAGTGATTTGAGATATCCTAGCTGCATATCCTTGATGCACAATATCTTGATTTTTTACGATTTTATTAAAAAATTTTTTATCTACTATTTCAAAATTATTATAGTTTAGATTTTGTAAATTTTTTGTATTTTGTTCTAGGACATATACTTTTAACAATTTTTTAGAATTAGATTTAATGGCTTCGATAACAGGGTATTTTCCCAGTATCATGTAATTCTTCATTAGTTTATTCCTGTTTATTTTAATTAGAACATATAGTATTAGAACAACAAAATTCATACCAATGATTATTTGGAGGGGTACCAAAGCGGTCAAATGGGGCGGGCTGTAAACCCGCTGACTTCGGTCTTCGAAGGTTCGAATCCTTCCCCCTCCACCACAAAAAATCTCTTGAATATAAGGCCTAAAAAGGTAAATACCCCCTTTACGCGGGTGTAGTTCAGTGGTAGAACTCCAGCCTTCCAAGCTGGTTGCGTGAGTTCGATTCTCATCACCCGCTCCAGAATGGAAAAATTAAATTAGGAGAAAAAGATAAGATGTCAAAAGAAAAGTTTAATAGAAGTAAGCCGCATTGTAACATCGGTACAATAGGCCACGTAGATCATGGTAAAACAACTTTAACTGCAGCAATAACAAAAGTTATGTCAGATAAAGGTGGAGCAAACTTCGTAGCGTACGATCAAATTGATAAAGCACCAGAAGAAAAAGAGAGAGGTATTACAATTTCAACAGCGCACGTTGAATACGAAACTGATAAGCGACATTACGCACATGTGGATTGCCCAGGTCACGCTGACTATGTAAAAAACATGATTACGGGAGCAGCTCAAATGGACGGTGCGATTTTGGTTGTGAATGCAGCTGATGGTCCGATGCCACAAACAAGAGAACACATACTTTTAGCAAGACAAGTTGGTGTTCCAGCTATTGTTGTATTTTTAAATAAAGTAGACACAGTTCAAGATAAAGAATTATTAGAATTAGTTGAAATGGAAATAAGAGAATTGCTGACATCATATCAGTTTCCTGGAGACACAATTCCAATTATCAAAGGATCAGCTTTAAAAGCAATTGAGGGTGATGCCGAGTTAGGAATTAAACCCATTGAAGAATTAATGAAAGCAGTTGATGACACAATTCCGCAACCAGAAAGACCAAAAGATAAACCTTTCCTAATGCCAATTGAAGATGTCTTTTCTATCTCTGGAAGAGGTACAGTGGTTACAGGAAGAGTTGAACAAGGTGTCGTTAATACTAACGACGAATTAGAAATTGTAGGTATTAAGGATACACAAAAAACTGTTTGTACTGGTGTTGAGATGTTTAGAAAACTTTTAGACACAGGTGAAGCCGGTGATAATATTGGTGCGTTATTAAGAGGTATTGATCGTAATCAAGTTGAAAGAGGACAAGTTCTATCAAAACCTGGCTCGATAAAGCCTCATACTAAATTTGAAGCACAGGCTTATATTTTAAAAAAAGAAGAAGGTGGAAGACACACGCCATTCTTTTCAAAATACAGACCTCAATTCTATTTTAGAACAACAGATGTCACTGGCGAAGTTACGTTACCAGAAGGAACAGAAATGATAATGCCAGGTGATGATGCAAAAATGACTGTAACTTTAATTAATCCGATAGCAATGGATGATAATTTAAAATTTGCAATTCGTGAAGGTGGAAGAACAGTTGGAGCTGGAGTAGTAACAAAAATTGTAGAGTAAGCTTCGCTTTAAAAAAAAAGGAGTGTAGCTCAATTGGTAGAGTACGGGTCTCCAAAACCCGGGGTTGAGGGTTCAAGTCCCTCCGCTCCTGCCAAAAGCTAATAAAAAAAATGCAGAACCCGATTAATTTTTTTAGATCAGTTAAGCAGGAGGCGTTTAAAATTACTTGGCCTTCAAAAAAAGAGACCTTAATGGGATCCGTTACTGTAATCTTTATGGCAATTATATCCTCGCTGTTTTTTTTATTATTGGATCAAATCTTTAAGTTTGGTTTAAACTTTTTAATAGGCTAATTATGAAATGGTATATTGTACAAGCTCATGCTGGAGCAGAAAAAAAAGTTTCAGAACAAATAAAAGAAGAATTAATAAAAGTTGAACAAGAGAGCAAATTTGGAGAAGTCTTGGTTCCAACTCAAGATGTTACCGAGATTAAAAAGGGCAAAAGGTCAATAGTTAAAAAAAAATATTTCCCAGGCTATATATTAGTGAAACTGGATATGACTAATGAGATTTACCATTTAATTAAATCATTAAAAAAAGTGAGTGGATTTTTAGGTCCTCAAGGAAAACCCTCACCTATATCCGAAGATGAGGTAAAGAAAATCGTTGGTAATATGGAAGAAAGTGTCGCAAACCCTACATCGTCAATAACTTTTCAGGTTGGAGAGCAAGTTAAGGTATGTGACGGACCGTTTGCGTCATTTAATGGCTCTATTGAAGAAATAGATGAAGATAAATCTAGACTTAAGGTGTCTGTTTCTATATTTGGTAGACCCACACCTGTAGATCTAGATTATTCTCAGGTAGAAAAGGTTTAAAATAATGGCTAAAGAAATTTCAGGTTACTTAAAATTACAAATTAAAGGTGGACAGGCTAATCCAGCTCCTCCAGTTGGACCAGCATTGGGTCAAAGAGGAATAAATATAATGGAATTTTGTAAAGCATTTAACGATAAGACTAAAGATAAGATGGGGCAACCTGTTCCAGTTATAATTACAGTATATAAAGATAAGAAATTTGATTTTGTAATAAAAACACCGCCAGCATCACATTTGATTAAAGAAGCAATAAAATTAAAGTCAGGGTCAAAAGAACCCGGTAGAACTGTCGCGGGCTCAATTTCAAAAGAACAGTTAAAGAAAATTGCTGAGATCAAGATGAAAGATTTAAATGCATATGATATTGAAGAAGCTATTAAAATAATTGCGGGTTCTGCAAGATCAATGGGAATACAAGTTAGAGATTAAAAATGAAAACTTCAGAAAAAAAATCAAAAAGATTTAGAGAAATTCTCAAAGGTTTTGACCAAACCAAATTATATAAAATAGATGAAGCTGTAAAATTAGTTAAAGAGCCGTCAAAAGTAAAATTTGTTGAGTCAATTGACTTAAGTATAAATATAAATTTTGGCAAAGATAAATCTGATCAAACATTGAGAACAACAGTTGATTTACCTCATGGTAATGGAAAAAAAATAAGAGTTGCAGTTATTTGTTCTAACGAAAAAATTGAGGATGCAAAATTGTCTGATGCAGAAAAAGTTGGATCCGAGGATTTAGTTGATGAGATCAATAATGGTAAAGTTGATTTTGATATTTTAGTTTGTACTCCTGACATGATGTCAAAAGTAGGTAAGTTGGGAAAAGTTCTAGGACCAAAAGGTTTAATGCCTAATCCCAAATTTGGAACAGTAGCTAAAGATATAAAAAAAGCAGTTAGTGATATCAAAAAAGGTAAAGTTGAAGTTAGATGCGATAAAGATGGAAATTTATCTTTATCAATTGGTAGGGTAAGTTTTGATCAAAAGAAAATTATCGACAATTATAAAAGTGTTTTGGAAACTTTAGATAAAGATACTCCGGGCATAAAGAGCATGATTAAATCTGCCTTTATTTCAAGTTCAATGGGGCCGTCAGCACAAATAACTGTTACAGAGGCATAATTAAATGAACAGAATAGAAAAAACAAATTATATAAATTCTTTAAAAAAAGATCTCGAGTCGAATAATGCAATGATGATTTATCATTATGAGGGTTTAAATGTTAAACAGCTTGATGAACTAAGAGACAAGATGAGAGAGGCAGGTGCTTTACTTAAGGTAACAAAGAATAGAATTACCAAGTTAGCACTAAAGGAAACAACTCATTCAGAAGCAGAGAATTTATTCTCCGGACCAACAGCAATAGCGCTGTCTCAAGACCCAATAACATTAGCTAAAATTTTAGTAAAATTTCAAAAAACTAATCAAAAATTAAAAATTGTAGGTGGAATCATGGATAAAAAGCTTCTAGCACCTGCAGATGTAACCGAAATTGCAAAATTACCAACATTAGACGAAGCAAGGGCTCAAATTGTTGGAATTTTACAAGCTCCCCAACAGAAATTAATAAGTATTTTACTTGCACCTGGCCGAAAAATCGCTAATTTGGCGCACGCTAAAAGTTTGAAAAAAGATTAACCTCAAAGGATATAAATATTATGGCAGACCTAAACAAAATCGTTGATGAATTATCAACTCTCTCAGTTATTGAAGCAGCAGAACTTTCAAAATTATTAGAAGATAAATGGGGAGTAACAGCAGCAGCACCAGTTGCAGCAGTTGCACCTGCAGCAGGAGGTGGAGAAGCAGCAGAAGAAAAAGACGAATTTTCTGTAGTTCTTGCAGCATCAGGTGACAATAAAATTGGTGCTATTAAAGAAGTTAGAGCTTTCACTGGGCTAGGTTTGAAAGAAGCAAAAGATTTAGTTGAAGGTGCTCCGAAAGAATTAAAAGCTGGTGTGAGCAAAAAAGATGCTGAAGAAGTTAAGAAGAAATTTGAAGCAGCAGGCGCAAAAGTAGAACTTAAATAACTAACAAAGAATTTATAGCCTGATTAATTTAATTTGATCAGGCCAATATTATATGGAATTATCATTTACTGATAAAAAAAAAATACGAAAAAGTTTTGGTAAACTAGAAAATATAGTTAACATCCCAGACTTAATTGAGGTTCAAAAAAAATCCTACAATAGTTTTTTGCAATTAGATAAAGACAGTAGATCTGGATTAGAAAAAGTATTTCAGGAGGTCTTTCCTATTGAGGATTTTGCAGGTTTAGCAACTATTGAGTACGTTAACTACAGATTTGAAAAAGAGAAATATGATGTTGCGGAATGTAAACAAAGAGGTCTCACTTATTCAGCTCCTTTAAAGGCAACTTTACGACTTGTTGCTTACGACGTAAATGATGAGCAGCAAACTAAACAAATATTATCAGCAAAAGAACAAGAAGTGTATATGGGAGATTTGCCACTAATGACTCCAAGGGGAACCTTTGTTGTCAATGGTATTGAGAGAGTTGTGGTCAATCAGATGCATAGGAGCACAGGAATTTTTTTAGACCATGACAAAGGTAAGGGTCACTCTAGTGGTAAACTTTTATTTAATTGCAGAGTAATTCCTTACAGAGGATCATGGTTGGATTTTGAATATGATATAAAGGATATTTTATACTTTAGAATTGATAGAAAAAAGAAAATCCCTTCAACGACTTTATTAATGGCCCTAGGATATTCACGTGACGAACTTTTAAATCTGTTTCATGAGAAAATAAAATTTGAATTCGTTGAAAAAAATAAACTAAAGACAAAATTTATTCCACAAAGATACAAAAATTATAAGTTAAAAAAAGATTTAGTAAATGCTGACAATAATAAAAAAGTTTTAAAGGAAGGTACAAAAGTAAATATCCCAATTGCTGTTAAACTTCAAAAAGAAGGTCTTAAAAATATTTTTATGTCATCTGATGAAGTTCAGGGAAGATACTTTGCAGATGATATTTTTAATGAGAAAACTGGAGAAGTATATTTTGAATCTGGAGATGAAATCTCAGAGGAAACATTAGAAAAGTTAAATGCTTTAAATATTAAAATTTTTTATGTTTCAGAAATTGACGGTTTGAACATTGGATCTTATTTAAGAAATACTCTTATTGCCGATAAAAATAACACTTCTAATGAAGCTATCATGGATATTTATAGATTATTAAGACCAGGTGAACCACCTACTTTAGAGACGTCGAAAATTCTATTTAATAACTTATTTTTTAACAAAACAAGATACGACTTATCTGATGTTGGAAGAGTTAAGTTAAATTCTAGATTAGAACTAGATTGTGATCCAAATATTACAGTTCTACGAACAGAAGATGTATTAAAAATCGTTGAGACCATGCTGAAGCTTAAAGATGGCAAAGAAGAAGTTGATGATATTGACCATTTAGGTAACAGAAGAGTTAGGTCAGTGGGTGAATTAGTTGAAAATCAATTTAGAATTGGTTTAGTTAGAATGGAGAGAGCTATTAAAGAAAAAATGTCTTCAGTTGAGATTGATACTGTTATGCCACAAGATCTTATTAATTCAAAACCCATTGCTGCATCTTTAAAAGAGTTTTATGGCACATCTCAGTTATCTCAATTCATGGATCAGACAAACCCTCTATCTGAAATTACTCATAAAAGAAGAGTCTCTGCATTAGGACCAGGAGGTTTAACCAGA
>VMHT01032151.1_pt1 | contig 13317 bp, 17 predicted proteins | sample 4693611 | NCBI WGS metagenome assembly VMHT01 (sample SAMN12280063, study PRJNA550983) | marine metagenome | isolation source: seawater sampled from same location over 5 years 0.02-0.2 micron viral filtrate | place: USA: collected off the coast of southern California halfway between the port... ... | reverse complement strand
CTTCGGTGAAACGCGCCGGAGCGGAGTCTTGCGTTGGATCGGTCCGGAGCGCTTCATGACCCCGCCCAACAATGTCGAGACGCGTTCCACGGGGACCAACCGGACCGCTCCCAGATCTCGTGAGCGACGGTGACGTTGGCGATGGTCCAGGTGGCGTCGGCTTCGGAGATGCCGAGACCGGCTGCGGCGGAGAGCTTCTCGCCGTCGTCGGTGTAGTGCCAGCCCCACACGGTCCGGCCGGTGCCGGGGTCGCGTCGCCACGGGGCGAGGAGTTGGAACAGTCCACGCGCTGACGAGGTGGGGTTGGCGGCGTCGACTCGGAACCCTGACTCGCAGAAGGCAACGGTGAGCGCCCGGTTCCACTCGGCCTCGGGCCAGAGGTTCTGGACTGATGCCAGGATCGGGGCGGGGACGTCGTCGAGCGATCGGGCGACTGACCTGGTGACCGGTCGCTCCGGCAGGTCGTCGGTCGACAGTCCGAGGTCGTCGAGTTCGGTCTCGTGAGCGGTTCGGGTTGCCGGGCCGTAGACGCCGTCGGCCTCGACGTCGAGGAGCACCTGGAGCGTCCGGACGTTGTCGGAGCGTTCGCCCCACTCGAAGACGTCGGTGAGCGCCGGAGCGATCGTGGTCGTCGTGGCCGGTGGTGCCGTGGTCGTGGTCGAGGTGGTTGTGGTGGTGGTTGTGGTGGTGGTGGTGGGTGCTTCCGTCGTGGTCGGGGTGGGTAGGACGATCGGGTCGTCAGCGGCGCAGCTCGTCACGAGCGTCGCGAACGCGATCCCCAAGATCGTCGACCGGGCTGTCGGTCTGGTTGGCATCGAGCATCTCCCTGGTCTCGGCGGCCGTCGAATATTTCGGTCTCGCTGAGTTCTTTAGATCTGGTTCAGTGGGTCTAGTTCCCCTCCCACTTTTTGAGGGGGGAGGGTTCTGGTTCTTGAGGGGGGACCCTCCCAAAACTTGAGGGGTCACGTCGGAGTTCCGGACGCGTCGGATCTTGAACAGGTTCGACGTCTGCCTTCCCTCCTCGGTGAGTCGTCCCCGGACTGTCAGCCAGCCCTTCTCCTCCAGTTCCTTCACGGCCGACCGGACCGTGGTGGGCGTGACGTTCGCACGGTCGGCGATCCTCCTGATCGAGGGCCAGCACTCCTGGTCGGCGTTCGCGTGCTCGGCGAGCACTGCGTACACCACGACGCTAGTCGCCTTCACCTCGGTCAGCATCAGGCACGGGACGATGGCGAAGGGATGGTCGACGCCCGCCATCAGTCGTCGGTGTCCCGAGCGAGCGCCCGGTCGAGGACGTAGTGGTCGTCGCCCGCCCAGAGATGAAGTCCCAGGCCGACACGCATGCAGCAGCGAGCGGTCGCTGAGGAGATCGCCATCTGGGCGTTGAGCGCGTCGTTGGGTCCGGGCCGTTCGCAGTCGCCCGCCTCCTGGATCACGATGTCGTCGCGTCCGTCGATCGAGAACGTCATCTCCAGGATGACGCCGTGGACCTGGCCGTCGGCGTTCCGGATGATCTCGACGACTCGCTGCGGCGTCGGGCCGAGGTGATAGAGGAGCCGCTGCTGAACCTCGCTGTGAGACACATATCTCGCTCCGAAGCCGCCTGGCTTCACCTTCACTTGGTGGTCCTTGAACGGGGTCGCCAACGCGACAAGGTCTGATCGTTCGGTCATGGGGTTCTCCTGGTTGGTCATGAGGAAGCGACGAGCGTATCTCATCGCTGGACCGATAGGTCCGGGAGGCCCACCGGCCGGAGCCGGTGAGCGACCCGCACCGATCAGACCTTGCCGCAGCAGACGCGCAGCACGCCTCGGCCTCGGGTGACGTCCGCCAGGCGATCTCGATCGCGACCCCAGAAGCGCTCGCCGCAGCGGTCGCAATCCTCGTAGCGATCAAGTTCTTCTCGGGTGTAGTGGGATTGAGCCATGATTCTGCTTTCGTGGTGGTTGGTTGGTTAGTTGGTTGGGATCAGAAGGCGTCGACGTAATCACGATCACGAGGATCAGCGATATCGCCACGTCCCTCGTACTTGTAGCAACCGCCGCCGTCACCGCCGCATCCGAAAGCGTCGCAGATGGGGCAGGTAGCCGCCGTATCGCCCTGCGACGCAAGCCATTCATCTTCGATGGAATCCTTGGCGGCCTGAACCGAAGCGAACGGTCCCTGGATGACGACGGAGTCACCCTCGTTAGTGAGGTAGACCCGACGAGTAGCCGAGACGATGATGTCAAAGCCCATGAAGGTGACGGGGGTGGTGGTGGTTGCCATGGTGTGCTCCTTGGTGGCGGTGAACTTCATGTCCTGATTATAGGCACAAGTTGACAACTTTCCGCAAGTCAATCGACCACATTTCTCAAAAAACATTTTCCGGCAGATTCTCCCCCCTGCCGACTTGACAGGTTCTGACAACTTGGAGTAGAAATACGTCATGGCCTCAACCCACCACCACAAGGAGTCCGCCATGAGCTACAGCGAAGCCATCCACCACCTTCACCTCCACACCGACCGCAAGGCTCGGTTCACCGCCGAAGTCTTCAGCGGTGTCGCCGGAGCGATCGAGTTCTGGGTCGTCGACAACGAAACCGACGAGGACTACATGGAGGTCGCCTTCTGCTCGAACCTGACCGAAGCGATCGACTTCGCCGAGCGCGCCAACCTCCAGCCCGCCATCGCCACGAACGACCTCGCCGGTCTTATCGCCTGAGCGATGCGGGTTCCCGACCGGCTTCCCCCTCGCCGGTCGGGTTCCCGGACCGCTCGGTCCAACAACCCGATCCGAAGGAGATCAACATGACACCCACCCGCCACGACCAACAGGCACTCGACTCGATGACATCGACCGACGCCGTCGCCGTGTTCCTGATGAGCCGACCCGGTGAACACTTCACCGGCAAGCAACTCGCCGCCGAACTCGACCGGCCACTCGGCACGGTCCAGTCGGCCGCCGGGAAGCTTCACGCCGCCCGGATGCGATCGACCGAACCGAACCCGCTCGGCGTCTACGCGTTCCGCCCGACCGGCGACTGCCCAGTCATCACCTACGCCTACCGGACCGACCGGCCGTTCGACTCGGACCTCCACCCAGTCCACGACCACCAGTTCCAACCCGACGACGTGAAAGCTGCGAAGTCGAAGCGGCAACGCGAGACGAAGGCGAAGGCCGAGGCGAAGGCAGCCTGCACTCTCACCCCGACGTCGATCGACGGTCTCTACATCACCGGCAACGGTGACCTCGTCCGCGTCGTCCCCGTCGAGATCATCGACGTATGACCATCGGCTTCTGCTTCGAGTGTGGCCGGGACCAACCCGGCGATCACGTCGGATGGTGCTCGTCGAACGTCCCGACCCCGATCGACTTCACCGAGTCGACCCGGCACGCTCGCACCACCGACCCGGCCACCTCGAAGCTCGCCGCCGCTACACTCACCCACGACCTAACCGACCACCACCGAGCCGTCCTCGATTGGCTCACCGAACACGGACCCGCAACCGACGACCAGATCGCTCAGGCGATGGTCGACCTCGACCTCACCACCCGGACCGAGACTGCTCGCCGGTGGGTCCGCACCCTCCGAGAAGAACACCACCGGATCGTCCCGGCCGTCCGACACGGCGACCAGATCCAACTCCCGAACCCATCCGGCCGTCTTGCTCTCGCATGGACGACCACCTAACGAAGGACCAACCCATGACCACCTCGAAAGACTTCATCTCCGCCCAGATGGACACCGACCTCATCAAGTCGCTCGGCAAGTACGCCGAGACCGAAGGCATCACCCGCTCGGCCGCCGTCCGACGCGCGATCCAACGGCTCCTCGACACGAAGGCCGCGTGACCTACTGGCACGCGCTCGTCGCCCTCGGCGGTCTCTCTGCGTACCTCGTCGCTCTCGTGGCGTGGGCGCATCACCACGACCGCCGAGGGCAGTAGTGTCGGAGCGTGGCCGACGACGTCGAAGGGTACGAGTGCAAGTGGTGCGGCGACCTGGCGGTCGGCTGGTACTTCTGCTCGCAGACGTGTCGGCTGGAGTGGCGTGACTCGGCGAACCGCCCCGAGCGACTCGGCGAACCGAAGCCTCTCCGACGCCACGCCTAAACGATGCGGATGTCGCCGACGGTCCCGGCGTCGACGTCGATCGTGACCGACCCCGACCGGCGCGCACCCGGCCCGGCCGTCTCGGCGTACTGCGGCGACCCGGCGTCCTCGCTGGGGCATTGAACCCAGGTGCGAGGACCCAGCCACTCGCAGCGGTAGGAGTGGAAGTGGCCGGAGATCAGAAGGTCAGCCGCTCCGATCGGTCGGTGGTTCCCTGCCTGCTTGTCGTGCCACGCTTGCGCCTTGCCCTGGCCGCCGACTTGGTGGCCGTGGAACAGCCCGACCCGGACGTCGGCGATCTCGACGCAGACGGTCAGGTCGTCACCGGGTACGGCCCATGAAACGTGGTTGTATGCCTCGCTGTGGCTGGCAGCGAAGCGGCAGTCGTCTACGACGGCGATATCGACATTGTCGGAAACGATCGAGTCACGTTTGCCTTGCCGGTTCTCGCCGTGGTTGCCCGGCACCGCCGCGACGGTCACGGTCTCGACGAGCGTGGACGCCTTGTCGATGATCGACATCGCCGCCTCCCGCACTACGGCCCGCTGTTCCCGGTCGGTCATCTCGACCGAGTAGAGCTGCTGCGCGCCGTAGTGATTCGGTGAGCATGACTCGACCAGGTCACCACCGAACGCGACGAGGATCTCGCCGGGCTTCCCGGCCCGCCGCCATGACTCCTCGAACCGGCCCGGCAGTTCCCCGAGCGTGTCGAGGACGTGCTCGATCGTCCCGGCCTTGCCGACCTGCCAGTCTGACGTCGCCCACACCTGACCGCCTGGAGCCTCTGAGAGCTTCGTAGAGCGCTTCCGGCGTCTTAGCCCGGCGATGAGGTCATCGAGATCACCGAACGCCTTAGAACGGCGCACAGCGGTGATGCGGTAGTACCAGCACCACTCGCCCGACCCGGCCTTCTGCTGCCACTTGCGGACCTGGAGGCTGCCGGGCTTGATCGCCCACTCGCCGGAGTCGAGCCGCATCTCGGCGAGGATGGTCGCCTCGTCGGGGTCGATCGCTTCGGTCGTGGCGAGACCGGTGAACTCGGCGACGCCGGTCTCGTGGTTGACGAGGTGACCCGGTGTCCATCCGGGCGGGGGACGGTCCGGTCCATTCCGATGGGCGCTCAGTCGCGTAAACTCCTCAGCGGCGGACATGGTCTCGCCATCGGATGACCGACGAGTAGCCCATGTCGATCCCGACCGCTTCGAGGCTGCGGGCGATCATGGCGGTGTTCGCCGTGTCGTCTCGGAAAGTTTCGTGAATCGCAGCGAGCAGGTCCGGGTCGGTCTGCTCCAACTGTCGCGTGACCATCCGCCAGTTGAGCCGCCTAGTCGGATTGAGGGTCTGCTTGAACTCGTTGGCCTTCGACACGGTGTGCCTCCAGGTGATCGTCGAGCCGTTCGGATACATGCTCGACCCGGTCCAGGGTAATCGCCGACCGTTCATCGACACGCGATAGCAGCGCGAGCGACTTGCCGTGCTGCGCTTCGTTCTCGTGTCGGAACTGCCGGAACTGGAACACCGCCGTCAGGCTGATGCCTGCCAGCATGAACACTCCCGAGACGACCGCCACCCAGAGTTCCATCGGTTAGGCGAGCAGCGCCGCCCACGTCGCCGGGCCAACGATGCCGTCGGCGGTGAGACCGTTGGCCGACTGGAACAGCCGGACGGCCTTGAGGCTGGCGGGTCCGAACGCGCCGTCGTTCGTCAGCGGGTAGCCCTTGTTCGTGAGCTGCGTCTGCATGAACTTCACGACCGCTCCACGCTGCCCGCGCTTCACGATCGTCTTGCGGCACGCCTCGACGAACTTCGCGACCTCGGCGAGGACGTTCTCGGGTTCGGGCTTCGGGAGGTCACCGGTGCCGTCGGGCATCGGACCATCGACCCAGCCCTGCGAGGTCAAGGCGACGGTGTGCCACCACTCTGAACGGACGTTAGCCACGAGGCCCATCCGAGCGAGGTGGGGATGCACCTCGGCTCGGGCCTGCGCGCGGCTCCGGTTCCACGGCCGCTTCAAGTCGACGGCGTGGCCGTACCCGTCGCCCTGGACCATGTGCCACGAACCCTTCGGGGTCCAGTCATACGGGAACCCGGCACCGGTCCGCAGGGTCCGGTTCGGGTTGGCGGCGAGATTGCCTTTGCCTGCCTTGTAGGCGGCATACAGCCGCTCCTGCTTCGCCCGGTCCCGGACGGCCGGGTAGGTGCCGTACCGGCTCAGCTCCGGCAACGCCAGCAGGAGCCGGACCCGATGCGCGAGGACGGGGTGAACGCCCCGGAGGTTCGAGTCGAGCGACATCAGTCGAGCAGGTCGTCGTCGGTGCCGACCTTCGGCACCCGCACAAGTGCGCCGTCGGCGTTGCCGATCGGTCCGGCGGTAGCCGCCACCACCTTCAGAAAGCTCACGACGGCGGCCATGCCACCGGCGGCGAGCATCTCTACGAAATTAGCGTCCATGACGTCGACACCATTCGCCGACACGAGAGCGACGACAGTCGCCGCGCCGGTCGAGAGGCTGCGCTCCAGGGCGTCGATCCAGAAGTTTGCTGATCGGAACATGGTCGACAGGCTACTCGCCGTCGTCTTCTCGATCTAGGGCGAGCGCTATGAAGTGCATACCGAACGCGATCGCCGTCACGGCGGCGGCCATCTTGAAGACCTGCGATCCGGGCGGCAGCGTTATCAAGATGTAAGCCGACCCGGCGAGGGTCCAGGACAAGACGAAGATCTCACGGATGTATCTCATCGGCGGTTCTTTCTACGGGTAGGGCCGGACGGCCCCGATGGGGCGGAGGGTCCGGCGGAGGGCGTTGATGGCGGTGTTGGTCGTGGCATGGCGAGTGCAGCGGTCGACGCGGCGGTGACAGCGATGACGGTGCGGCGCTCCCCGTTGGTGATCTCAGAGTCAGTTCGTTGGAAGTCGTCCAGCGTGCCTCCCAGCATCGAATCTGCTGCGGCTTCCTGGAACACGACTTTCACCTCGTCGGGGGCCTCGTTGATCTGTTCGCCGAGTGCGCCGATCTGATCCAGGTCCAAGTCGTCGAACGCCTCGGCCTCGACGACTTCCTCGAACGTCTCGACGAGCGCCTCGATCTCCTCCTCGTTCAACTCGTCGTCCGGGTCGATGTCGATCAACGTCTCCAGCACCACCGCCACGTCCTCGACGAACTCGGCGTCCAGGTCGTCGTCGATGATCGCGACCAGCGAGTCCTCGAACTCGTCCAGCTCGGCCTCGTCCAGGTCCGCCACGATCGCTTCGACCACGGCGACATCGAGGTCGTCCGGCAGGTCGGCAGCGAGTTCCGGTTCCAACTCGATCACGTTGGGTTCCGGTTCGGGCGGTTCGGGGTCGGGTTCTGGGAGAGGCTCTTGGAGCGTCGTGGACGTCGTCGTGGGCGCGAGGGTCGTGCTGGTCGTGGTCGTGGACGTCGTGGTCGTTGGCGGGCTTGTAGACGTCGTTGGTGCGAGCGTGGTGACCGGCGGAGGGAGGGTCGTGACCGGTGGGAGGGTCGTGGTGCTGGTGGTGGTGCTAGTGGTCGATGTCGAGGTGGTGGTCGAGGTAGTCGTCGAGGTCGAGGTCGTCGTCGGAGCCAGAGTCGTCGAGGTCGTCGTCGTCGAGGTCGTCGACGATGTGGACGTGGACGAAGTAGGAGGCGTCGTCGTCGGCGGTGCCTGGGTCGTCGTGGTTGTAGTGGTAGATGGGGCTGGCTCCGTGCTAGTGGTCGTCGGTGCGACGGTGGTCGTGGTCGAGCTTGAGGTGGAGGTTGTGGTACTAGTGGTGGATGTCGAGGGCTGGAGGGTCGACGTTGTTGAAGTGGATGTTGTTGTTGGCGGCGACGTGGATGTCGGTGGGGGCTGCGTACTGGTTGTTGTGGTGGATGTGGTGGTAGCCGGGGTCCAGGTGTTGTCGGCGAACGATACCGTCCAGCTTCCCTCCGGCACGGCGGCGTTCTGTTGCGTGCGCTGGAACGTGTCGAACCGGAGCGTGAACGTCCCGACCGGCTCGGCGACGTACAGACGCGACGAATAGCAGTCACCGACTTCGGCGTGCGCGCCGTCGTCGTCTGAGTAGTCCACGTTCCCCGACTCGTCGAGCAGGAACAGAAACGGATCAGGTGTCTCGGCGAAGTCGAGCGGGCAGTCGACCCCGGTTGACACGGTGACGTCGAGCACGTCGCCCTCGACGAACGTGACCGTCCAATCGACGTAGGGCGCGTCGGGGCCGACCGTCACGGTCAACGGATCAGACGCCGACGCCGTGGCGATCGGTCCGAGGAACGCGATCAGATAGGAAGCCGCAAGTGCGGCTCTACTCGTCCGGCGGGTCCAGGTCCTCAGCCGCATCGTCGCTCGCTTCGGCGACGCGCGCACTCAGGACTTCGTTCTGCGCCGTGAGCACGGCAATCTCAAACTGTTCGGGGAATCGGGTCTGCAAGATCGCGAGGACCCGGTCGGTGATGTTCATGTCGGTCACGCTTCCAGCGTAGCAACCCGAGTCCGCAGGGACTTGATCTCTGCGACTGCGGCGGCGATGACGCACTCCCACTTCCAGCCGACACCCTTCAGCGTGCCGTCCACGTCTTCGACCTGAGCGAACTGGGCGGTGGTCGAGTTGGCTAGCACGTCGTCAGCGATGAAGCCGACCTGCACGTCAGCTTCACGCCACGCCTTGTTTTCGTCAGACTCGTCGCCTTCCTGAAGCCATCGCTCGTTGAACGTCACCGGCTGGAGTGCGTCGATCCACGTTCCAGCGTTAGACGCCGTGACGTCCGTGATGTTCTCCTTGAAGTCACGGCTTGAGGTGTAGTGGTACAGCGTGCCAAAGGTGGTGTTGCGAACGACGTACTTGTAACCGGTCAGCGTCGAGGTGGACAGACCCGCCGTGTTTACCGTGCCGCCAGCAGCGATCAGACTCGTCGTGCCGCCAGCGGTGATCCCTAGCTGATTCGTAGTGTGGCGGTAGATGCCCGTGTCTTCGTCGCTGAAGAACGCATACGTGGGAGTAGCTGCCGACGTTGTAGACCTGATGATTGCCGTGCCCGTACTTGCACCCGGCCCGAAGAAACGCCCACCGGAGCTTGTGTCGAAATACCCAACTACTGACCCGCCGCAAGCGAACCCGAGCTGGTCTGCCGCTTTGCGGAAGATGCCGGTGTTCGTGTCCGATTGGAAGTTGATCGCCGGGTCGCCAGCGTTTCCGTTAGTCAAACGAACTTCGCCCTTGAACTGAGAGTTGCCGCTTTGGTCAATGTGGAACCGACTCGTCAGCCCACCACGGCTCGTGCCGGTGAAGAAGTCGAGGTCATATCCGCTGATGATCGACAACGCCGGGCTATCACCGCCGAGGGTCGTGAACGCAGCCTCGGCGTGGTTCGAGACGCCCGAGTCGATGATCGTGAACGCTCGCCCCTGACTCTCGACTTGGAAGTTGCCAGCGGGCGATGACGTGCCGATGCCGACCGCACCGCCAGACTTGATCGTCATCGCAGTCGATTGGTTCGGACGGATCAGAATGTCGTCGGCGGTGTCGGTGGTCAGGTAGATCGGACCGTCTTGGTTCTGAACGCCCATGATCCCGCCGCCGGTGTTCAGGAACCCGATCTCTCCTGCGGTCGACCCGCCTGCCTGAAACTGGATGCGAGAGTTCGTGTTCGACCCGACCGTGCCGCCGCTGTCGTTGATCGTCATGATGGCGGTGGTGGCGTGCTCGATGTCGAGCAACTGGCTCGGCGACGTGGTGCCGATCCCGACCTGACCCGTTTCGTCAATGAACAACGCAGTGTTGGTGATACCACTGCCGAAGCTGTTTGACGTGCCGAACGCAAGGTGCGAACCGCTCCCGTCGAACATCGCACCGATGCGGACGTGAGGCTCAGTCTGGCCGTCGTCATAGCTGGCTTCTACGAGGCTGACGTAGTTGCCTGAGCTGTAGTCCGACTGATCGACCCGTAGACCTTCACCGTCAACCGTGCCAGTGAAAGTCGAGCCGAGCGTGTTAGGCGTGACGATGTTTAGCGGCGTCTCAGGTGACGTCGTGCCGATACCGACATTGCCTGCGGAGTCGATCGTGAGTCGAGCGGTGCCACCCGTAGCGAGGCTGACCGAGTCGGCCCCGGTTCGGAACATGCCGGTGTTGGTGTCGCCATTGAACGTGTAGCTCGGCGAGCCAGCGGTGCCGCCAGCGTTCGTGATCTTGGTGCCAGGGTCGAACGTGTTGAGCTGCGCCGCCGTGAGGATCTGTCCAGATGTGAAGGCCATTAGCCGAGCCTGTTCGTGTTGAGGATTCCGAACTCGCCGGAGTCGAGGATGAAGAAGATGGTCTGGTCGCCGTCTTCGAGCGAGACCGTTAGTTTCGCATTCCCTGGCGTGATCTGCCACGAGATGCCAGCGACGACGCCTGCGATCACGATCGTCGCTGATGCGCCTGCCGGTTGGAACTGGATCGAGCAGCCGTCACCGACCGAGAACTTGACCAGCTCGTAGCCGTCGTTCTCGCCCTCGGCGATCGGTGGCATCTCGATCGCACGGGTGGCGAGCGGCGGGACGAGACCGACGCCGTACTGGTTGAGGAACGCGTTGGCGAGGTCGAGCGTTGCGGCGTCGTCGGCGGCGAGTAGATCGGTGCGGGACAGGGACCGGGCACCGAACGCGTTCAGGTTCGCCGTAGCTACCGACGCCTTCTGGGCGGTGCCGCCGGTCGTCGTGAACTCGACCTGCGAGTAGGACGCCGTCGCTCCGGAGGCGAAGTCGATGCGCTGGAACTCGTGCGGCTCGTCGCCGGACGGGGTCAGGGACGAGTCGAAGATGTTGAGCGGCACGAGACCGGTGACTCCGGTGACGGCGTCGGAGATCGACTGCTGGCCTCGGGTGCGGAACGTGAGCGCGTTGTAAGTGTTGGTGCCGTCGACCGGGAGGCCGTGTCGGACGAAGACGTCCCCGCCGTCTGACTGCTCGATCGTCTGGATCAACTGGCCTGCGGTGCCGGTGTAGTTGGCGACGGCTTGCATCGTCTGGCCCGTGTCGGTCGACGGGTTGAGGATCGTGGTCTGCGTGATCTGCGAGCTGACGGCGTTAGCTGCGGCGAGGACAGCCGACAGGGCTGCGGCTGCCGTCCCGCCTGAGATGTCGAGGCCGTTGCCGGAGTCGGTCTCGGCGAACGAGAGCGTGCCGAGCATCGTGAGAGCGTCGGACACCGTGAGCGTCATGCGAGACTCGAACCGGTTGTCGAAGTCCCACGCGACGTCGGTAACGACGCCGGTGAACGCTGCGGGTGCTCCGTGGGTCCACGACGGGGCACCGGCCCCGGTGACGTTCGCGGTGAGCTTGACGGTCTTCCCGAGGAACTCTGCGTTCGTGTAGGTGCCGCCACCCTGCGGCGTGTACTTGCTCGACGAGTTGTCGAGCTGGAGCGTCATGGACCCGCCGGAGTAGGCGAGCGCGTCGCCCTGCTTGCCGTATCGGATCGACGCACCGAGGACGTCGGTGACCGGGACCGCTGCCGGGTCGGACCCGCCGTCCTTGTCGGTCGGTTGGAAGTCGAGCGCCCAGTTCCAGGAGGCCATCAGAGCTGGCCGGTGAGGATCGGCACGACGCCGCCGTGCGAGCGGGCGTACTGTTGAAGGCTGCGGACGACGTCTGCACCGTCGGAGCCGGGCGGCATGTTGACGGTGACGTTGACCGCGCCGCCCATGCCGCCACCGCTCGGAAGCGGCGAGGCGCCCGGTGCCTGGTTCAGCGGCACGACTGCTTCCGGGCCTGCCTCGCCGATCAGTGCCATCGTGGGACGCCGGACTATCCCTCCGGTCGCTCCACGGAACCGAGCGTTTTGTTGGTGCATCTCGGGCGAGAACGTCGAGCCGCTCTGCTTGTACATGATCGTGACCGGGATCGTCTGCCCGGACATCTCCAGCAGCGTCCGCTTGATCTCGTTAATCTGGTCCAACGGAAGTTTCGCCGCTGCGCCCATCGCGTCGATGTCGGCGATGAACGAGTCGGCGGCACCGATCATTTCCGGCGACCCGAGTTCGACACCGGCGTCGAGGAGTTCGCCGAGCTGACCGGCGGCGGTCGTCGCCATGTCGAAGAACGAGTCCCGCAACTCGGGCACCGACTTCCCGGCGAGGTTGGCGAGGATCTCGTCGAAGTCCGCCATCAGGAGCTGCGTGTTGTTGAGCGCTTCGCCCTCGAAGATGACGCTGCCCATCAGTTCTTCGAACGCTTGCTGGAGCGTCTTCGCTTCCGCCGCCGAGAGCGCCATCGCTTCTCGAACGTCGCCAACAGCGCTCCGTAGCTTCCCGACCGGCGCTTCGGCCTGCTCAGCCTTCGCTCCGAACGCGGCCGTCGCTGCTGCGAGGTCCTCGGTGGAGAACCTCGCCATCTCTGACTCGATCGTCGCAGCTTCCATCGCGGCGGCGTTGGCGGTGACGATGTCGAAGATGTCCTCGGCCTGCTCGGTGTACGTCTTCCCGGACGTGGTCAGGTCGGACAGGATCTTCTCGGCGTCTAGGTTCGCGTCGTTGAGCAGCTTCGCAGCGTCGGTCGACTTCATAAACGCCTCGGCGTCTTGTTCGACGGCCTTGCGGTGGTCGTCGAACGCATCAGCCGTTTCGTCCACGACGTTCATCAGCTTGTCGAACTCTGCGGCGGTGATCCGTTCCTCCTCGCGTGCCTTCACGGCTGCCTCGGCAACTAACAACTCGGACTCCGTGAGCTGGTCGAAGTTCTTGCGTAGCGCGGTGCCAGCGTTCTCGGTCGTGTGGAACCGGTTCTCCATGTTCTGAAACTCGTCCGACCCGTTCTCGGCTGCCTTCGCCACGTCGTCCATCGAGATCTCGATCTTGTCGAACAGCGGCAGCAGGTCGTCTTCGAGAGCCATGCTGAGCGCGAGGTTGGACCCGACGAACTCTCCGACCGGGTTCGTGGCGTCATCGGAGGCGTCACCGACGTCCTCGATGGCGTCGGCCATCTCCTGCATCTGAGAGATCATCATGGACGCTGGATCGTTCGCTGCGATGAACTCGTCGGTGAGATCACTCTGACGGTCGGCCGCCTTGCGCGACTCCTCGCCCATCTTGCCGAACGCGAACAACAACCCGCCGACGGCGAGAGCGATCTGACCGATCGGACCGGACGCCACGACCAACGCCGCCAGCGCAGCGGCCGTGAGCTTGATCGGAGTCGGTAGCGCCTTGAACGCGTCGACCATAGAGCGCGCGCCTTCGAGCATCG
>VMHT01195675.1_pt1 | contig 13318 bp, 10 predicted proteins | sample 4693611 | NCBI WGS metagenome assembly VMHT01 (sample SAMN12280063, study PRJNA550983) | marine metagenome | isolation source: seawater sampled from same location over 5 years 0.02-0.2 micron viral filtrate | place: USA: collected off the coast of southern California halfway between the port... ... | reverse complement strand
GCATGCCCGTGGATTTGGCTTCGGCCGACTTACCGCATGAACCGGGCGTCTATCTCTTCAAAAACGAACAGGGCAGGGTGCTCTACGTTGGCAAAGCGACCCGTTTGAACGAGCGAATACGCTCCTACTTTGCCAGCAACCCGGACCGACACATGATCCCTGAACTCGTGGCGCGTGCAGACGACATCGAATGCATCGTGACCCAGACACCTCAAGCGGCGTTGGTCCTGGAACGGCAGCTCATTCGGGAACACATGCCGAGGTTCAACTCCATGCTCAAGGACGGGAAATCCTTCCCTTATCTGGCGCTGACCAACGAAGAATTTCCTCGCATCATGTACACGCGACGACCACCCAAATCGGCACAACAGTGGGGCCCGTTCCCCAATGCAGGGGCGGCCAAGCAGGTGATGCAGTTGCTTCGCCGGCAGTTCGGCATCCGAGACTGCAAAGAACTCCTCCCACAAGGCTGCCTGTCCATGCACATCGGTCTGTGCGCAGGCCCGTGCATCAACGGCGACGATTACAACGATCGCGTCAAAGCCGTTCGGCGTGTGCTCAACGGCGATGCTGCACCCCTGTTGGAAGAGCTGGTGGCCGAGATGGAATCTGCGTCCGATACCGAAGCCTTCGAGGTTGCCGCACAGCATCGCGACATGATACGGGCCGTGCGAGCGACCACCAGTCAGCACGTCGTGTCCAGCAAGGTCTATCGGGACTGCGACGCCGTCGGCATCGCCAGCGAGGGCGACCTCGCAGCCCTCGTGGTGCTTCATGCGGACGAAGGCGTCGTGCAGGGCCAAGAAGCGTGGCCTGCGGTGCACCGAGGCGACCTTGGAGAAACGGTGTCGATGTTCATCTCCGAACACTATGCACACCGAACACCGCCGCGTTTGTTGCTGTCCCCTGTTCCGATTTTTGACGGGCTTCAGGCGTGGTTGGACGAGCGACGCGGTTCCTCGGTTGAAGTGCGTACGCCACAGCGAGGGGATTTGGAAAACCTCGCCACCCTCGCTCGTCAAAACGCCGAAATTCAACTGCAACGCATGGCCAACAAATCCAGCGGCTCCCTCGAGCAACGCGCCGCAGACGAGGGAGCGAAAACGCTCGGTATGAACCAGCTGGACCACATCGTGTGCTTCGATATGGCGCAGTTGCAAGGCGACGAGCGCGTGGGTGCCAGCGTCGTCATGCGCAACGGGCGACCGGCCAAACGTGAATACAGGAAGTACATCGTCAAAGGCGAGGCCCTTGACGACCTTCGCATGATGAAAGAGGTCGTGGTTCGCTGGGCCAAACGTCAGGAAGAGTGGCCAGACCTGCTGCTCATCGACGGCGGAGAAACCCACCTGAGCACGATTCATCAAGCCCTCGAGGAGCACGGTTGGGCCGACCGGTTTCCGCTCGCCGCCTTGGCCAAGCGAGAGGAAACCATCTTCCGAAACGATGCTGAACCGCTCGTCCTCGACCGGTCGGGCAGAGTGCTCGTCCACGCTCGAGACGAAGCGCATCGCTTCGTGAACACCTTCCACAGAAAACGACGAAGCCGCAGCCGTTTGTCGGACCCACTCGAGGGTGTCGAAGGTCTTGGCGCAAAGAAACTCCAGACCTTGCTGCGTCATTTTGGTGGACGCAAGGGCATTGAACACGCTGCTGTTTCTGAGTTGGTCACCGTGCCCGGCATCGGACCGGCCTTGGCTGAGCGAATTTACGAAGCGTTACGTTAGCGGGACAATTCGTCGATGTTCGCCATGTCCTCGATGGTCTCACCGTGCCGCAAACCCGGACTGGAGAATCCGACCAAATCGGCGAATTCATGATCGCCAAGTTGCGCTTTGTTGATGGCCGCTTGGCGGTTGGCCATTGCGTTCTTTTTCCGCTTCTTTTTGGCCCTGCGACGGCGCACAAGCATGACCAGAAGCAACACCACGATGGCCGGGTACACCCAGAATTGGATGAGGAAATAGAGCCATCCAACCTGAATGCGGAAGGACAAATCGTCGGAGAATTCACCCGGCGGTACAACGTAGGTGACCGTTTGTCGGCCGTTGTCTTCGGTAAGGAAGATGTTTCCAGCCGAAGAAGACACATCGACGAGGGTGACGCCTCGAGGCAAGGTGAACGTGATGGGCCCTGAGTACGCCGCACCGTCGATGGGTGAGTCGGCGTCGCCGTACTCCGTAGGCATGGAGGTGTCAACCGGTCCGGTCGAGAGGGTGATGGTCTCTTCGTTGGTCGGCGGGTAGGACAGCCCGTCGTTTCCGAGAAGTGAGCCCCTCAATCCCTTGGTGAGCACGTCAGCGGCCATTTGAACAGGGCGGTGGAACACGGATTGGATGCTGCTGGTGACCAAACTCAGTTGGATGTCTTCGGGGTTGCCGCTCAATTCCTCCCAACCGCTCTCGGTACCGAGCGTGAACTCAACCTTGGGGATGGTCAAAGAAAGCACGATGGGTTCGTCGTCGCTGACGACCTCGTCGGGCGCCTCGATGCCGTCGACGGAGGTTCGGATTTCAAACTTCGAGAGGTCCATGACGCCGAATGGTGAATCTGCCTCATTTTCGACCAGGTCGCCCAGTCCGTGAACACCGTCGGTCACCACTTCGCCCAGCCGTTTTGCGAGGTTCTTCATGCCCTGCCGGGTCGCCTCGAGTTCCAAATCATCGCAATCGTCGAAGTAGTCTTTGAGGTCGTCCTCAGCGCACCACGGCAGCTCGACGGTCGTCCCGAGCGGGTCGTCCATGCGGCTGGAGAGGTCGATGACGAGACGGAGCAAATCCGACGGGAAGGCTTCCATTTGGCCGCACGCCTCGATGTCCTCTCCGTTGTAGCAGCGTTCACCGTCAACGAAGCCGATTCGGTAAATGCTCAGTTCTGCCTCAAGGGCCATGGTGACGCTGATCGAAGCGCTCCATTCGTTGAAGTTCACCTTCGAGAGGTCGAAGTTCACGTCGGACTCCACGCACGTGCTTTGATTCGCGTAGCAAACGACGCGGCCCTCGTCGTTGGTGATCTCGTGCTCCCAATCGTACGGGTCCAAGCCTGTCAGCGAGAGGTTGAGCGAACTTGAGGCCTCAACGGACTTCGTGAGCACAATGGTGGAGGTTCCGTCCACCGTCGTCACCCAGTTGGGCAGGATGATCTCAACGGTCAAATCCACTGGCGGCAAACCGCTCAGGTCGATGCTGTTGAGGAACGACTCGCCGATGAGCGCCTCGAGTGAAAAACCGGCGTTCATCAGTCGCTCAAGATCGGTGCTCTGCACGTTTTCCAGGAAACTGTTCAAGGTTGAGTTTTCGTCCCCCTGCGCTATGATGATGTCGATGAATCGCATCGAGAACGGCTGACTGGTGGTCTGCAAATAGATGGGGTGTGTTTCGTCCATGGCGTTCGGGCCTTGCAGACAGTAATGCAAGACCTGTCCGGCTGCGACCGGTTCGGTGCACCCGGTGGAGTGGGAATAGTTGAGGCCACCTTCGGCATCAAAAATTCCTGTGCCGTCGGATTGCGACACCCATTGGAGGTCGCTCATGGCGATGTCGCCAACGCCAGCGATGGTGTCGCCCAAGCCTTCGACGATGTCCCCGACCGGGAACTGGTCGGTGAATTGCGTCAAGTCAACGATGCCGTTGTGGTAGGCCAACCGAACGCCATCTGACGTGATGACGGGAATCGTGGCGGACGAGGAGACCTCGAACATGTTGATGCCCCACCGTTCGAGGGTCGCTGAATCGAGGTAGTACAGACCCGCTGCAAAGTCAATGGTGGCAGCGTATTCATCGGTCAAGTCGACCACCAAATTCAGGTCAATCGCCTTCGATCCTTCTTCGATGTGGACCGTGGGTGATGAAGACGAATTGCGGTGGCCCATGCGCAAGTCAACGGCTTCCACTCGGTCCGAGTCCGTTTCCAACGCCCCGAGGTGGTCCATCGACCACGATGCTGAATTGTAGCCACCCCGAGGCACCAGTTCGGCCTCCGGCCCGTCAACGGCCACCATGGATGCGTAGGACGCAGGGTTGATGACAAACTCCGCGTTGTGTCCCGGTTGAACGGTGAGGTTGAACGTCGTGTTGACTTCTGCTCCCATCGTCAGCAAGCCGCGATAGGTTCGCTCCAAATCCAAGTTTTCGGTCCCGGCCAGATTGAAGTTCGCTGCTGCAAGGTCAACCGAAGCCGTGGCTTTGAAGCACAAAGGTGGTTCAAACACGTTGTCCACCGCAGCGCCCTCTGCAAAGGAATCCGTTGCGTCATCGGTTGAGCAAGGAATCGTTGTAGCGCCGGTGGAGAAGGAGTTAACGTACTGCGTGGAAAGGCTGGTGACGGTTCCAAAACCGGATTCCAGAGCGTCTTGGATGGCGCTGTGAACCTCGGTTTTCAGCTTCTCCCCCACGGTGGTGCCCCCAATGGACTGGTCGAAGGTTTGGCGGATGAGGTCCGCCGGTGCACCGTCGTTGGCGTCCAACCCGTCGGAGCTTTCGAGGGTGCTACCGACAATCGTGCCTGAACCCAGACCGATGGAATCTCGGTCAAACTCTCGAACCGCCCAGGTCAACTCGAGGTCGATGGCTGAAGTGGAAACGAGGTCGAAGGTGTAGGTTCCCTCAACCCAATCCTGAACGTTGGGGGTGAGATCTTCGTTGTGGTCGTAAGCATCGCAATCGTCGCCGCCACCGCAGGATTGCATCCCAGCGGCGCTGACCACGGGTGCCATCAATTGCAAGGTGAACAGGAAGACCAAGAACAAGGAGAGCCCGTGTGGTGAGGAGCGTACGTCTCCGGCCCGTGAGGTCATGGTTCGCCTACCGTCGGGAACTTCAAAGGACTTACCCTCTGGCAGATGGCATGGAGGGGACAGATTCGGCTGCGTTTTTGCATGCACAATCCGTCCACGCAGAGCGACTGCATGCTTGGCTCAAAAGCCACGGATGGTTGAACCCCTTCGTGGAACCTACACGGTCATCCGCAGGCGAGGTTGGGTTCCCGTTGACGGCGAACGTCGACCCTGCCAACGTCGTCGTCTTGGTCCAGCAGGAACTCAACATCAGCGCAGCGTCCAAACACGCTCCTGCCGCTCAACGCCTGTCCGTGAATCCGCACCTGCGATTGAGGCGGGCGGTGTCGTCGTGGCTGGCTGCGCACGAGGTTGACATGAACATTGAGGAGGTTGTGCCCACCAAATGGGAAAAACTGGGAGGCCTTGTGTTGCTGCCCGTTGATTGGGGGAGAAACGGCGTCCTCGACTCGATTGAAACGCACCGCCACGCCGAAGACATGTGGAGAGCGATGGCCAGGGCGCTCGACGCCGATTCGCTGGGCATTCAGGCTCCCATCGCAAGCGACACCTACCGTTCATCGCAGGTGCGAATGCTTCTCGGCTCGCCTCACGTCGTGTTCACCGACCACGGCATCGTCTATTCCTTTGATGCCTCGAAGGTCATGTTTTCTTCGGGAAACATCACCGAACGACGACGCATTGGGACGTTGGACATGAGCGGCGAGACCGTGGTCGATGCCTACGCAGGCGTTGGCTACTACACCTTTCCCATGCTGGTTCACTCGGGTGCTGCGCGGGTGCATGCATGCGAAATCAACCCGGCTTCGCTGGAGGGCCTGAGGGCCGGTGCAGAAGCCAACGGACTGCTGGACCGCCTCATCGTTCACGAGGGCGACAACGCACGCAGTTTAGCCACGCTACGAAGCCAAGCCGACCGATGCCATCTCGGTTTACTTCCGTCCAGTGAACCCGTTTGGGAAGCGTGTTTGCTGGCGCTCAAACCCACTGGCGGAACGCTCCACGTGCACATGAACGTCGAGGAGGAACACATTGAGGCGTGGGTGGAAGCCAGCGTCGAGCGGTTTCAATCCCTGATTGAGCAGCACGGATTGGCCCTCAGCGTGGAGCCCGTCCACCTTGAGCGCGTCAAATGGTTCGCACCCAGGGTGCGACACGTGGTGTTGGACCTCAACCTTCGTCCGTGATGTTGCTGGTCTCAACGAGTTCAGCGGTCACGATGGCTTCGGCTTCGAGCACCGAATCGTTGTCCGTCGTCCCTTTGCGCTCGCCGGTTTGACCGTACACGGCCACGGTGATACCGACCCCCACGAGCACCAAAGCAAGCGGCACACCGATGATGACCGCCGCGTCTTGCAGGAAGCTCTGCCCGTTTTGAGCTTCAACCACGGGATTGCGGATGCTGCCATCGGGGTCGGCCACACCGATCATCACCATCGAGTTGATTCGAACTTCGATCAACGGCCTTCCGGCCGAGGCGAACGGGTTGTCCAGGTCGGTACCCGTGGGCTCATCGCTGGTGGGCACTTCGGCGATGAGGCGGATGTGAGCCATGCCGTGGCGAACGATGCCAAAGGTGGCGTAGCCCTCATCGTCCCGGTTTTCAGGATCCAACCCGTGGGCTTCGGTCTCGGCGATGTACCATTGCGCATCGGCCGAATCCGGGTCAGCGCTGCGAGCCATGCCAAGGGCGCCGTCCACGTGAGAAAGGTTTGAGTCGTGCTCAAGGGGGATGGTCTCGCCGGTTCCCCCACTGCCGCACGAGGGGCTGGTGGCGGGGTAAAGGCCGATGGCTTTGCACGTCGGGTCGCCCGATTGGGTGACGAAATCGTTGATGACGCGATGGAAAAAGACGCCGTCGTACAGACCCGATTCGACGTGCGAAATCATGTTGTTGGTCGTGATCGGAGCCCACCGCTCGAAGAGTTCGATGACGACGGTGCCCTCCACGCGCTCGGACAGCAACCCCGACTGGTAGGAGACGTTCATCTCGATGACAGCGTTGCCGGTGTAGGACGACATCATCTGTGGACGAGACGTGTTGACAACGGGGCGGTCCGTCCATGCGTCGGGGTCCAAGCCAACGCGGCGCCACGCTGGCTCCTCGTTGGTGACCTGCAGCGAGGCTGAGGAGGAGAAGGGCGCCATCAATAAGAGCACCAGCAAAACACCGGTGAATCCACGTCGAGGCATGGACGGCGATGAACCTCACCTCAATGAAAACTACGGCGGCCGAGGATTTGGAACATCAACACCAAAAAGGAGGAGCGATGGGTAATCTCCATGGACACACAATCCGACTTCATGCCCAACCTCACGCTCGGCTACGGCGTCTTTCTCGTCGCATGGGGCATCGTTGCTGGCTTGATTTCAACCACTGATTCCCTAACCCGCTTCATACCGTGTGCACCTGGCATAGGGCTGGTCGTCAGCGGTTGGTTTGCCAAAAGCAACCCTGAGCAACGAAAACTCTGGATGCACGTCGCCGTTGTCTTTGGTCTGATCACGGCGGTCTTGGGCACCCGGTTTTTCATGGTCATGAGCGAGGGGATTGACCTCGCCAGCGGGTCCATGCTCATGCTTTTGCTCACCGGTTCGGCCTACACTGGCCTGTGCGTTCGCTCCTTCATCCAAGCACGAAAAGCACGACTCGGTGAAGCGTCATCCTCTTGACGGAGGGCAGGCTCCTCCAACCATGGCCGAGGCGTCCGAGCCCATCGAGGTGGAACTCAAGGTCGCTGAAAGCAACACACAGCGACAATTGAACGTCTCGATCAGCGCCACCGTCGCCATCGCCCTCGCGTTCCTCATGCTGGCCATGTACGTGGCCCCGTCGGTTTCCGAAGCGGTGGAGAGTGGGCAAAGCAGCGCCACAGAATGGTGGAACACCCCCTTGAGCGAGCGGCACACCATGGACCTCCCCATGGACACCCTGCGGGCTCAACTGCCGGTCAACGGAACCTACGAAGCGTTGCCCTACGAGGAGCACTTTGTGGAGGTCGAACTGCCTGCGAGTGAGCAGGACGCAGGGTTTCCAGGCGACGCGCTGATGCACGTGGCGCTCTGGCTGCCCGACGTGCCCGACGGCACCAAAGTGCCCGTCATCATGACCATCCATCCCTACTACGATTTCGGCGGAGAAGGCGTGGTCGGCGAGGACTCTTCACCCAACACCGTGCCCGATGGCGGCGTGGGCAAATGGGTGTACGACACGTTTGTCCCTCACGGCTACGCCCTCGCCCAGGCCTCCACCTTCGGGACGGGCCAGTCCACCCACTGCCAAGACGTGAAGGGGCTGGGCGAGCAAACCGGCATTCAAGCGGTCGTGGACTGGCTGGGTGAGCAGGAGTGGTCCAACGGCAACGTCGGCCTGATGGGGAAATCCTACGCCGGGACCACCAACTGGGAAGCCGCCCAGCAACCCTCGCCCTACCTGAAGACCATCGTGCCGATTTCAGGCTCGATCGGCGTGCAGGAAATGTTCTACAGAAACGGTTCCTCTGAAAGCAGAGCGATGCTCTACGACGCCCTTTACGAAGGCGCCACAACCGACGCTACGACCGACGACATGCGCATGTGCACCGACGACGTCATTGGACCGCTCAACCCGCTGACCACTTGGGCTGGGGCTGAATTTGGCGGGGCGCAATGGAACGATTACTGGGACGAACGACGCCATCTTCCGGACGTGCTTGCCAACTACAAGGGCAGCGTCTACTTGGTGTGGGGCATGCAAGATTGGAACGTTGACCCCTACCACGCTTTTCCCACCTACCAGCTCATGCGAGACGCCGGCATCAACGCCCGAGCCATCGCAGGCCAATGGGCTCACAACTACCCTGACCAACCCGACCGCCACAGCGAGATGGGCAGCGGCTACGGCGCCGAGGCCTACCCCAACATGAGCCGCATGGACTGGGCTGTGGAACTCTTTGGCTGGTTCAACTACTACCTGAAGGACATCGGTGAGGAGCCCGAACCGATGGTCCAGATGCAAACCCATGACGGAAAGTGGCACGTCGAAGAAACGTGGCCGCCCAGCGACATGGAATGGTGGTCGGTGCCTCTCGACGGCGCTGAAGGTCAAGGCGGCACCGTCAACACCAACAACCAACGCAGTTTCACGCTGCCCGCGCTCGAAAACGACGTTCACATATCGGGCATGCCGACGCTCCACCTCTCGGTCAACACACTGGCCTGTAACGGCGGCCAAATCTTTGCAACAATGTACGCTGACGGTCTACGAGTGGGCCACGCCACAATGGACGTTCGCTACCGAGACGGCGGCCACGACGCGAACCCCGCTGCGCCCTTCTCGGCCTACACCATGCTGATGGAGTTCAACCCGATGGACGTGGACTTGAACGCGGGAACGGTGATCGAGGTGGTGCTGACGGAGTCCGGTGAAGACTACCTGCCCAGCCCGTGCGCTGCCGTAGGGCTCAACGTGAACTTTGACGCCTCCTCCACCCTTGGTCTGCCGCTCATCGACCGACCCGACAACGACGATCGCTGGTTCCTTGCCCCCGCTTGGTGGGAACAGCAACCCATTCCCTCCTGAGGCCTAAACCATGCGGGTGTTGGCCTTCGAAGATCACTACGACATCGAGGCCTTGCTGACCGCTGGTGGTGTCAACATCGACGGCCTCGTCTTCGAACAGCGGTGGACTTCAACCGACGCCGTTGAGCGAATCCGGGGGTTCGCTCCCGACGTGCTCTTGCTCGACCATTACATGCCGCCGCTGAGCGGTTTCCAGGTGCTTGAATCGCTTCTGGCTTCCAACGTCAGGCGGCCTACCACCGTCGTTGCCATGTCGAGCGCCTCGGACAAAAACGACGCCATGGTCAACCTTGGAGCCGACCACGGCGTAATCAAATTTGACTTGGCGGGGCTGGACGTCTGGCCCAAGCAGACCCTAAACGACGGGAATACAGACTAAAGCGAACGGTTGAGAGGCGTGGACATGGAGCAAGCAGTAGCCCCCGAGGGGGAGAACAAAACCCTCGTCTCGTTGGTGTTTGCGTTGGCGGTTGCGGTCCTGTCCGTGGCCTTTTTCTTCGTCTTTGGACTGAGCGACATGATCGGCGATTCAGGTCGGTCCTTTCAAACCTCAGCGCTGCCGATGGCCCTCATCGGCGTGTTCCGCTACGGCTGTGCGTACCTCGCGTTTCACACCGTCGTTTTTTGGATGGTTCGAAGCCCTGAACCGGGGCGCATGTTCGTCGTGCTTCACGAAACCAGCGAGGAGGTCATGATTCGGACCATGGGGGTTGAGCGAATCGGAACGTTCAGCAGCTGGACCCTGATGGTGTTTGGACTGGCCTTTTTCGTCGCAGGAACGGCAACATGGATGACCGTGTTCAATCTCGACGTCCCTCCACTCCTGAACGCGCTGACGGTCGTCCTTATGCCCATCGCCTACGGTGCGGCCTTCATCACGGCCACCGTCGTTCGCTACGTCATCATCCCCGAGGAAATCTCACTGGAGCGACCCTTTGGAACGTACTTCAAGAACTACGAATTGGTCATGCACAACTTCACGGCCATATTCCTTGCCGTTGACCTCTTTCTGGTGCAGGCGCAGCTTGAATGGCAATTCGGGATTTTCCCCGTTTTCTTCGGCATTGGCTACGTCCTGTTTTCCTACGCCTACGCTCGCACCTCTGAGGGGTACTACATCTACTCTTTTCTCGACCCGCGAATCAACCTTGCACCCGTTTACCTGCTGGTGCTGTTGTTCGCCTGCTGCCTGTTCTACTTCGGGTTGTGGGGCATGAGCCTGCTCATGCAGTGGAACGCTCTGCTGGGTGGGTTGGTGCTGGCGTTTTGGGTCAGTCGAATCGTCCTGTTTCGCCGTCAGGTGAAGGACAACCCGTACGCATTTCAATCCTCATCGTAGGGCTGCCACTCGGTTTGACCCTCTTCTCGGTACCACCAGTAGCCGTCCTCGTCTTCGAACCATTCCACACCGTCTTCGTCGATGGAGTAGTTCCCTTCGTCCTCCTCGTCGTCTTCCTCGGGTTCGGGCTCTTCGCTGGGGTTGGTCATGCCGGTTTCCTCAACGATTCGCCGCTTCGCATCGTCCACGTCGTCCTCGGCACCGCCAAAGACACGATTCGTGGTGCGAATTTCTGCCTCGTGGTCGCCCTGGCGAATCGCATCGTCCGATTCTTGGAAGAATTCATCCGTCATCCGCTCTCGGAAATCTTCGAATTCGTCCCGACCAAAACTTCCGGTGAATTCGTCGCCTTTGGCTCGCATTAAATCATCAAGGTTGGCACGCTTCTCCCGCTTGAGTTCGGGGGCGTCGGGGACTTCGCCTGCATAGAAAGCGTCCTCCTCGGAACCAAGTTTTCCGAAGACACGCTCCTCGGGGTCGGCTTCTTCAATCGCCTCGATGATGAGATCGTGCTCTTCTTCGTCAATGGTTTCCTCTTCGTAGGCGTCGCCGGCCTGGTCGACCAGCGCTTCGAGTTGATTGGCAAGACCCTCGTCGTCTTCGTCAAACTGATCGACGAGTTTGTCCACCTGCTTGAGCAGACGCTCGTAAGGCGTGCCGGTGATGGCTCCGAGGAAACGCCCGAACCCGCCTTTCTTCTTCGCCATGATACCTGCCTGAACTCACTGTTCTTCAAAGATTGTCCTCCGCGGGTCTTTTGACGGTCATCTGCTTGGGTGGGTCATGGTGGAGGCGTGGTTGGAGGACCTCATGACCTCCTACAATCACGATTCCCATGCACAGCGAGCCGGTTATTTGGCTCAAGTTCACATGCCGGGGGACGTCTTCCAATCCCTCGTGTGGTGGGCACTGCAGGCCTTGCCGGATGAAATTCTGGTCGGCATCGACGTTGACGGCGAGCGCCCTCACCTCGAGGACGTTGATGCGTATTTCGAAGGTGATGAGGTTCACGCACAACTGTTCCAAGGTCAAGGGTACGTCATCAAAGAAGCCCACGTCGTGAACCGAGGCGATTCGTATTCCGTGCACCATCTGCCCGAGGATTGGACCGACGACATGTTCTCCGCCGACCGAGGTTCCCGAGCGGGTCGTTTCACCCACTGGCTTCACACGCATCCCAACGCCCCTGCCATACCCAGCGGCCCCGACGCCGATGCGGCGCAGGAAACCACAGGCATTGACATGATCCTCGGATTGCGGTTCTCGCCCGAAGGGCCGTTGCCGTGGTTTGACGACGTTGAAGGCACGCGAAGGACCCTCAACTCCACCGAAAAGAAACCGAGGAAACGGTCCTTTTTCGCGCGCCACACGCTGCCCGTGCTCGGTCGTGCCCCGAGCGGCCACGCCATCCACGAAATCCAGCTCATCGGGTTTCACAAATCGGGCGTTGGCGTCAACATCGTGTTCGTCGACGACGCCGGTTTCCCGTACGGGTGGGACCAACAGACGGCTCAACTGGTCGTTTGAACGGCGACGAGCGCAGCGTGCAGACCCTCAAGCCGATCGGGGTTCACCCCGAGGTCGCCCACGCCCAAGCGGGATGCGGAATAAAGCTCGATGACCGTGTCCTCGCCCTGTGGGGAGAACCGAACCACGACGTCGTCTGGAAACCGCCAGAACGGCGTGATGGCCACACCGTGAGCGAAACGTTCGCCCCCCTCACCCAAGGCCGTGTGTCCTTGTTGCAAGCCGTTTTCTTCGGACCAGTCCACCCAGGCATCCCACACCTCACTCACGTTGGCCTCAATCAGCGTGGTCAACCCGGCATCCATCCGAACAACGGACTGCGAGGAAAGCGAAGCGCAGTTGGCGGTGGGGTCGGGGCAGGTCGGCATGCTGGTGTGCTCGGGATCTTCGGCGGCGACGACGATCCAACCCTGAACCAAGAGCCATGGAGAGGCGAGCAAGAAGACGGTGATCAACACGGTTCGCCGTCGTTGCTGCGCCTCCATGACCAACAGGGGCGGGTCCTGCTTCTTGAGGATGCGGCCGATTCAGAGGGTGGCCGGTCCGCCCGCAGGCATCTCGTCGAGCATGGCGATGGCCTCGCCGCGCAGGCTCGGGCCCGTTTGGAAGGTGCCAAAGATGCCGATGTCGGCGATGTTGTGCGACAGTGAGAACCACGTGCGGCCGTAGGCGTCAACGCGGATGTCAAGGAAATCGCCCAGCCCACCGCATCGGTTGTAGCCGCAATCGGGCTCCGTATCAAGCGGGTCGTCCAGACCGTTGAGTTGCACCGTGGTCAGGAGCGGCGTTTCGTTGAAGGCATCGGTGGTGTAGGTCAGGTAGGCGTTCCAGGTCTCGCCCTCGCCGGCGGTTTCACCGACGTAGCCGAAGGCCACCGTTCCCTCGTCGCCGGCCACCACAACGGGGAAGCCGGTGCCGGAGAGGTTGATGGGTGGGGCGATCATCGTGGCGTTGGACCATGTGTCGCCTTGGTCGCGTGAATACGACCAGTAGGGCTTGTTGTCCAGTCCGTTCCACATGGCGTGAATGTTGCCTGCGGAGTCGACCTCAACCTGCGCCTCTTCAGCGTTCCAGGTTTCGGCGGTTCCGGTGCCCT
>VMHT01033329.1_pt1 | contig 13323 bp, 22 predicted proteins | sample 4693611 | NCBI WGS metagenome assembly VMHT01 (sample SAMN12280063, study PRJNA550983) | marine metagenome | isolation source: seawater sampled from same location over 5 years 0.02-0.2 micron viral filtrate | place: USA: collected off the coast of southern California halfway between the port... ... | reverse complement strand
ACCTAGTACACATTGTAGTAGGGATAGACAGTCGAACTGTCATCAAGTGTTTACATACACACGTTCAAGATCAAATTTCTGAAACGTTGTAGTAAATTGCCTTACCGACTTTCTTGACGGTCAAGGTGTATACACTAGACTTCAAGATAGTTTCAAGGTCGTGACCATCAGCAATGGTTCTTTCGACACATTGCTGAACGGCTTTTCCAAACTTGATGCCGTCAGGTGTTGGAGAAAACTCTTCACCCTTATCGTTTGTGAAAACGGGGGTGTTAGGGTGGTTCTCAAATCCTAACGTCGTTCGTACATTTTTTGTGTCATCGAATAGAGTGATACAATTCTTTTCTTCATTGTATGCACAACCCGATAATAGCATACTGTATTGGTCGCCATCATCTACAACTTCGTTGTAGAGGCGAACCTTAACAGACGGCTCGTTCTTCGTTCCTTCCACGAATTCTCCAAAGAGGTTCGTTTGCTTGTTTTCCTTACTCATTTTTTTCACCTTTTTTTCTTTTTTTGGTTTGTCTCCTTTGTATGCTTAGTGCATGGAGTTGTTATGTCTGTCTCGACTGAATTGAAGTCATTGTCGGCGGTATAAGAAGGAATCTCTTCGTTTACATCCACACGCTCAACCACTTCAAACATCCCCGCCCTACCATTACGCCTAACACACGCTTGAAGCGTCCCTAGAGCGTCCATAGATAGTAGATACGCTGTGTTCTTGTCTTTGTAAGAGATGAATGGGAGGTTGATGGCCTCGCAAATTTTGATCAACTTTGAAATTTTCATTCCTCTTCCTCCAATCCGAAAACATTGAAATGTCCATATTTCCACCAATTAGCCCATATCTCGCTCATTCATTGAACCCCCTTGTCGATGTGTGACCAATCTCTAGGTCGGTCATTCATCTTGTTGAGTTCCTTCGCTATGGCCCATAGAGCGTTATTTTGAGCAACTAACACTTGAAGTAAAGTGGTTTCAAAGTGGGTAAACGAGTGATGATGTGTTTTTATGCTCATTCTAATCCCTCCACATCTTCAACACGATTGAAGAACCATATCTCAAAGTTGGTTTCGTCACGCATAGCCATAGATGCAAGCGAGAGTAGACAAGCAAACACTTCACCCGTCTTCTTCTTGGAGATTCCTTTCTTGACTCCATATTCACGCTTTACAATTGCTGAACAGTCGGGCGCTTTCGCAGTCATTCTAATGCCACGCTGTTCAAGTTCTATACCCTTTTCAATCGTTAGGTATCGGTATGTTATTGTCGGTATGGTTTGCATTTCTTCAACCATCTTTTTGACCGTCTTAGCGACTCCAACCGAACCATCGTTCATGGCGGTTGATATGTCGTAGGAGCCGTATGTAACATCTAACCCTTCTTGGTAATCGTGGTCAGTAACCACGATGAAGTCGGACCAGTTCATTGTAAGTCCCCCTTTGGTTTCAATGAGATGTGTTGAACTTCTTCGTTGCAGGGCTGTGTTTTCTTTGTGGCGTTGTTTGAGTAAAATCCTGCGAAGTCTGTATCAGTCACCCATGATGTAATAGATGCCCATGTACGAGCCACGTAGACCTTGATGGTACCTCTAGGTGTCCGAATCCATACGTGTTCGGCTTCACCGATTTCGATGGTTACGCTATCATCTTCTGTCTCCAATACCTTCATTGTAATTCCTCCATGAGTTCTTCGTACATTGTGTCTTCTTTCGTTCGTGCTTCGTATTTGATGTTCGTGTCTTGGCTCATCATTCCTAACCAAGAATAGGGGGTATATAATCTAAACCACTCGTTTACATCCACACGCTACAAGCCCTTACTTTTCCTTCTAAGCATAGTCGGCCTCTAAACTAGAATCAAGGCGATACAGACCGCTAGAGAGCCTTTCTAGGCTACCCTCATGGAGCATCATCCTTACGAGTTGTCCGACCTTACCTCTAGTGATAGCACCGTTAGAAAGTTCAAGTAAGTGCTGTGATATTTCTTCGGCTGTTACTTGCGAATGCCTTTCAACAAATTCGATTACATCCACACGGTACGAATCCGCCTTTCTTGTTCGATGCCTAACAATGCCATTGTCGGTTTCAAAGGCTTCTTGTGCGACGACAAGAAGATGAGGCGCTATTGATCTAAAATGGCGCTCAATAAGTCGGACTCTAGGATAACCCGAAGGTGTACCTGCTAATATTCGGGCGTGATTGTAGCACAAGACACCGTACTTTTCAGCATGTGAGCAAACATTCCCGCTTTTTGTTGTTGCTTGGCACATATTATTCACCACCCGAATCATGACTTACATGCACCGAAATATCGCTGTCTGAAAGTTCAACATTCGACACAAGATTTTGAGTATGTCCGACGGCTTCGACATCTACTATATCTTCACCATCAAACAGCCATCTTCGATGGTTAGCATAATCGAACTTCTTGTCATATGCCGAACCCCACGAAAAGGCCACCTCTCTCAACGTCAAGTCGCTTAGACTGTCCGCCTCGTTAGACTCAAACGACACCTCAACCTCAATCTTCCCATCAATAATTTTTGGAGATAGTAACCCGAAGTTTCCCGCCTTCCCGTAAGATGATGTTTCCTTGAGGGGTACACCGTATTTTTTACGGGCGTATTCTTTGACTCTATCAGAAATTACCTTAGTACGAATCGAAAACTTGTGAAACACGTTCAAGTCCAACAAATCTTCGTTAGGGTGTCCGAAGACTTCGGGGTAGTTGAAAGCCCAAACCGCATGAAGTATCTCTTCATTGTGGGCGACTGATTGAACCCTTCCACCAAACAGAACATACCATGAGCCTAGACCGTGACATTTACCACCAAACTCGCCTTCTTTGCTCATCATGGCATACCTCTTTGAACCTTGAATAACTGCTACTTCGGCTACTTTGCACCCATCAATCTCATCATTTGTCTTGTTACTGAAACCGATACCAAGAGGCTTCAACGCATCAACCGCTTTATGGAATCCTTCAACGGTTGTTAAGGCCGAATCGGTATCGTTGTAATACGCATTTGACGCATGGTTTACCGTCCACATCGCATGTCGTATAGACCCCGTTATGCTAGAGGCTACAAGAGCATTGAACCATTTACCGCTTTTTTCACGGTCTTTACCGTTACGATTAGCAAAAGAGCCGTAAATAGTGTTACCCGCCAACTTGAACCAAGTGTTAGGCACAAAATTCTCAATTATTTTCTTACCATCTTTGTCAAACTTAGGGTATTTCTTTCGTTCGTCGGCACACATCTTGAACAGGCATGGACTATTGTTACCGAAGGTCGCCATGACTCCCTCGATGATTTCGACATTATCATGCGGTTTACTGTGGAGATAGTCACCTAACGTCATAGTCGTTTCATAGTTACGAATTCGACCCCACACAAGCCCCTCGCTTTGGGACGGTGTACCATTTTGTCCGCACGTTCCCACTCTCAAAGGCACGTTGTCAAAATCACCTTTGACTCGTAAATGGAGACTTCCAAAAGCCCAAAACTGTCGAGGACTATTTTTCACTAGGTCAATTACCGTCTTACAGAAGTCCGAGTCCACATTCTTGCATCCATCCCATTCAAACACTCGCAGTTTTTGAGCCGAAGCATTGTAAGCACCGTCAAGGTCACCATAAATAACGTCGTAAACAGGCTCTCGCATAATGTTCATGTCTAGCGCACCCGTCATACCTCCAAAGTATGCGGGCCAAACCATTTCATGCTGTTTCTGTGTCAAGTAAAACGGAGTGTAATGTTGAGCCATCATGTCTTTCGCTACTGTCGCACCACTTACAAAACGGTCAGGCGCACCCTTGAAATTCATTCTCTCAAGTTCGCTCGTTAATTGAATACACGCCTCTAACGTTATGTAAGAGTCCATTACAGCGTAGCGAAGAGAATTTTCACCTTCATCTACGAGTTTTTCCATCCCTAGAACACGACCTACCGAAGCGAGGTTAGGCGCTCCCCATATATTTCTTGTAAGTGGCATTATGTCCCATATCTCTCCCCTCTTCGACGCAAATGGTACGTTAAACGCCCCTAAGTAAAGCACCTCTATGTTCATTCCATATTCAGCGTCTCTTTCGATTCTTCGACCACTTAGAAAATGAAAGCGACAGCCCGCACCCTCCATTCCACCTAAAGCGAAGTTCGGGTCTAAAGTCGTCTTGTCAGCAATAACACCTAGATCAAAATTCGCATTGAAAGCGACAGCGCAACGCTTTATTTGCCTTCTAGTTCTTGACATTCGACCCTTCGTATTACGTTTGACTTTCGGCTCCCCATGATACATCAATGTCTCATACATTCGTTGAGATTGTGTTCTAAGTTCTTCTTCATTCTCTACTTCGTGTAGCGTTGTCAATCCTTTTTGGCATGGTAGACCAGTTAAATCAAAAGTCTCGATGTTAAACCAGTCCTTCTCAAAGATTACATGATTTCTCAAAGTCCCACCTTCATACCATGAAAACTGAATTGACTTAAACAATTTCTTACCGCATCTTGTCGTTTCAGTATCAAACGCAAAGACTTCTTCCCGACCAAAAGGTGTCACCGCTTTTCTTGCCTTTGTCGGTTCGGGTAAGGACGGACACGGTTCACGAACGGGAACTACTCGCCTCATACTCGGACACCTCCATAACCTCCGAAGTCGATATAATCGGCATCCCCGAAGTCAATACCTTTCCCCGCCAACTGCTTTCGTACCGCTTGTTGCATTAGGTCGCCTTTGGAGCGACCTAGAAGCAGTTTGACTCTTTCTCCCTTGTAAGTTCGGTAAAATGTAGGTCGGTCAAACGTCAATGTTTGAAGTTCAGCAATCGTAAAGCCTTGACTGTCAATTTCGTCAATAGCGTCTTCCGCCAATTTTCGAGTTCGTGGGGCTCTCCCACTATCGGCTAAGAACTGTAACTCTTCATAAGTAATCTTAGTCGGGTCGGTAGAAACAAGAGTACCTGTGTTTGTATCTCTAACCATCGGTTTCGGTGCGTTTATTTTGTCAATGGAACGTTGCGATAACCTTGACCTTTTGTTCTTCGTCCTTGACAAAGTAGACGGAGATATACCAAACGATTTGGCTATTTCCTTGTCACTTAATTTCAGTCGCTTAAGGCTGTCATATCTTCTTCTCTGTTCTCTTGTGAATCCTTTTCTTCGGCTCATACCCTTCCGTCACCTTACTACCATAAAAGACCTACTGCGCCCTTGTATGGCCTCTTTACACTCTAATGCTACAACGTGTCGTGTAAACCAATTTCGTCGAATGAAACGTGTGTATGTAAACGGGGTTAAAATAGGTGAATCTGTAAAGAACTGTCATGGGTGAGAGTGGTGACGACAGCACATCTTCCGTCTCAAGTGATGTGTCCGAAGGCTCACAAACGAATGTTGTCCCTCTCTCATCCAACCTTACGGAACTTATCTCAACGTGGGTTATGGAAGGCTTACCGATATTTGAGAAATTGATGGAAGGATTATTCAAAGAAGGTGTAATCAAAGACCCGACACAACAACTACTTCTGTTCAATGTCATCGGAGGGTTCAACCACCACTTCGGAGAGGCATGGAAACTTGAATTTGATCTACAAGACTCTACTACCATAGCAATCGGCAAGATGATGGCGAACCCTGCTATTGGGAAAATGGTTGAATCATTTATGCAAAATCAAGTTGAAGAGAATGTCATGCGGAGGCTCATTTGATGTCAAGGTATGAACGACAAATTCGTACAACGCTTGAAGACCTAGAATTGATAGGTAAAGGAAAAAAAGACCGACTTCGCAACCTTACATCAGGTGAGAAGGATTTTGGTCAACTTTTACTTTATCTTGAAACCGCATTCGGTACATATGAAGAGAACATGGCCGATGGTGAAGGTCGAACCAAAGATTTTATTTTCGGTGAAAAATCTCGACGTAGAGCGAGAGAAAAGCGAGGCGGAGATTCTACAAACGCTCAAGGTCAAAAAGTCCCTTTGACTACTGAATGTCAAACAGAAGAAGGTTTACCACCGTCCATAAGAGAAGGTCGCCTCAAGGGTTACGTTCGTTACAGATTCTTCCCTATGGATAGAAAGGATGCAAAGTCTAAAGCAAACGCAAAAAGGAAAGCCGAAGTTCAAGCCGACGATTTGAGCGACGAAGCCGAAGGACAACTTCTAATTCAAGTTCGTGAAACCTATTGTAAGGATATTAGACAATGGGGTTATGGAGTGTGGGTTAGAACAACGGACGACTTTGAACGAAAATCAACGAATCAAATGGACAGTCGTAGAGCCCCATCAAGGGGTCGCCAAAAAACTCGACGTTTGAAGAGTGAAGGTAAGTTTCGCTCTACGTTCGCTTCGGGTGGTGAAGTTCGTGGATGGACATTTTACAGGGGCGATTCAAGAAAGAATATGGCATGTCCGAAATGTTACGCTCCGAAAGGGTTTCCCTGTGTAACTTTTGAAAAGGCTGATGTTGTCATATACAAACCCGAAATGGATGAGGCGGACATTGACATGATGGAAGTTCGCAGGTTTAGAACAAACGAACATCGAGAAAGAGTGGACGCTTACCTTCCTACAATTGGTTTGATGATTGTCAAAGATGGTCGAACTAATTTCATCGTAGAAATTGAAGAAGTCGATGTCGGAGAGAAGACCAAAGAAGCCCAAGACAATGCGGTAGCCGAAGTAACAGACACCGAAGCGGAGAAACAAGAAAAGCCAAAAGAATCCATGACCGAAAATCAGCAGGTACAATATCTTCTAGGAAAAGTAGACGATAAAGCACTTGAAGAGTTTGAAGAAGCGGAAGATGAAGGGAAGTTTGATTCAAGAGCCGACGAAATCGCATTTTTAGAAGAACGTCTGAATCAAGAACAGATAGAAGAATTTAATCGAGTCAAGGGTGAATAGTTTGGCTAAGTATGAGAAGAATCCCGATGATGAGGGAAAATATCAATGTCCTATATGCGAATACGGTCACGGTGCAGGTAACGGTAAATCTCGACAATCGGTTACGAAGCATTACAACGCCCTACACCTTGAAGAAAGTGAAAGCGCACCTACTACACCCAAAATAGATCCAAGTCAAACAGAACGTGTGGATGTAAACAAAGACGAATTTGAAGAATTTGACGATGAAACGCCTAATACTCCCGATTGGCTGACGTTTGATGTAAGTGAAGAATTAGATGAGTCTGTGACTGTCGAACTCCACCCGTCGATGAATTCGATATTGAAGGGTATGGCTTCGGGAGCCGAACCTCCCACTAGCCCAAAGGCCATGAAAGAATTCTACGCTCAACAAGGAAAAATGATGAGGTGGATGTTTGCAGGGTTTGTAGACCCGCTTGTTTCTTGGTATGGTCGAAGTGTTACAATGGATGCCGATTTTGACATTAGACGGTCTTCAAATGACTGGGCGCTGTTTGAAGAAGTCTCTTCAAATTGGTTGGAGTATCATGGTCTACGTCTCCCCGTAACCCCCGACGTAATTATGGTTGGTACAGTAGCATCGTTCTATCTCCCCGTACTTGGACAGATTAGAAAGAAGCGTGACCCGAACCGCCCAACATTTCTCAAAAAATGGTGGACACGTCGAAAACTTCGTAAGAAACTAAAGAAGGAGTCGGAGAGACAACAATGACGATTTGTGCTAACGAACTCTTCGGTTCAAAGAGGGACAAACCAGCAGTAAGGCAGGTTTACGGCCTTAGTGGTCAAGGTAAAACCGTGATGTTGGCCGAAGCCTTACGTTCAGCATGTCGGTCATCTAAGTTCGGAGCAAAGCATAGATTCATCGTCTTTGACGTAAAGCATGATGGTTACGAGTCCTTAGCACCGCCTAACCCTAACGTAGTTACAGCAATTCGCCAACTCAATCGTGAAAAAATCGCAGTTATTCACCCCGACATCAGAACAGCAAAAGAAGAACTTGACGACCTGATTGACTTCTTATTCGACGCATCAAATTACGACCCCGATTTTTCAGCGACCTTAATTCTTGAAGAATCATCAACATTCATTACAGCACATAAAGTACCTGACCAAATTAAGCGTATGGCTACTCAAGGACGCTCAAAGGGTCTAACGCTAATACTCGTAAATCAGCGAGCATTGAGTAATAGATGGACTGACACCCAATCTTCAAGCATCACGATGTTTCGTTTAGCAATTCCTGATAGGAAAATGCTCAAAGAGAGATGGGGTTTGATAGCCGAAGAAATTGATCCAAAATTATCCAAGAAGAAATTTTCATTCGCTCATTTTGACTTAGAATCCTTACAGACTACATTTTACCAACCAATCAAACTACCCAAGAATAGAACGCCCATAGTAAAGCGTAGAGAGCGTTACACCTCACTATTCCGAAATCCGTTCGCCTAGCGACCTGTACGGCCACGTTTTTGTTTAGTGGTATGATTTAGCCTTTGAACAATTTTCGTCAATTGTAGCGTGTGGATGTAAACGGGGTATAAATAGGTGATATTTGTTCGATTTAATCAATGGCTTACCTCAACAGTTTCATTGATGGCGCACGAACAGGCTTCTTCGTTCTACTTGCAATAGCAATTAGTAACGGATTGTACCAACGACTTTCACCAAGTAAGAACACCCTAGAAGGGGCAGTTTCCGAAGCACTTAGCGGAGTTGGTCTTTAATGAACGTCATTAAGTCAATTGCATACATGATGCTTTTTAGCGCAGGGTTCATTGCTGTTAAGTCGGTCACAAATACTACTATGGTGAAAGTTCAGAATTTCATCGGCGGTTCTTCAAACGGTAACGGTAACGGAGGCGTTTGAGATGGCTTACGTCGATTTAGTCTCAACAGGCGAAACAGTTGTAGCGGGTGGAGCCACATACAACTTCTCCTTTGATACCCCTATTTCTATGGACGGTTCACCTCATCTAACTCACATCGGTTTTCAAGTTGAAGGAAAGACAAACGGTGTTTCTACTTACACGGCCACTATCGGACGGCTTATCTCAAATTACCGAATCAAGGTAGGTTCTTCAACCATCCTTGACTTTAACGACCCCGCACCACAAGCCGACGCAGGGACACCCTCCAACTTGTCGGTATTGGCACAGAAAGTTCGTGGAGTCGATTCTCTTCAACTTACGGGTTCAGATACAACGGGCATACTAGGAGAACTAGCCCTACCATTTGGTCTTGACGCAACTAAGTCCCATCGAGTCAATGTTAGCATTACGTTGCTAAATGAATCGACATGGTGCGGAGCCTCTTTTATCCCCGCTTCAAGCGAGTTCAACATGGTCATGTACTATGGTCGAGCCTCCGATGCTACACTTTACGGCTCTCGCCAAGACTTTACCTTGACTACTGGCGCTGAACGTGCTGTTACTATCTATGGTAAGCAGGGATGGCAAATGCTTGGCGTAACCGCTATCAACGACAGCGATGCCGACGAAGTAAGCGAAATCCGAGTAAACAACGGAGCGTTCCGAGCATTGAAGGTTCAACAATGGCGAATTCTTGACAGCACTTACCTAAACGGTATTCGTGAAGATACACCACCCGCACCACCAGCAGTTCAAACGGCTGAATACATCCTTTCAAGAGCAGGTTTCGTATTCTTAGACCTCAAGCGAATTAGCGCAGGGGCCAATATTGATCTAATTGTAACCTCAACCGCTAACACAACCTATTCGTTCTTCCCTGTTTGGGTTGCACCTCTCGGACAAGGAACAGGAACAGCGCCAAAACAAACGATTCAAACCGTCAGTTCAACCGCTAGCGATGTTACAAGCGAGTCTTACAATTGATGGGGGGTAAAACCCCATGTTGAGAAGCGAATTTTACGAGATAACATCGGCCTCAAACACCGATTTTCAACCGCTTGACCTAAGCGGTGCTAGAGAAGTGGTACTCTATTGTACTTCTTCTAACGGTGGCGCTGATGTTTTTGACGGAAAGATAACCAACGAACCTTTCGCCAATTCCGAAGGTTTCGCTCTTGGAAAACAGATGCTTCAACCGACAGTCGTTCATTCAACAGACGACAGACTGTACTGGGTTTCAACGGGTGCTTATTCAGCCGTTCTCCAAGTGTGGGTGATTCGTAGATGAGCGATTTAGATTCAGAACAGAACCGACGCATTCGGGATGTTGAAGCACGAATCAACGAAGTCGAAAATCAAATGTCCGCCATTCTAGCAAAACTTGAACAAGCGACCACACTATTGAAAGTCGTTGGAATTGCTCTAGGTGCGATGATTGGTATTGACGTTCAAGGGATGGTGGTTTGATGGGAACTAAGAAGGGACAGCCACGAAAGACCGCACGACGGGCTTACATGAAAAAGAAGAAATCGAAAAAGAAGAAAGACTTCTTCGACTTCGACCTTCCCGACGCTTTGGAGGACATACCACCTAAAATGAACTTCTATTATCGGAGGCGAAAGTAATGCCACGAAAAAGCAAAAAATTTGATCCCATAACAGGCAACCTCCCAACGGGTCCGTTATTTGAACAATTCTTTAGGGTTAAGATGTATACGGGTAAGATGCGAATACGGAGGCGAAAGTGATGTACCCGAAACTTACTCTTCAAAACATAATTATTCTAGGCGCTATTTACTATTTCTTGTTCATGCGTAAGAAAAACGGTGGCTTAGATTATCTAGGATATAGCGACGGTTACGAGGGAATCTATGGAGGCGATTCTTGATGTCTAGGGCGACCTACACGGCCATGCTTTTAGTCGGTGGCCTCTTTGTATTCGCATTAGTAAAACGTCCAACTGAACGTGTGGATGTAAACGAAGACGATTTACCTCAAGATACCGAAACAGGTACTACGTTCAGCGTAGCGTTCAATGGCGACCCGTACTCGGTTGTTTATTTTAGCAACGTTTCAATGTATAACATAGGTGTTGTGAACGGTGACAACTTTGAGCCTTTGATGGGTAGTAATGGCCTAAGATATGCATATGCCGATTTGACTCAAGCAATCGCAAAAGCGGAGCAATTGAATAACCCCAAAGGTGGGGGCGTTATCACACCACCCGAACCTCAAGCACCAATAGACAACACGCCACGAACGGAGGCGGGATTACCATTAACCGACCCTAACGGCTCATTCGGATTTAGCAACGGCTCACCCGCATTCGGGTGGTGAGACTTTGACATTGACTCAAGGCTATGTACCAAACTTTCGGGACATCTACGACAACAAAGTAACGGGCGACAAGAACCCGTTCCGTTTCATAAAAATACACGACAACTATGACTGGTTAGACGATTACAGGTTAAGGTTGAACAACAGCAACTTGAACCTATTCGGCGCTAATCCTAGCGGTAGTTTTGAGATGATTATGAAACCCGATTGGGAAGCAAGAATAAGAATCTCTACGCAGTCTTACGGAGCGTTTGGTTCGACTATTGAAGAGGCTCTTGGCGCAAGAAATATCGAAGCCTATAACTTCGACTTTAACACTCCTTTAGTCAATCTCTCTTCATATGATTCTTCTATGACATTTACGTTGAGAGGCGACGGCATGCTTGGCGTATGGGTAGACGGACATCCAACGGGACAAGTTTGGGGTACAGGGGCATTCGATGATGAGGTGCGCTTTAGATTGGGTAATGATAACCGACCTACCGTTTTTAACAACGGATTTTTCATAAGTTTGACACATCCATTCGGAGATTATGGAGATGCGGGAACTTACACTCTAAAAATAAACGATGTTGATAATGAAACTATCATAGAGATTCTTGAAATAAAAGAGCGTAGAAACGTGAACACACGACCCGTCGACCCATCAAGTGACCACGAACCTATTTCAGTTCAAGACATCACTAACCGCTATGTGTACGCTCAAGACTACAACGACGAAACCGACAAAGGTTACGAAATCGAAATAGGATTTGTTGATGATACTGTTTTTGTATTATTGAACGGTACAGTCGTGGATTTCTTTTTGTCTGAATCTAAGGCGAGGGAAAGAGCGGAGAGAGTTAAGACGCAGGCAATTATTGACATGAACACAGACCCAAGCGATACAGACCCCGTAGACAACCCAATAAGAGACATCGTAGTACCCTCTCTAGGGACGGGGTTGGGCTTAATTATCGCTATACTAGCAATCCTGCTCCTAGCACGAAGAAGATGATCTAAACGTGTGAATGTAAACAGGTGATACGATGAAAAAATACAGCAAGAAAAAAACAATATCAAGCGCAGACCGTAAGCGAAAAGCCAAGTCTCTTGGTTATGACATGCGAGGCGGTAGACGACGTGTAGGAACAGGTCAGATAGTTAAACGCATCAATAATACGATGGATAGATACCTACGCAGTTTGAGGTGAAAATGATGGTCAAGAAATATCCTTCATGCGTCATCAAGAGTTCTCGTAAATCGGGCATCTCTAAAGCCAAGTTGTATCAAAGTTATCGGAGGGGTATAGGGGCGTTTTATGGCAACAGGTCGTCAGTTAGACCTAATGTGAAAAGCCCACAACAATGGGCGTGTGCTAGGGTAAACAAACTAGCGAGACTAAAGAAAAGGGCGGGTTACGATAAGGACTTGTTGAGGTGATTCTATACCCTTCAAATCAAAAAAACAGCGTGAATGGTTGAAAATCAATCGACCCGACATTTACAAAAAGTGGAAATCTAAATACGGAAAACGAATAAAGAGGGGTAAATAATGCCAAAAATCAGAAACCCATATACAGGTAAGATGATAACCGTTGCATCAGCCGTTCCATATGCGGGTAGGAAAGGGAAAAAGAGACGGTCTTACTGCGCTAGAACAGCCAAGATAAAGGGTAATTGGAAGCGCAATATCAACAGTAAAAACCTCGTACAACGTCGTAGATGGCGCTGTTCTTACGTTATGGGGGAGAAGAGGCTTTAACAAAATTGATCTAAATGTAGCGTGTGGATGTAAATGAGATTTAAGGTAGAAGATATTGAATGGTCGAATACAGGCGGGGACCGAACAAGATACTTCAAAGACGCACAAGGGGTTACTAAAGCAACCTTATCTTACACTAACATAAAGAAAGCATACACCTTTATCACGGACTTTTTCGTTAATCCGTTTGAAAAGGGGCAGGGTATAGGGACAAAAGCATACCAACTTTTTGAAAATTTCTTGAAGTCGGAGGGTGTCAAAGAAATAGAATTAGTTGCAGGTGACCCAAGTTTTAGCGAACAGAAGAGTGAGCAAGCGGAAAATTTTTGGTTTAAAATGGGCTTCCGTCCAGTTCGTGAGGGTCGTGGTAGGGTAGGTACTCGTAAGTTTAAGAAACAGATTTGAGCGTGTGGATGTAAACGCATAATAATTATTTTATTT
>VMHT01215860.1_pt1 | contig 13324 bp, 29 predicted proteins | sample 4693611 | NCBI WGS metagenome assembly VMHT01 (sample SAMN12280063, study PRJNA550983) | marine metagenome | isolation source: seawater sampled from same location over 5 years 0.02-0.2 micron viral filtrate | place: USA: collected off the coast of southern California halfway between the port... ... | reverse complement strand
ATTACAAAAATTTTATATGACATTCGCTACAATAGTTCTGATAATTATTACATCAGCTGGTATATTTGGTTTCCTATCAAATGCTTATCAAGGTGCTACAGTAGAATTTGAAAAAGAATCTACAGCACTAATATTCAAAGAAGACAGACTAAAACAACTACAAGAAGATAAGGTATACCTTAAAGAAGAATTACAAGATGCTATTGAAGAACTACCAGATAACTACAGAACTGCTCGTAGAAAACTTAGAGAAGATTATCAACCACAAATATCAGAAATCAATAAACAGATGATTGATTTGAAGGGTGAGATTGGTGAGTTAAAAACTGCGTTAGTAGAAACTGGTGTAGACGTAGGACCTGTAATATATTTAGCTAGAACTTTTCAAACAGACATAGATACAGTAGTTAAGTTTTTTATCTTTGTACTTATCTTTGTATTTGACCCGATGGCGGTGATGTTTGTTATAAGCTACAATGTAGCACTTGAACATAGAGATGAAGACGAATTAAAAAAACCTACTGTCACCAAAAAGAAAAAGAAATGGTGGGAAGTATATGGTGAAAAGAAAAAAAAAGAATCAATTGAATTAGAAACTGATTCTGAAGATTTACAAATTGAAACAGATGATGAAACAGATACCTCTTTAAAGCGAGGTGGATTCAGAAGAAGATAATGACTGAAGAAGAAAAAGAAAAAATATCCCACTACAAAAACTTAAATGTGAAAAGTGGAACACCTGAAGATTTAAAAGTAGCAATACAAAGTTTTATACAACAGGCAATAATAGTAGGTGAATATGAACTAGATAAAATGCCTTCACAATATACTGAAAATTTACTACAAACAATGTCTAAATATCCAGAATATAATAAAATCACATTAGACCTAATCGATATAATATTTAAAAAAAGATAAAATAAAGCTTGACTCGTATTACTTTTTATTAGTACATTTATGTGTTATGAAAAGAAAGAATACGATGAATTTAGATATAGAAATAGATTTTTTTACTACTACGTTTACTAACTTCGGTTATGAAAAAACAACTAAGTGGAAAAAAGATTCTGTAATTGACAAATTAATTTATAAACAATTAAAAAATAAAAAGTAAAAAATGAACAAATGTTGTAAATGTGATATTGAGTTATCAGCAGAACGTATACATCTAGGTTATAAAGAATGTCTAGATTGTAGTGATACCGAGAAGTATGCTTCTCATACTGTGTATCCACATAAGACTGGTGGTTACATCCAACCTATGTCATCCGAACAAGCTAACGATATGAAACGACTTGACCGCCGTAGTACAGGTGGTGAACGTAAAGCCAAAGGTATTGTATCTGATAAATCTTGGGATAGGTGGTTAAAAAATTATTATAATCCTAAACCTGAAAAAAAGAAGTATGTACCACCACCAGCTTCTGATTTTAACTTTCTAGATTTCAATGTAGCTTTAGATAAAGTCATGGGTGAGTTTGATTCTCATGGTTACAATTCAGCTTGTCAACTTACACAATCACTTTATTCTCAAGACCAAATTAGTTTGATGGTAAAGTCCAAGTTAATAAATGAACTTACTGAATGGCAAGTTATGTCGGTAGACCAAAGAAAGTTTCATAAAAAACTTGCAAATAATGCTTGACTCATATGCATTTTTATTTGTACCTTTAGGTGTTGATTTGGGTGGTTAGATTTTGTTTTTTCTCATTAGTAGTGGTTATATCAGTATTGATTCTATACTGTACGATTAAAGGAAATCCACTTGATTACACCGGTGGTGGTTTTCCTTCTTATTTTCCACCACCAAAAATTTAAAAGTTGAGCTGAGGAGCCAAAAAACGACCCGATAAATACGAGATTGATGATGGGTGAAACAGACGGTTTAAAACCCGATGGACAGACAACTTCGGTGGGAGATACGGCAACATCAATAAGACCATTTTCCCACCTCTAGATTTTTTAAAAAAAGCCTTGACACGTATTAGTTTTTATTAGTATATTTAGGTATAAAGAAAAGGAAATAAACAATGAATATAAAACTAGAAATAAGTAAACTAAAAAGTCTTTCGGAATTGAATGAGTTATCATCATTCGTTAATGAATGTAAAACTCTGTTAGGTAAAGCAGCTCTGTCTGTTGGAGCTAATGTCTTCGTAGTTCAGAAAACTAAAAAGACTCCTGGTGTCATCAAAAAGATGAATGTCAAAAAGGCCATTGTTGAAATGAATGGTATGTCTTATAACGTTCCATTTTCAATGTTGGAATTAGCATAATGAATAACGAAAACAAAATAAAATATGATTCTTCAGTAGGTAAACTACTGGAGAATATCAAAGTAAACTACGCCGGTTGGGGTAGTAATCCTAATGATTTGGAGGATTCACAAAAAAAGAGAAGACTCCAAATGATTGATGAGTTTAACAACTCAGTTCATGTTAGGTCTGGTAGAAAATTTGATAAGGTTGTAACTGGTTCTTCAGTATGGGGATTCATCGCTAAAACAGATGGAGTACTAAAAGGTATTCCTTACTTTGTTGGTGATGTATTCAAAGCTGCTGGTTGGAGAGCTCCAGCAAAACATGTGAGGGGTACTATCTTCTCTTCCGAAACTAATTGGTTCAGTTGGACAGGTCCAAGGTATTTATAATGAGTCAAGATTGGGTAGAAAGAAATAAAGAACAATTTGGTGTTCAGATAATCGAACTGAAAAAGATTATTGAAAAACAAGTTCTTGATTCAGGTAGTTCTGATGAGTTTGCATCTGATATGTATGTTGCTCTTATTAGTGGTCGAAAGATTACACCAAAGATGGAAGCTGCTATAGATAGGATAATTAAAGCATATTCACCAGATGAAATATTAAAACGTGAAGAGTGGGTTAATAAAGTGGTTCCTAAACTTTTGATGGTAGAAAATTTAATCGATGATACAAGTTGGACAGAAGACTATAAAGTAAATACCAAAAGATTTATATCAAGTCTTGTAAAACAAGCTAAATCTAGAAAGACATTATCCAAGAAACAAATGGACTCTGCAGCTAGTATTTATCTTAGGACTAAAAAAAATGTTGAAAAAAATAAAAATAATGCTTGACTCGTATTGTTTTTCTTCGTATATTAAGGTGTTATGAAAAAGGAAAAAATGAAGAATTTAATTTTAGACGGCTATTGGGTTAATAAAAAGAGTGGAACTATCCACTTGGTTTTTGAATCTGAAGCCATTTGTGGTGGTAAGAAGTTATGGAGTGAAACTACTAACCTTAGATATAATAGGGATTACTCCTTCTATGAGAAGAAAAGTATGGTTAATCATGGTTATAGTAGTATTGATAATTTCTTAAAGAACTATGAGTTCATCTGTGATTCGGCTGGTGTACCAGCTAATTACTACCATCATGTTTTACATAACCAAGTTCTAAAAGATAATTTCAAGTATGGTAAACTTAGTAAAGAAAATTTCTTTGCTAGAATTTTTAACTATTAATAAAAAGGAGTATAAATGACATACATTTATAAAACAGTATGGAGTGGTTCAGAGATTATAGCAGAGTATTGCTACTCATCATTACACAACAAGATTAAGGTTGTGGAGTTAACAGTAGATGGTAAGTTCCATAGGACTAATTGGATGGGGCCTAATGGTAGGGATAAGTTAATGGGTGAGTTGATGAGTGATTATGATAAGATTATGTTAGGTCAACAAGATCCTGATTATGATTCTGAGATTGATTTAGATAGGGATGTTCCGGAGTTTGCTTATGGAGTATAAAGAAATATTACTCAAGTTAGAACTTATTGAGGATGGGTTAGTAGACGCTTATAACACAGGTCATGAAGGTGAAATCAATAGTGATTCACTATACTATATTGATTGTGCAAAAGATGAGTTGTATAGTCTTAAATCAGAAATTGAAAAGGTTATGTTAAATGACTAATCAACAAGTAGTAGATTTAGTTATGAAAAAATTTGATGGTGAAATCATGATACGTAATCAATGGCGTGTTGATGGTTCTAAGGGTAAACATTACACAGTTAATTGGGATCCACATCACAGAAAATATAGTTGTAATTGTCTAGGTTATACTTATAGACGAAAGTGTAGACATATAACAGAATTAAGTAATTCATTTGGTTTAAAAAAAGGAGTAAATAATGGCAGAAAATAAATTTGAAAAAAACGGTGGTTATTATATAGGTGGAGTTGCCTATATGGATTGTAAAATTACTGGTGAACCAGTTCGTAATGTAAGTACAGAGGCTACGTCTGTAATTGGTACTAGAGCTTTAAATGGTCAACTCAGTAAAATGTTTCCTGAAACATCTAAACCAACATACAAACCAACTGGTCGTCCTGCTGGATGGCACTTTATGGCTGAGTTCGTAGATAAAGATGGTAATGTATTTCACAAGGGTAAAGAGCAAAAGAAGTTGAAAGGTACTTTACCACCTACGAAAGTTAAACCTGTTGTAAGGAAAAAAACTAAACGTAGGTCTAAAGAAGAGATACTTTTAGCTAGGGAAAAAGAAAAGAAAGCAGCTCTAAAGAAAGCTGTACAAAAACAGAAAGATTTTTTAAACCATAAATTTGGAGATAACTAATATGTCTAAGAAAAAAACTAATAAGTTGTGGGGTGGGTATAAACAATACACCTTAACAGATGGAACAAAGTTTTTAGCACGTGATGACCACGACGCTAAACTATATCGTGAAAAAGTTGGAGATAATACTAATGTTTAGTAAAGAGAAAAAAGAACCTAAGCGGGTTACGGTTAGTCCAAAACTAAAAGGTGACACACGTTTAGAAAATGAAACTTACGAAGATTATAAGATAAGACGTAAGGAAGAACGTATACTACTTGAACAATACCTAAAAGGTACGTTATATGAAAAGTAATTTAACCAAACGTAAAGATGGTTCATATATCCTTAAACACAAAACTAAAAAAGGTAAAAAAGGCGATTGTGTAGAATGTGGTCAGAACGAGGAAAAACGTGAATTAGGTTTATTGTACAGACATAACTCAGAAGACAATCTAATGGTACAAGAATATATAGAAAATAGTCTACGAGAGTATAAGAAACATAAATCGATAACACCTGTTTGGTGTAATGAATGTAATGCTCTTATAGAATATTTTGTAGAAGTTGATATAAATAAGACATTAGGTTATTATGAAAAATCATAATGTTATCAAAAGAGTTCTTAACACAAAGAGGTTATTGTTGTGGTCATGGTTGTTTGATGTGTCCATACGAACCTAAGCATATAAAGGATAATACTATATTGGAAGTTATCAATTGTTTTAAAGAAGACAATCCATTAATTCAAAAAACTTTAAGGAGAGTAACAGTTGAAGAAGGATATGAAATTGCAACAAAACTATTTCAGATACTTAACAAAAGAGGGGACGGTATTGGGTTGGCAGCGAATCAAGTGGGAATTGATGCTGCGGTTGCCGTGGTTAACGTCAAAGAGCCAATCGTTCTTATCAATCCTAAAATCGTTAGGAAAGAAGAAGAAGTAAGATACTATGAGGGTTGTTTAAGTTTTCCTAAAAAAGGTTGTCATACTAAAAGATATAAGACTATAGAAGTTAAAGTAGACAATATTGAAAGTAATATGACATTTGGTGTTGGTGATACTGAAGTAGATTTATTAGAGTCTGTTTGTGTTCAACATGAGATTGACCATCTTAATGGTATGAGAATATTGGATAGAGCTCAAGAACTTACAATTAAAAGAGATAAACCTAAGATTGGTCGTAACGAACCATGTCCATGTGGTAGTGGAAAGAAGTATAAAAAATGTTGTATCAATTAGAACTATTTTATAAAACAGATGAACAAATGATTCTAGAAACAGAAGAATATTTTAACTATCTAGAAAAACCAAATGATGCTTTTTCTGGTATGTCAGCATGTCCTTTTCTTAAACCAGAAAGACTTCATGATAGATTAATGGTTAAAGTTTGGACACCAACAAAAAATTCTCTGAATGATTTGTTTCAAGACTTTTTTGAGTCAAAATATAGTTCAGCTTTATTTATATGTAGAGATACTAAAGATATAAAATGGAAAGATGTAACACGAAAATCGTATCAAAGTACAATACAAGATTTTCTAAAACATACTGATTATAAAGCTCTTTGTTTTTCACCGTATGAGGAATGGAGTGCGGGTGGTGAAGAGACTCGAAAAAAATCACCATACTTTTTAATTAATGTAGCTGAAAGAAAAGAGTTAAATAAAGCACATAAAAGTTTAATGAAAACAAAATATTTTGATAAGTTTAATGATAAGGAGATTAAAAAATTAAAAGTTTACCCAAAGAAAAAGAAATAGATAATTTTAAAGTATTTGTAAGATTACTATTTTTTTTAATGTTAGTACCTATACTTACATTTATATTTGGTGTAACTTTATTTGTTATCTGTATCATGGTCATGATATTATTTATAGAAGATATTATTTACAATAGGAGGTAAAATGAGTAGTTCAGAAGCATATCAAGAGTTATTAGAAGAAATTCTAAATAACATAGAAGAATCAATAGATGAAAAGGATTGGGACGGAATTGATGGTGTGGCACAACAAATTAGAGAAGCGATTGATAATCCATTCGATAATTACAATACTGAAGACTGGTAAAGATATGGGGCTGTAATTGGAAATCGACAGGTGTTATTTGAAAATAGAGTGCAGCAGAGATTGAGTATGTCTCGTAACAAAAGACTCACTAATCTAATTGACGAAGTTAATTCGTTAGAAGGATTGGACATCGATTGGCATTTAGCCAATGCTGAAATGGGATTTGACAATTTTGTCGCTCCTATTCAGAATGACCAATCAACTTACGCATACGCTGCTTAAGTTACTGAGTTGTCTAACACTCGGTCATAAAAAAAGTTAGACACCATCTCTTTAGTTAGGATAGAAGTTAGAGATTAAAGAAACTACCAGTTGACAACTCTGAGCAAAGTTGTAAGTAGTTTGTCAGTTACTTCTTATTGAAACTGAACTAAGCTGTGAATGACTCGTTGGAGGATACAGACTGGACGTGGGTTCGACTCCCACCAGCTCCACGAAATTTTTTTTGTAATTTAAACTATAAAGGTAATATTTATTATTATGTATAAAGAAAAGTTAGCATTATACATTGCGTTGGTAACCTTAACTAATGGTTGGGTATCAACACAGTTCTTAGCAGATAAGAACAAACAACTTCAATCTTTAGTTAGAGATAACAAAGAACTGAAACGGAAGTTGGAGAAGTACGAAACAGAGGGAATGAACGTGACCGTAACTATGTATGAACCCGTTCGTTATCAAACTGATTCTACACCGAACATTCTCGCGGACGGAACGCGTATTAGGGTACATAAAGCTAGCGAGTACCGATTCATAGCGGTGAGTAGAAACCTTTTGAAACGACATGGTGGGTTCCTAGATTATGGAGACTTTATTCTTCTGAAGGGTACTAATCAAAAAAAAGATGGTGTATATCAAGTAAGAGACACTATGAATAAACGGTTTGTAAATCGTATAGATATTCTAGAGTCGCCAGGTGTACCACCATATATGTTTCAAGAGGCTAAAATAGTCAAAACTGATTTGGTTGTAGATAGTACAATATATTAATGTTGGTTACAATTATATATAATACTGATTTCAAATCAAACGCAGACTCACTTAGAAATGATATAAAACAAGAGTGGGTTGATTGTAATGTAAACAAACTTGGCGTTACTGATAGTTTGATGGGTGCTAAATACCAAGTTCAATTTGATGGTAGTATTATTTATACTGGTCAAACACCAGTTGATAATACAACTGTCATCAATTCAATTAAAGAGAGGTTATAGTGTATAAAAGTTATAAACGCTTTATAGGTTATAGTACAGCTTTCAGACAATGGAGAGCTGATTCACATTGTAGTTTAATTCATGGATATGCATTCTGTTTCAAGGTTTGGTTCGAAGGTGAACTAGATGAGAACGGTTGGGTAATTGACTTCGGAAGTTTTAAACGTAACGGAGTCAAAGAATGGTTGAAGAATATGTTTGACCATACCACTTGTGTTGCTGCTGATGATCCTGAACTTGAGATGTTTAAAGAAATGCATAATCGTGGAGTTATAGATTTACGAATATTAGAGAATGGTGTTGGATGTGAAAAGTTTGCTGAGTTAGTTGCAAAGTATTTACAAGACGTTGTACAAAGAGAAACAGATGGAAGAGCTTCTGTATCTAAAGTTCAATGTTGGGAACACGAAGATAATATGGCAGAATATCATATTAAATAAAAAAAGTGCTTGACACGTGTACATTTTTTTCGTATATTCATATGTGAAAAATAAGTTATTTATTTACAATTAAAAAATATATGAGTTATAAAAATAAAACAATATTTGATTTTTTAGAAACTGAGTCAAAGTCTGATTTAATTGATGATGATTCAAATATTTTAAATAAGGTTATTGATAGATTATGTCAATTGGGTACTGCATATCATAGTGATGGTGCGGGTAATTTTGCAGATAACAATGGTACAGAATTTGAAAAAGAAATGGAGAAGTCATTAGATTTTTTTGGTTTTGAAAAAGTAGAAGATATAAATGATTTAAATATTAATACTACTGAATTAAAAAATATATTTAAAAATCCAACTAAACAAAAATTATATGATAATCTAGAATCTAAGTTTATAGATGTATATGGTTCAAAAAATATATATATTCCTCAACCAGCTGGTAATAATCACGAACCAGATTTTGCTGTATATTACAATAAAAGGGTTTATTGGTTTGAATGTAAAAAAATGGAAAGCAGTAATAAACCTAAATATGGTGATAATGGATGTCATCCTAAAATCATATATTTTATGAAAAGAACAAAAACTAAAAGTGGTTGTCAACACACTTATTATCTAGGAAGTGATTTAATAACACCTGAAGAGTATGAAGCTGGACTTGAAGAAGTAAAAAAATTGAAAAAAGCAATAAAACTTTTAAGTGAAGATTATCCAAGATGTCAGCAAGGTACACCAAGGATAGGTTGTAATTCAAACGTGGATACAGTATTAGGTAACTCAAACCAATTTCAATTCGAATTGAATGTAAGAAATTATATATCTAGGAGATAACATGCGTATTAATTTTAAAGAAATATCTGAGTGTCCTCCAATAGAGAAATTAGAATCAACTTGTAAAAAATTTAAAGAGGAGATTGTTTTAATTACTGAATCATGTCCAGAAGAATTTCAACGAGATGAACAATTGACATTAGCATGGGCTTCAGATTTAATTGGTTCAATTCTTTTAAAATACCCTTTAGAACCTATTACATTTTCTAGACAAAAAGATTTTGATACAAATAAAACTTGGACAGGTAAAAAAATTAAAGCAAGTTATAAAAATTTAAATGGCTTACAAAGGGGCACTGCCATTATCTGGTTTTATCAAGGTAAAATAAAAACCCCACCAAATCTAAATAATTGTGTTTGGAATGATACTAGAATCAGTATTGGTGGTAAAGATATAAACCAAATAAGAAAAGAATATCCAGGTTTTATTGAGTCTAGATTTGATAATTACAAAATTGATATAAAAATAATTGGTGATAAAAAGACTATGTGTTCACCTACCCAAGAAACTTTTATATTTACTAAAGTTTTAAATAATACAATCAATCTAACTAAACAAATGTTAAGACAAGCAACTACATATAAAATTGCAAAAGAAATTAGAAAATATACTAGACTAAATCCAGTTTCATTTTTCAAGATTTATAAGAATAAACTTTTTGCTTCACCGTCAAATAATAAAAAAATGGCTTTTGATGAGTTAGGTGCTATAATCGTTCAAACCATAAAAACAGGTTTTAATAAAGCTTTAGTCAGTAAAACCCTTGATGAGTTATATTCTAATTCTAAGTTAGAAAATGGTGTTACGGAATATTCTTTTGATTACAAAAAAGATGTAAACCTCATCACCTATTTAAGAATATATTGTAATTTTATGTATCAGATTTTAAAGGATAGAAAATATTGGAAGTACGTTGATAAAGGTACTATGTATTCTTTACTTGCTTACACACATATACACATTCGGTTGGGTATACAGAATAAATTTGATTACGAAAAATTAAAAAAACAATTTTGGAAAATACATTTTGAATTAGTAAAGCCACCGACAACTGGTGGTTCATCTCCGTATAGGGATTGTCTTAGGAGTAATAGTCTTGAAAGATTAGAAATAAGAGAACGTCTTATTGAAGAAAAATTAAAAGAAATAAGTCCAGACGATTTAATTGTTGGTGTATTAACTCGTGATTCCAAAAGGTCTTTTACCCCTAAAGAAATTGCAACGGCTCTACATGAACAAGGTGGAGTGTGTGCTGTCGATGGACTACCAGCAACAATAGATGAAGTGGTGGGTGGTCACAATCTAGCGTGGTCATTAGGTAATCCATCTACAACAGATAATTGTATTGCAATAAGGAAAAAATACAATGATGAAATGGGTATCGACAGTTTAGAACAATATTTGAAAGAACTAGAAAAAAATAGCTTGACATTGGATAAAAAAAGTCGTATATTAACACTATGAATTACACTAAAAAACAACCATTAGGAGAAATGTATACTTGTCTTCAAGGAGAAGGTAAGTATATTGGAATACCACATATTCTTATTAGGGTTAGTGGTTGTCGATTGAGATGTCAATTCTCAGATTCATTTTGTGATACACCATATGCTTCTTGGAAACCTGAAAAAGGTAAATATACTTTACAAGATGTAAAAGAGTTTTATGAATCTAATCCACAAGTAAATCACACAATGATTACAGGTGGAGGTCCTACAATTCATGGAGAGTTATTAAAAGAGTTATGTATCATCGGTAAACAGTATGACCACCTAATAACAATAGAAACTGAAGGTAGTGAATTTGTAGAAACAGAAGCTGATTGTATATCACTATCACCAAAACTATCCAACTCCACACCAAGACCAGGTACTTGGATGGATTATGCTAATCGTGAGGTTACTGAAAAAGATAAACAACAACACGAGAAGTGGAGATGTAACTACGAAGCGATGAGAGACTTACTTGACAATCACGAAGATTATCAGTTGAAACCAGTTATATCAAATGAACAAGATTTAAAAGAAGTAAAAAAATTACAAAAAATATTAGATATACCAAACGAGATGGTTTGGTTAATGCCCGAAGGTTTAACACCTGAACAATTAAGTGATAGACGAACTTGGTTGATGGAGTTATGTGAACAAGAGGGTTACAATTTTACAGATAGATTACATATAATAGCTTATGGAGATAAACGTGGAGTATAATATAATAGAAATTTTAGGATGGTTAGGAACAGCTTCTATACTATTTGGGTATTATTTAAATGCAAAGAAACTTGAGATGTCTTGGGTGGTTTGGTTTTTAGGTAATTTATTTATGTTAATATATTCAATTAACATTAAAGCAAATCCTCAAGTAATGTTAGCAGTAGTTCTTATGGTTTTAAATGTTTATGGTTATTTAAATTGGAGAAAGTTAGATAAGTGAAAGCAATATTAAGTTTAAGTGGTGGACTAGATTCCACTGCATTGTTATTACATCTTATAAAAAAAGGTTACGATATACACACCATAAGTTATTACTATGGTCAAAAAAATAAAGTTGAGTTAGATGGTCTAGCTCGTATCCTACATTATCTTGAATATAAAGATTTACCAATTAGAAATCAACGAGTAGATTTATCTTCAGTATTTGGGACATTCAATTCGTCATTAACAAGTTCTGATATCGATGTACCTACTGGTACTACAGATGAATCAAAAATGAAAATGAATTTTGTTCCAAATAGAAATGCAATATTCTCTTCAGTTCTTTATGGGTTTGCAGTTTCTATTGCTAAAGATTCTGATACAAAGGTTGATGTATGTTTAGGAGTACATGCTGGAGATGGTAATATTATTCCACCTGATTGTACACCAGAATTTTATGAAAAGTTAGAAGATGCATTTAAGATAGGAAATGTAAATACAGAAAATATAAATTATTATTTACCGTATGTAAATAAAAAGAAATGTGAAATAATTAAAGATGCAAAAAATATATGTGATGAGTTAAGTTTAGATTTTAAATATATTTTTGAAAATTCTATATCATGTTACACAGGTGATGGCTGTGGTAAATGTGGAGCATGTACAGATAGAATATTGGCTTTTGAGAAAGCTGGATTAGAAGACGTTACAAAATATGAGGAAGTGTAAATGACTAAATTAAAACATGCAAATGGAAATCATCCATTAACAGAACAAGAAAAACTAAAAATGATTGAAGAAGCTGCTGTTCATTATGGTAATTATATGACAGCTCTTGGATTTGATTGGAGAGAAGATCCTAATTCTTCAGATACACCGATTAGAGTTGCAAAAGCTTTTGTCAATGATTTGGCTAGTGGTGTATATAGTAAGTCACCAAAGATAACAGCATTTGATAACATCGATGGTTATGATGGTGTAGTTTTTCAAGGTAACATAACAGTACATTCATTTTGTTCACATCACCACTTACCTTTTATTGGTAAAGCTCACGTTGCATATATTCCTACACCAGATGGTAAGGTTATTGGTTTAAGTAAATTAAATCGTATCGTTGAGTTTTATGCTCGTAGACCTCAAGTACAAGAAAACTTAACAATGCAAATTCATGACCACATTGATGAAGAGTGTACAGATAATATTGGTGTTGCAACTATGATAGAAGCTAATCACATGTGTGCTTGTGTTCGTGGTGTTAAACATGATGCTACTATGAAGACTGCTAAACTAAGTAATGTATTTAAAAATAAAGCTAGAGTACGTGAAGAATTTTATAATTTTATAAGGGATTTAAAATAATGAAAACATTTTATAATTGGGAAGACATCGAAGGTAGAGTACTTGATTTATGTCAGAGATTAAAACACGAATCTTTTGAAGCTGTGTATGGTGTACCTAGAGGTGGACTAATAGTTGCAGTGTTGGTAAGTCATAAGTTGGGTATACCATTAATTACAGACCTCAGAGATATGTATGGTAAAAAGTTTTTAATCGTAGATGATATTGCAGACACGGGTGTTACTTTGGAAAAATATAAAAAATTGGAAGTATGTGATAGAGCTGTGTTTGCAACATTGGATTATCATAAACAATCTGTAGTAGTACCTGATTATTGGATAAGTGAAAAGGGTGATAAATGGATTGTTTATCCTTGGGAATCTCAAGATAGTAAAGAAATACAGGATTATTTAGTATGAGTAAGTT
>VMHT01180306.1_pt1 | contig 13326 bp, 9 predicted proteins | sample 4693611 | NCBI WGS metagenome assembly VMHT01 (sample SAMN12280063, study PRJNA550983) | marine metagenome | isolation source: seawater sampled from same location over 5 years 0.02-0.2 micron viral filtrate | place: USA: collected off the coast of southern California halfway between the port... ... | reverse complement strand
TAGTTGGTTCGGCAACCAATGCTTCTTATCTTGAATCAATATCATATCACATCCCCACAGAAAATGATATTAATGAAGGTTTAGCACCAACAGATTTTGCAGAAGCATTTCAGGAAGAAATATTAAAACCTGCATATTCATTACATCCAGAAATTGATTCTCAAAATATTGAATGCAACGTTGTTTTTGATTCAAATAAATTTGATGGATTTCAATTCAAGATTCCTCAGGTAGCAGCTGATCCAACATCAGTAGTTCCTCCTTCTGACACACTTCTTCAAGAAGTACATGGAGCTGCAATATATGATGGGACAACTATTGGTGCCACTTCTGATGATACCCATGTTCAATTACAACCAGAAGTATCGCAAGGAGGCCCCTTATCTCTTCATAATGGTTCCCTAACATTTTCAAATATCCTTGTCAATGATACATTTGTTTGTGGTTTAGCAAGACCATTTATTAAAAGTAGAACTGACCAAGAAGCTGTCACAAATTTTACAAATTTTGCAGCACCGTTTGGTTTAGGTGATCTTGATCAAGATTTTTATGATTATGCTGTTGAAGTAACAGATGCAGGTGGTATTCGTGCATTCCATGCTGTTCCTTATGAATTTTTTGATGGATCAGAAGATGTTCCCGAACCAGTTAATAATCCTCCAATTTTAGCAATGAGAGAAATTGTTTATTATCAAAAAAATAATGAAAAGTTCGCTGCTAATAATGTAGATAATTCAGCCTTTGCAACAGGAACACCAATACCCTCTGCATCTCTTGGTGATATTACATTTGAAGCAACTGGTGAAAAAATGAAGATATCTGTATCAGGTAAAACCCTTGTAGAAGTGGTCACTGTCAATGCCTCAACAAAAGGACAAATACCAAAACCAATTGGTCAAACATGTTGGAAGATGTATCCTACTGTTTCATTTGGAGCTGCTTCTGATGAATGCGATATTACAAATTATGGTTGTCGGACAAGTAGCACGATACATAATAATCGTCCTCAAAATAATTGGGTAACAAGATGTCTTCTAGATGTTTCTTTGGATGGAGATCATGAAGCAGACATTTTGCATATGACTTCGCGAAATGTAACCGAGAGATGGAGAAATGCTTTCAATTGGCCGACTGTTGTTGATACAAAGGATTGTTATCAACCTTATGTTGGTCTTCTTTCCGATCCAGCCCTGCCTGTTCGTGGTGCTACCCTCAGAGATTACAAAGGTCTTCAAAATAATAATATTAAGGATTATGAAAATATTTTTATTATGGGATCATCTGATAGATACATGCCACAAGATTCATCTAATTGGCAACCTAACTCAGGAAGACAATTAGGATTCCAACATCTAGCAATCAATCCTGATTCAGGAATAACACATGGCGGAGGATATCATGGAGCATCATTTGTATCGGCCAATACTCCTGAAACCACATCATCACAAAGCACATTTATTAGAGTCGCTACATTCACCCACGAAACATATAATTTTGCCACAGGTAATCCTTCAAAAATATTATTCCAATTACCCAAGTTTGATAATGCTGGTAATGAATCCGGAGCATTATATTATCAAAACAGTGATAAATTTTTTGTTGATTTAAATAATACCACGGATATAAGAGTCACGGATCTAGATGTACATTTTGTTAGAAAGAATGAAAAATTTGCCACAGATTTAACAGGATCATCAGAAGTAGTTTTTGTAATAAGAGAAAAATCTAGAATGTAAATTCCTCATGTTCATTTTCCCATCGCCTCACAAACATAAATAAATTAACATCCCATTCAATACCATTAGAAAATGTATCAGCATATATTTCCAATTCATCTAGGAGAAACTCCATCATAAGTTTTGTTTTTTCAATAGCAATTTTTGTATTTCTTTCTTCTTCGTATGTATCAAAAATTTTCAATTGTAAATCCAAAGGTAGTTCTTTAAATAGTTCCATTTCTATCTTTTATTCTATCTTTATATCTTTTTAAATTTTTTTATTTTTCTTATTATAACGAACATAATGAGTAATGTCCTTCCAATCATTGAAATGCCAGTTTCCGAACCTGAACCTCCACCACCTCCTATTCTAGAAAACCCTGATGGTGATCAGGATATAATTAAAAAAATTGAAGAATCAATTGAATGTAAATCAGATGATGAAGAAGATATCATTAACATTGAACCGCGCGACATACCTAATGAAGAAGATGTCTTTACAAACCCACCAACAATCAAGCCAATACAGGGGGTACCTTCGGCAGTAAATGATGAACCACCATCAGAATTTGAACCTGCTAAAAAAGGAAAACGTAAATATGTTAGGAAGGCCCCTATGAGCTTAAAACAGAAAGAACATCTTGAAAGGATTAGAAAAATAGCAGCTGAAAAAAAGGCAATCAAAAAAAAAGAAAAAGAAGAACAGAAGGCACAAGATAAATTATTATTAGAACAAAAGAAACAGGAAGAACAAGAAAAAAAAGAAGAAGAAAAAAGAATAAAAGAAGAAAAGAAAATACAAGATGCTGTAAATAAACGATTAGAAAAACAAAATAAACCCGAATCTGAACAAAGGGGTACCCCACAAAATTATTTTACCAAAGAGGACATAGAAAATGCAATGTTGTCGGCTATCACCACTTATGACACTATTCGAAAAAAACAAAAACAAGAAAAAAAAGTTAGAATTGAAAAAGAAGCAAGAGAATCTCAAATGAGAAGAACATTAGAAAATGCTATTCGTCCTCCTCAGGTTCAAAATGACCCATGGAGAAATTTATTCACATAAATAAAAAATAAATCTAATTATTAATAAATAATGGAATCTAAACCACCGCAAATCCTACCTGTGCGTGAGCCTCCGAAAGACAAGCCTAGAAAGAATTTACATCCACACCTCCCAGATTTACCGTGTATTATGGTCATGACGGCACCCACAAAATCTGGTAAGAGTACAATTCTTTCTAATTTAATATTGAGAGATGAATTTTACAAAGATGCTATGGATAATGTTACAATTATGTCAAATACAATTGATCAAGATGTCACTTCAAGATTTCTTCGTAAAGCCTGTGATTGTTATTGTGGATATGATGATAATGTATTAGCAGGATTAATTGAAAATCAAAAACAATTTGATGATGATGACAGACCATTCATTGGAATGATTTTTGATGATATCTTAGGTTCTGTTAAAAGAAATAGTTATTTAAATCATTTAGTTACAAGATCAAGACATTATGGTGTTGGTCTATTAGCAATTAGTGTTCAGAGTTTTAAAGCCGTCGGGCCGACTATTCGCAATAATTGTAATGCCTTTATTTGTTGTAATCTTCAAAATATGTCTGAATTAGATAAAATTAGTGCCGAGTATAGCGGCATGTACGGGGGGAATGAAAAGTTTAGAAAAATTTATGCAAAGGCAACAGAACAAAGATATGATTTTTTGTATTTAGATTTACAATCAAATCCTGCCCGTGCCTTCCGTAATTTTGAGGAACAATTAGCAGAAGGAGATAGATTATTATTTGATGGACCTGTTGCAGATAATGTTCCAGAATAATTATCTCTTACCGACTAAGTGACGGTGAAATACATTCCAATGTGTAAAACAGCCCCAAATACTCCAATATTCTTCTCTCTCTTCATCTGTTAATTCTTCCCATTCTTTTGATTGCATCTTGCGGTGGTAAATTGTATCACAAAAATTAATTGTATTTTTTGAATTTTTTGGAGATATCTTTAAAGCATTACCAAAATGTTGCCTGTTACAAATAAAAACTCTTTCACTCCAACCGTGTGTTTGAATGTATGGATCAGGAAACATATCTCCAAAACCTTGAAACCAGTGATGATTATTTTCCAATGATAATTGTTTATGTGGAAAATTTAATAATTTCATATCCTTACTTATCATATGAATTAATATTTCACCAAGATTCATTTGATCAACAACAGCATCATCTTGAATTACGAATAAATAATCTGCATCACTACGATCACAAATAAATTCCATAGATCTTCTGAAATATTGATTTGTTTCAAAATCCATAATACAAAAATCAGGATATTGTTTTGCCAGATTCATTTTATACCAATTATAATTTTGAATAAATCCAATAAATTTATTATCAGGTGGTCCATCTAATAGAATGTATTTTTTTTGGAAGATATCTTTGTAAGGCATAACACTGTTAATAACCTTATGAATCATGTTTTCATCTTTTATGATAGCACCACAAACAACTAAATCAATACTCATTTATTAATTAACAGAAAAAAAATAAAATAATTATTATTTCATATAAAATTAAATGAGTCTTTATGGATATTCTGATGCGTTGTCGCAAGGCAGTGCATACAATGCTCGCATGCATAATTACAATGATGGTATAAGATTAAAGAATCAAGAAGCTATGGATCGTCATAAAAAATTGGTAGAAGATCAAAAAGGAAAAGTGGCAGATGATGCTCTGAAACAAAAGGAGGATGGAGCGGAATATGCTGTTATGGATACAAAAGGAGTTATTAGTTCCGGGGTGGGTATTGGTGAAGCATATAGTGGTATAGCAGAAAAAGGAGTGGCTGGTTATATTACAGATGTAACCAGGGGAAGATTAAATACGATTTCAGATACTGCCCGTCGTGCTGTTTCAAAAAACCCAAAACCTGCTCCCAAAGCTCCAACATTAGAAGACACTGAAATCACACAAGATGCAGATGGTGATCCTGTTTTCACATCTTCTGCGGCGAATGCAACAAAAGATGCAGAAAATGTTGCTTCAACAACTGAGAGAGAAATAGAATCCTCGGGTATGGGAACCAAACTTATTAAAACGGGTCTGTCAAAGGTTGTTGGTGGTGCTGTTGGTGAAGCAGGTTTATCAGCAGTATCAGAAATTGGTGGAAAGGTTCTAGGAGATTTTAGTGGTGGAAAAGATATTGTGGAAAGTTTTTCCAATTTAGCAAATGGTAAAGGATTCTTTGCAGGTGATACCACGGCTGATAAATGGCAAGAGGCAGGTGCTGCTCTTGATCTAGTAGGAACAGTATTTCCTCCTGCGGAACTTGTTGGTGGTATAGCATCATTAGTTGGTGGTGCCATGGAGACATGGGATGATATTAAAGCTGATAGTGATAAAAAACACAAAGATGCGGCAACGATTCCTCCACCTAAACAAACTGCCGTAACTGTATCTCCTGCATTTAGCACGATGGGTCTGGTTGCCTCTGCTCCAATATCTGCCAAAACATCAATCACTGGATCATAATTTGTTTTTAGAATTAGTTAAATTAAATTTTTTTAATTATTATTATTATAAAATAATATGAGTTCCTTTTTCGCAAGCTCTGATAAAATAAAAGTTGGACAAACCTCGGTCTCCGTACCGGCTGAAAATGGTTTAGATTACCGTCCTGGTGGCAAGATTGATATTTACATTCCTCCCACTTCAAAATTTGTTGATTTATCTCAATCCAAATTAAAATTCAATGTATCTCTTGCATTACCCACAGGTGACAATAACAAAATGAGATTACAATTGGATCCAAAGACCGGATTACATAGTTTAATCAGATCCATTCGTGTATTTTCTGGTCGTAAAACAATTTTGCTAGAAGAGATTGAAGGTTATGATATTTTAACTGCTCTCCGATTTGATTATGAAACTAATGAAAATCTCAAATCCAAAAGGGCATTAACCGAGGGTGCTGTTCAATATGATCCTGCCTGCCGTAGTACTCGTGGTTCACTAAAAACTCTTGGTGGTAATTGTTTATCTAATCCTTATTTTGCTAAGGTTCCAACGGTTAATCCAACACTAAGCACCTCCTTTGCAACTGATGATCCTGATTATGATTTCCATGTTGCCAAAGGTGAACTCCATCTCAACACAGGTCTCTTCCGTAATGAAGCTGTTTTCCCTTCACTTTTAACGGATGGTCTATTTGTAGAAATTCTTTTACAAGATTCTAAAAAAGTATTCAGAGGATTAGATTCTGTTAATCGTAATAGAAGACTTCATTTAAATCCTGTTATTCATTCTCTCAATGGTTCTGATACTGATTCTGCTTCATGGATAAATGGTGCGGTATCAAACAAAATATTTTTATCTCGTGACAATAATCAAACCAGTACTCAGGTATGTCCATTTGTTGTTGGTCAAAAAATTACCGTTGTCAGTGATGCTGATACATTAGTAGTGAATGGTAGTATAGGAACAATTGAACAAATTTCACAAGTAACAGGAACCAGTGTTGGACATAGTAAAACTCTTCTAACTCTTTCGGCTAGTATCACAAACACCACTGGAACAGATATTAATCATAAATCAAATACATTTTTTGTTGCATCTAATACGGTTGAAAGTGACACATCATATGCTCCAACATACACATTGTCAGACGTTGAGATGTTAGTAGAACAGATAGAAGTTCCGCAAGGATATGAAGCATCCATGATGGGAATGATGAAGGAAGGTGGTACAATGAATTATGATTATCGTACATTTACCAATTACAGATTCTCACAATTAGCAGGTGACAATGTTGCCAATATTCGTCTTCCATTAATTGAATCTCGTGCCACATCTATCCTATGTGTTCCCACCGATGCCACATCATACAGTGCTGCCTCCATGATATCTTGTTCGGATACATACATTGATTTTGTAGATAGTTTTGATAGAACTAATCATTCTTCAAGAAGTGGTTTAGTCGGCATCTGTGATAATTTACAAGATTATCAATTTATCTATGATGGCAAGATCAATCCTTCCCGTAAGGTTGATACCTCCAAGATTGCTGATAAGAATTCCATTTCCCAACAGTGGTGCATAGAGGCAGAGAAGGCACTTGCCATGGCAGACATTGAACCACTTTCGTTTATGTCTTTCCGGGAAAACTTTTTTATCGGTCGCGCACTCACCCTTGGTAAGAATGCGGTATATGATGCTCGTGGTAAAGACTTCAATTTACAAGTAGAATACACTGGTGCTGAACAGGCTAAACCAAAATTATGGAACAATTACTGCGCGCATCTCCGTCGTTTAGAAATCAAAAATGGTGGATTATCTCTAATGCGTTAAATTGATACATCACTTTTTGAAAGATAGATGTCTTTTAAATTTTAAATTATTAATAATTTTTTTTATAGTTATTATTCATATAAATAATAATCATGTCTGTTGTAAACCATAATATTGAAATAGTTCCCTCAAATGTACCAGCTAATGGATCCATCTCCTTCAAGGATGGCAATCCTGTTATCCAATTTATTATTGGTGAACAGGACAGATTACTTTTAGGTAACTCTGTAAGATTCTCTGGTAAATTCCGTGCCTTATTATCCAGTGCCTCTTCTTCGGTTAGTGATGTCTCTAACCTTGCAATGAGTGAAAAATTAGGTGTTTATTCGTGTATTGATACTCTCACCATCAAATCTCAAAGAACTGGTCAGACCATTGAATCAATTCGTCACTACAACAGATTCCTTTCCTCGTATCTACCTGTTACCACATCTGAACAAGATAACATGGGTCACACGTATGAAACGGCATTAACTCTTCCAAGTTATGCTGCTTTTCAAGAATCTGTTGTTAATATTCCATCGTCTTCAAGCACTATGAATCATTTCTGCATGCCATTACCATGTGGACTCCTAAATGGTGGAACCCCTATCCCACTTATGGCAGAGGCTGTTGGTGGTATTATTATTGAATTAAATCTGTCGCCGGACCAACAGGTGTTCCATACCCAGGGTGATGATGATAGTGCATCATATACTGAATCATTTTATGAATTCAAGGATGTATCCCTTGTTGCAGAAGTAATGGAACCGGATCAAGAGTCTGTTCAAAGGTTAAAATCTCAATCGTCAGGAACGTATGAATACAACAGTATCTCATCGTATTATCAAACGATTAATTCTGGTAATGGTATTATAAATTTCCAATTAGGTTTATCAAGAGTCTTAGGTGTATTTGCTAATATTGTCCCTGCTGCCCATATTAATAATCTGCAATTTGATGGTCTCTCAACTCTGTATCCTACAAATAGTGATGGTAAATCGGCTGATATCACCGAATTATTCTTCACACGTAATGGTACTAAATTCCCAATTGATTACAATATTAATACTCTCCAACAAAAGAATTCATCTAATACTGTCGCGGATACTCAAATTGTTGAAAACTATATGAATGCTATTATGAAATTTGCTGATATCACAAGGACATCATTACGTCCTCAAAATGTTAGATTATCTGATGATGCCAGATTTGATAAAGATTTTGCATTTGGTGGATGTGGATTCGGAATAGGAGTTGCCATGGATAGTATCTCTGACCAAGGTGTGGACTTTTCTAGGGTTAACTTCGGAATTAACATGAGTTTGGATTTGACTACCGATTTTGCACAGGCATTTTTCGTGTTTGTCCATTCTAAAAATACTCTCGCATATGGCCCGCAGGGAATTCAGGTTTTGTCATAGGCACATTTAAAAAATTAATTTTTTATTTATATTTTTTTTAATTGTTATCATTATAAATAAATATAATGATGTCTTCTGAATTAGGATCCACTGCTCCCGAAGATGCTACTCCTGTTGCCGATTCTATGGTTGAACGTGCCCCAGTTTCACCGAATGTCCCTGATCTCCTCCGTGTATCACCGATGGAGACAAGCACTGCCACTGATATTGAAACCTCAATCCTTGATCCTGCCGTAAGTAGTGATTCGTTTTGTCGTTTTGTTTTCTTAAATAAAGGTATCCTTCACAGCCATTCAAAAGTTACTTTTGCTGTTAACGGTGATAACGCAAAAAGATTTTTTCCTCTTGGTGTTGGTGTAGCTTCTCTAATCCAAAGGGCGGCTCTCAAAATTGGAACTAAAACCATTCAAGAAATTGATGGATACAATTACCTCACTGCATACAAATCATTGTTTGTTTCCAATGAACATCAGTTAGAACGTGAACAAGTTCAATCGGGTCGTGTAATTGCTCATGAGTTCAGATATTCGGATCTTACAACCAATGTTGGTGGTCCCGATTGTAATACACAAGCAGACACATATGGATTATCCAATGGGCGTGAATATAATGGTGTTGTTGGTGCTGACAAAGAATTAGGAATTCAAGATTGGGCTGATCTTGAAAATAAACCTGTTTTCCAAATTGCTCTTTCGGATTTGTTCCCAATGTTAAAACAGACTCAGCTCCCTCTTTATATGATGAAGGAACAGGTATCTGTTGAATTAACATTTGAACCAGTTGCCAGACATCGTATTTGTAATGGTCGTGCTGTCTCCACAGGAACTACGGCTCAGGTTATTGATACGACTCAATTAAAATTAATAGCTGATTACATTTATTATCCACAAGAAATGATGGATGCCTACGCGGCTCAGAATAGCACAGTATCTATCACTCATTTTGATTATCGTCATAGTAAATTATCAATTTCTGCCACCTCAACCTCGGGAACAACACAAATTAGAAATCTAGGTGGAGCAGGTCGTATTGTTACTAAGGTCATCACTGGTGTTCAGGCAGATAGTGCTAATGATGATAGTATCCTCAATCAGTTCCATGCTATTTCCCCACAATCTACATATGCATTTGGTGAAGCTCCTGCGGCAGGAAAACAAAATGGTTCTCTCACGGTAAATCTCAAATATAATGATAGATTCCTTTATCCTATTGATGTTACAAATCCTGCCCGTCATTTCCATAATACTGCTCAGGCAGAAGGCATGGTTCCGTTTGTAACTCGTGAAGAATATTCCTCAGAAGGTGTTGCTCTTACTTCTAGTGATTTTGAAAAATATCAACAGAATTTAGGTGATGCAGGAGATGAAAAAGGTGTTCAAGGGAGATTCAATTGGCTTGCATATCGTCTCAACCGTAATGAAAGAATTAATTCCAGAGGTATTGAATACTTTTGGAAATATGAAGGTCTTTCCACGGCTGGCTCATACACCCAAAGGACATGGCTAGAACTCGCAAAGGCGACAACTATATCAGGGGGATTTGCATCCACTGTTTTCATCTAAATTTGATTTAAAAACAAATCAATAATTAATATTGTAAAAACATGTTAGAAATTTGGAAATTAATTGAAGGACATCCTAGTTATATGATTAGTAATCATGGGAGAATATATTCATTAAAAAGAACAATAATTAAAAGTAATGGGAGAAAACAAACATATGGTGGAAAATATTTGAAACATATGTTAAATAAACATACAGGATATTATTATGTTGATTTAAAAGGATTAATTTTTATTCATAGGTTGATGGCTGAAAATTTTATCCCAAATCCATTAAATTTACCGTGTGTGGATCACATTGACAGAGATACAACAAATAATCAATTGAATAATTTAAGATGGGTTACTCATTCAATGAATAGTCAAAATACTGATAAATATATTACCAATACATCAGGTATTAAAAATATCTGTTTTGATAAATCAAGAAATAAATATCAATTTCAAAAAATTATCAATGGTAAAACACACATGAAAAGATTTGATACTCTTGAAGAAGCGGTTGAATACAAGGAAAGATATCTTCTAAATAATATGTAAATAACATTTTCTAAATTAAATTTTTTTAAATTCATATAATATAAAATATGAGTGGGACACCGACGCCGTATTCACAGACAATATTATTAGATTGTAACAGGAGATCTTCTGTTGAATTCTCGGCATCAAATTTAGCTAATACCGATACAGCATTATGGACAAATCAAGTTGCCTCTGGTATCACATTAGATATTGGTGATACCGTATCGGTCCAATCCGCACATATTGCACAGAGGGGTGCTGGTGGAGATATCATTGAATTTGCTGGTAAAACACTAGGTCAAAAAAATATTAGTTATACAAAATCAGTATCATCATCATTTGTTGGTACAGATATTTTTGAATATATTGGGGCACTTGATAGAATCATGCAATCAACTCCCGAAGGGTATGCTTATGAAGAATCAGAAACAATCACAGAACAAATTCAAGAAAAGGATAATGAAGCATCAATAGTTATTTCATATCATAAAAATACAAATGGTGAAAATTATATTACATTACCTCGTAATCATGGAGCAGCCAATGGATTATTTGCCCCTCATTATACATCGGCAACTCAATCATTTAAGCAATGGAATGTATCCGATGGTTATGACGTAGGAGCCAATACATATATGCAATCTGCATCACATGTTTTTGAAGATGATTATCAAATTACAAGTGGTATTGCTGCTTCTAATGCTAATTGTAAAATAAGAAAAATCAGAAATAATAATGAAAGATTTACATTATTCAAACAAAAACACATCGTTTGGAATATGAGTTATGTATCAAGTGCATCAGCAACAGCATATTTATGGAATCAAAGAGTATTAAATGGAACAGTCCTAGATAAACATAAATCTGATCCTGCGATACATGATTACATTTGGTATAAAGAAAAAAAGGTAATTGAAATTCCAAAAGGATATAATTCACCAGCCAATGTTGCGGCAGAGGTAACAAATTTTTTACAAACAACTGATGAACCTATGTTTATTAATGGTAGGAGTGTGACTACTACTCAAAATTCTGTCATAGTAAATAGTACACTAAATCGGGCTTTTCCTTGTACAAATTTCACACAATTTGATTATTACAATAATAGAACCTATTTTAATTCAAATGCATCATTTATTGGTGCCCCTGGTCCACCAGATAGAAGTCTTCTCACCTCAGGTGGTGGTCATTTTCAACAATCCACTCAATATTTAAATTCTTATGGCTATGTAGGTTTTAAAAGACCTGAAATAGTGGAAGCAGGAAGAGATGCTTTTGATTACAAAGGAGTAAAAACAGGGTCAACACTTTTAGAAGCCAATGCTTCATCGGCAGTGATTCAAACATTCATTCCCTGGACAGAAGAAAATTTAATAAAATTAAAAAATTTATTTGATGCACAAAAGTTGTATCCTGATTTAATTCGTGGTGGTTTAACACAAGGGAGAAGTAATTACACAACTACTTTTAATAGCACTAGTGCTTCTCTGGGTGCTTCCTTTGCAGAAGAAGCAAGGTTCTTACATATTGATTTAAAAAAGGTTGGTACTGGTCCGGAAGATTATCCATTGGGAGATGATATGTATAATGTTTCGTATATCAGTACATATCCTTCAACAGAACCTCCTCTTGCAAATGCTTCTGATGAATCATCTGTTCCAATATTTATTTCATATAATAAAAATTCATCACATCTTACAAGTAATGAATCTGATGGTCAAAGTTATGAAAGATTAGTTTATGGATTTGCTCAGAAGGATAGTGTTACTCTTGGCGTTGATAATCCTTTAATAAGTTTTATGACAGAACAAATAGGTGGTATTCCAACATCATATTATCAAGAAAATAGTGGTGAAATACCATCATTAACAAAAATTGGATATGATCGTCATTTTAATGCTTATGGAAATGCTGCTATAATCTTATCCAATGGATTTGCTCCCACTCAATATTATGGTTATCAGGCTTTTGCCGGAGCTCCCATAGCAAGAAATGTTTATGTTGGTGCTAATAACGCCGCTTTCAAATGGAATAGTCTTTCTTCAAGATTTGAAATTGAAAATTTACATACAGCAGAAAAGGTAGGTAATTTTTATAATGCGGGAGATCCAGGAAATAATGCTAACGTATTTGGACCTCCTCCAAGTGCCGAGGGTGGTAATGATTGTTATAAAATTGATAAACAGGTTCATTACACGACATGGTCTCCATCAATGTTTCCATATTCAGTTTTAAGCATTACGGGATCAGGAACTAATAAAACAGTATTTCCAAAAATGAATGCTAATCTTGAATTTGATCTTATTTATGATAGTCATTGCGGAATAATGATAGAAGATATGGGATATAGTCATAATAATTGGGATCAGGGTTTGTGGGGAATAGTTGGATATAATTATAATCAATTCAATCCAATTGGTCCTAATATTAAAAATAGATTAGTGATATTTCAAGATGATACGATAAATGTAAATGGTGTTACTACTAATGCTGATATTAGTTCGGTTGATAGTGCTTTATATATTACGAATGTATGGTCATCAAATCTTTTCACACAACAATTAAATTCACAAATCAATTATTTTACTTCACCTAAAAATTTTACTAATTATTTTGATGTTCCAACACATTCGGTTTCGCCAACCTCGGTTATTCAAGCAACTAGCACAAGGATCACATCTGCAAAATTACCAAGACGAATATTACGTGGGTATTTCTTAATAAATTCTGATATATTAGATCAAGCTAATTTTTAT
>VMHT01159710.1_pt1 | contig 13331 bp, 13 predicted proteins | sample 4693611 | NCBI WGS metagenome assembly VMHT01 (sample SAMN12280063, study PRJNA550983) | marine metagenome | isolation source: seawater sampled from same location over 5 years 0.02-0.2 micron viral filtrate | place: USA: collected off the coast of southern California halfway between the port... ... | reverse complement strand
TTAAAGTTCTCGCTTTTCTGGTTGGTTTTCCTTTTCTTAGTTTAGCTCTAAATTTATCTTTATTCATGAAGCAACATACGGCAATTACAACTACTAAGACGAAGAGTAGGATAGCAATTATGACTAATGGATTTTTGAGTATTTGCATTTTATTATATGAAACACAAAAAATAATATAAAGAAAAACATTATAAACACAAAATGAATACTGATTTTCAAATTGACCAAGAGATAGATAAGATTGTTGATAAATTAACAGTAGACCTTAAGGCTAAGCTAAAGAAGGTTGTAATTCGTAGTGAAAAGATGGTATTGAAGCAATATATTGCTTCGCAGAAGGATACTATGAAGTCTAGGGTTGGTTCTCCACCTAAGGGTCGGCCCTCAAGTCGTCGAGGAGATGAGAAGGTTGCTCCTGAATCTTCTGGTCGTATTCGTAAGAAGGCAGGAGTTGTTGATGAGTCATCGTCGTCGGATAGTGATTAGCTAGATGGTCTAAAAGGAACGATTGTATAATAAAAATGAGTGCTAGTGAATCTAAAAAAATCGTTCTAAAGAAGCTATCAAAGTTGGGTACTACATGGCATCCTGATTCTACTTGTGTGTTTAAGGCTCCTGGAACTACTAAGAAAGACCGAGTAGTTATTGGTAGGTGGGTTGACGATGAGTTAATTCCACTTGATGAAGATGCTATGGCTTTGTGCGAGGAGTGGGACTTTAAGCCTGATGAATCGTTGTTAGCAGATGCTAGTGAGGAGGAGCAATCTGAGGGTGGCGAAGAGGCGTCTCCCGAAGAGGAAGAGGAGGAAGAGGGATCTCCTGAAGAGGAAGAGGAGCAAGAAGATGGTAAGGAGGAGCAAAAGGAGGAGCCAGTTCCCGAGCCAGTTCAGGTTGAGAAGGTGGTTCCCAAGTCTAAGAATGTGAGTGGTTCTACTTCAGTTAAAAGGGTTGAGACCCTAACGAGTGAGCTAACGAAGAATGTTATGGAAGTTGTGAATGACCTACAAAATCAGATTGATAGTTTGACGGTTGAGTTGGGTAATAAGACTAAGGAATGTGAGGAGCTTCAGGGTAAGTATGATGCGATTAATCAGAAGTTTACGGCTATGAAGAGTCTATTTAACTAATTATCTTATATTTGTGTAAATATAAGATGTTTAAAAGATAAATTGCTTATAATTAATCAAAATGAACGCCGTGTATAGCGTCTTGTATATTCAGACTGATAATCCCGAATGTTCGGAGGTTCTTGGTATTTTTAGGGATAGGGAGAAGGCGATAGATGAGTTGTTGGAGAGGGCGAATTATAGGGAGCGGGATGGTGTATTAACGCAGTATATGAAGCCTACTAAGGAATATGATTCTTTTGCTAAGTTGCGGGAGACTGTTAGTAATAGTATGGAGTTGAAGGATGTAGATATATATCGTATTGAAAGAATTCACTTGGTGGAATAATATGTTTAGTAAAATAAATAGTTCATGCGTATTATTTATTTTGTATGTTTTGTTGTAAATTGTTTTAGGTATGGTTCAGTTAGTCGCCGTAATTTCAAGGCGCGTTTTAATCTTAAGGGATTAGTTGAAGACCATCATATTATTCCTAAACAATGGAAAAAACATTATATTTTGCTGGATAATGGTTATGATGTTGCTGAAAGTTATAATATTATGATGATGCCAAATGAAGAGGGTAAGACTGTTTTGAATACTAAGAGATTAGTTCATAGTAATGGTCATCTTAAATATAATCAGTATGTCAAAGAACAATTGTCTAAAGTAAAATCTGTTGAGCAACTAAATGACCTTGTTAGACATCTCAAGAGAAACATGAGAGGTAATCCAGATGATATACCATGGAGATAGATATAATATTGTTTATGTATTATATCTAATTAATAATTTACATACCAAGACCACGGTTGATAATTTGGACGGTATTGGCTGGTTGTCCAGTGACTTGCGATACGGTTTGGGCGTCAAGAGGAACACCGGCCGAAGCAGATTCGGTGTTGCCAGTTTGTTCGAGTAGGAACGCAGCCATTTCCTTTGCGGTGCTATTATCAATACCGGCGATAACGTTGAGGGCACCTTGTTGGAGGACTTCGTTGGGTTTGGCCGAAGTTTGGAACCAGCCGGTGTTGGTCTTGGCGATTGGAAGATCACCACGAATCATATCACCCTGGGCACGTAGTCTGTTATTTCTGTTCGAGATGATGTATCTGTCATAGACGATTGGTTCACCTTCTTGACCGGCACATAGGCACGATGGATCGGCCATGGGGTCAACCTTTGCGGCGGCCGCAATTTGTTGGGCCGACATTGGCATATTCATGTTGGATACTGGAAGATTTGGGGCAACAGGTTCGTTATTCTTGACAGCGGCAGCTGGTAGCATACCACTGGAAGCAACTACATTACCAGTTTTGCCGGGGGCCATAGCCGCAGCTGGCATAGCAGACCGGGCAGCGGCCATAGCGGCTGGGCGAGCACCGTTAAAACCTTCAACGGAATTGGGAGCGTAAGCAACCTTGCTCCAGTTGCCATTGTGGTAGTTGGCGTTCATGATTGGTGGGGCGGCACCTGGCATGGATTTAGGAGCATCACCACATGTTTGTTTGGCTTGGTAGTTTTCTCTGGCCATTTTAGCGAATTGGAATGGTTCTTTGGCACCTAATGGGTGATTGGGAACAGCAAGGTTTTTCTGGGCTGGAAGGTTGTATCTGATGTCAGGACCGTAAGATTCCGCAAACATTCTTGGGGAAAGTTGAGCTTGGAAATTTGGGACCGAAAAGAATTCACCACGTGCGGCAGCTTCTTCATTGCACGCCATAACCTTCTCAGCTCTGACTTGGAATTGTGGCATACCACCAGCGCTACCAGCGAAATTTTCTACAAAGTTCTCTTTCTTATCGTAATTACAAATAACTACAACACTTGCTACAAGCGCGGCAAGGGTACATACAAATTTGGTATCGATCATGTTTTATTTATAATCAGAAAAGAAAAATTTTAATTATTTTGAATAACTTGTATTATATCCTTGTACGTCTTAATATATTTAAGAAAACTCTCACAATCACCGTCTTGTTCTTGTTCTGACATTCGGTTAAGATTTTCTGTGTATATAGTTTTACTCATAATATGTAGGGTTTTTACATTAGCGGTATTACATAACATATTGAAAGAGTTGGTTGTAAGTAGTTTATTAAATAAACCAACGTAATATTCTTTGTTTTCAGTGGATAGCTGGTATGTACCATTGTAATTTAACACTGATTCAATAATTTCTTTGTAATCTGTAAGATTGTTAGGAGTATCTTTGTTTTTATTGAGTAATTCCAGTATAGTTTGGGGTTCTAAGAATGTTTCTTCGGTGTAGTTGGCGATATTAAGAGTTGAAAAATCGCCATCCAGTTCATACTTTATCTCTGTATTTTTAAGACTTTCTATTTTTTCTTGATAAACACTGTGAAGGAATCTAATTGTATTCTCAAATATTTTCTCGTATTTTTTACTGTTTATGTTTAGATAATCAATAAAATACATCATACTATCCCTATTGGACACGAGGTTATTTTCTAGACTTTGAATAGCGTAGTATAGGCAAAATATATTGTTTGGAAGTGGAAGGGAACATCTTTTGAGTCTTATGTAAACATTTATATAAGTTTCTAGTTGTTCTTCTGGAGTTGAAGATAGTATGAATTCGAATACTTGCCGACTGTTGCATTTTTCCATAATATTATTAATTTTATCTTTGGGATAACCTATAGATTTTCTGATATTTTGATAGTTCTTGATTTGATATATATACTTGACTAAGTCAATTGGATTTAGTTTTTCTAGTTCATATTTGTTATCAGAGATTAGATTACTGTATCTTCTAGCTTTTTTCGTAAATGTCCGGAGTTCTTGGGCGCTTGTGAACTTTTCTTTTCTGTATTGTGTGCCTGTGATAAAATTTGCTACATAGAGTAAGTAATGGAAATCATTATCTGGTAATCTTTGGGAGTTTCTGATATGGTCTATTGAAGTTAGTAGAATGCTTAGAATATCTTGGACTGAGCTAACTGTGAACATGTTGATAAAACCATGATGTTCTTCTTGATATACTACGTGTGATTTACCATAATCAATAATTACTGGGATAACTCGTGTTTTTACCCGGAATGTTTTGTTGTGGCTCAATACATAATCAAACTGTTGTATTTGAGTTGTTCTTTGAAGTATAATGTTCCAGGGGGTCAAGTCCCAATGAACGAAGCCACATCTGTTTTGGGCTACTTGAATAGCTAATGATATTTGTATGATAATGAAGAGAAATTCTTCAAAGTTAAAAGTGTCCTTATTCTGGATGTATTCGTGGAGGGTTTCCCCTTGGATATATTCGGTTATTACGTTATAGGTATCAGCTTTTTTGTATATACCAAATGTGTATATAAAGTTAGGAACATACTTAGTTAGTTCATTAATACATTTGACTCCTATAAAGGCATCGTGGATATGTTCTCTTATCTTTTTAGTGTCTTTTGTAGATTTAATAGCGAATGGGAATCCTGCAAGCATATATCCATCTACTGAACTGAGTTTATTGTCGCTAATATGAATAGTATTTTGTGCTATTTCGTCAAAGTACTTATCTGATGAGAGAATCATGTTAACAATCCAGTGAACTCCTTGAAAGAGGCCATAACATCTTGAACTGATTGGTATCTGATTAATATCTATGATTGATTTGTTAGTTTCTGGATATTCTGTTTTTAAAGATAATAATTCTTGATTAATCTGTGTTTCTAATGGTGTAGATATGTTGTATAGATAAACTCCGAGTTCGTTTTTGATATCGACAATAGTTTTTTGCATATAGTCCAGAATGCCATCAAACTGTAAGTATTTGTTGAAGAATTCTTGGGCGTTTTGAACGATTTCTTTACATTTACTGTCATTTTTTCTACACCATTTGATTTGGTCAATAAGGTTTGATAGGTCTTGTTTGATTGGTACATAATGGGTATAAGGAACGAGCATATCCCTATACCATATTTTCCACGGTGAATCAACTAAAAGAATAACAGAGCCCATATTAAGTTCTAGGGATAGGCGGAATGCTGATACGTTTCCATCTACGTTAATTATATACTTATAGTTAGATTGTTGGATGGGGGAGAGTTTATCAACAAGGCCGAATGGTAGAGTATTAATATCTATGGTTTGTAAGTATTGTTCTCCTTGTATTTTCCGGGGGCGGAGTTGCCATTTAGTGATACCTGCGTTAAGGTATGGAATGCCTTCTTCATCGGGAGGAGTTGTGTAAGACAAGTTTGATAATTTGAGGCGCATGTTTGTTTCCATAGTGACTCCGCATCCGGTACTGGCGCCTCTAAATACGGCAGTTGGTATTTTTGTGTCCCAATCTTTGTTGAAATTTTCGTTGTAATCTCTACAAGAGTCTGGGAACCATATGTTGTTAAGGGTCTGGACTCTTGTCCAATCTTCCCATGTGGGGATGGCTATATCTGCGTATCTTTCAGCTGTTGCCATTGATAATATGGGAATATATTTTGAATAGTTATGGGAGATGAGTGGAATATTTGTTCCATCCCATATATTATTATATGGTTCTGTTTCATCCCTTGTGAGTAGTGGAAAATCTCTACGGTTAATGAATAGTTCTATATCAGGAATCTTACGACGTGCGCAGAGTGTTTCTAGCATATTTTTGACATTTCCAACGTTAGAATCTCCCTCTGTTGGGAAAAATTTACCAGTTTGGTTATCTCTTGATAAATCACTTCTAATCAAACAATTATTTCCATACCATTCTTCTATGATTTGGTTAACAGTGTATGGTCTAAACTTATAACCTCCCTGTTCCGCTACAAATTTTAAGAAGTCGTTGATGTTAGAGTATTTAGATGGGTCAGCTTTCATTCTGTCCGCCCATTCATTGTTAAAATTAACCTTAGAAAAAGGTAGAAATACTCTAAGCTTGTTATCTACAATCTTAACGAAGATACCCTTCTTGAACTTATGGAAAATGTATCTAAACGTGTTAATAACAGCTGTAGCTTTGACATCTTTATATTTGGACCATTCAGGAAACCTTTGTTCCTTAAATAAGTTATTATTTAGGGAAATATTTGGAATACATAGGTTTCCATTTGTTTCATCCCTGTATGTTTGGAACTGTTCTTCATCTCCAGCAGTAAAGTTGTTTTGAGTGAAGTGTTTGTATCTTGGGTTTGTGTTCATAACTCCTTCATAATTTTTTGATTCAATCAGGCATTCCTGTTGTGAATTATAAAAGTCAGGTTTATTTTGGAATTCTGCTGTGGTTATTGTCATTTTATATGGTACTTATATTTTTAATATATATTTATATTAAAATCAATTCTAAAATCTGTTTTGAGAATTTTTTAGTTTACTTACTTTGAGTTTTGTATGTTCCACGGTTTCCCCTCGTTGAGCTTCTTGTAATTTTTGATAGGCATAATCAACATCATCAACACCAAGGGATTTTAAGACATTTATGATATCTTCTTCCTTGTCTTTCTTTTTCTTAATCAGATGTTTGGGTTTGTGCTCTACAACTATAGCATGACCATTGTATTTAACTCCAGTTTGGTCTTTGGACTGTAAGTAGGCTGCTATATTTGATTCTAATTGCTTAATTCTTTCTCTAAGTTTTCTGTTGTGCATGTTGTTGCGTTTAATTTCTTCATTGAGTAAGTTAAGTTCATCCACGTATCCTTTAATAGACATTTTTATTTCAAGAATTAGACCCTTTAAATTTAAAGTTTTTCTTATATTAATATAAAGATGTCATATTCAATTATTCGTTGGGATGTTTTATCAAGTGATAACATTAATAAAGCACCAGCTATTTACGTTAAACCAGATCTTGCTTTTATGGAGTTTGTAAGAGCCAATAACTTTTCTATTATGTGTAAAATAGATGGTACAGATGGACCCTATGATGGAAGACTATGTGTAGGAATTGTGAACAAGAGTTCGCAAGTTCCCAACTGTCGTCCTAATTTCTTCGCTCAACAAGGTGATTTTATCATTACTCTTAACTTAGACTGGATGGGATATCCATCGCCAAATAAACTTGGTAACGTCACCATATATGGTCATACTATGCCATCGCAACCTGAAAGTAATTACAGGGCGAAGGATGTAAGACATGATCCTATGGCTCCGCCAATGCCTAAGGGGCCAATGCCTAAGGGGCCAATGCCTAAGGGGCCAATGCCAACAGGTAAACCTAGACCTACACCAATCAAGAAGGCTAGACCAAGCCCCAATGGAAGCCCCGCCCCCGCGGGAACAATTTCAAAAGAATTTGAAGCTATATTAAATAAGTAAATCATCTCTTGACAAGTTGAAAATTAGCACTAACAAACTTTTTCTTTAAAAAATACTCAAATAAAATCTTAGAATGCTTTGTAAGGGAGATATTTCCATTTTTAATATATTCTGCTAAACAACTGAGCTTTATCCAGCCGATTCCAGTAACATCGTTTTCTGGATGTTCTTGTAAAAATACCGAACATTCAGGTTGTTCTATGTAGAAATAGGTAGCATGGTTGTTGATGAATAATATTTTATTACAATTAGAAATAGGTATATTTAGTCCTGTTTCTTCCCATACTTCTCTCTTAGCACAGTTTTTCGTATTTTCGTTATATTTTTTGGTTCCTTTTGGTGGTCCCCATAAATTACCATTAGATTGGACTAAAAGGACTTTATCTGACTTAGGATCGTAGATGAATATCCCAGCCTTGCGTTTATTTGTAAAAGAATAGGTTTTCTGTGTTATATTTTGTTTAATCTGTATTGTACAACATTTTTTATCACATAAAATTGTTTCCATAGAAGTTTATATATTCTATAATATAAACTTCTTAAATATCCACATCCTTTTCTATAGATAAATGATGGACGTTTAATGAACCTACTCTACCGATTCTTTCGGCTCTGCCGATGATTTGAGTTTGAGTAGAACTTAGCATATCGTGATATAGAATAATATCTGTTGTCTCTTGTAGATTTAAACCTGCACTATTACAATTAGAGTTCAAGAAAATTACCTTGATATCTCCTTGTTTGTATTCATTTAATATAGCTTGCTTACTATTGTGATTACCTTTCAACATCACGAAACTAATTTTGTTCTCCCTAAGTATATTACAAATAGGCTTAAATGTCTCATCGTAAGCAGAATAAATCAAAAACTTACCTTCGGGTTTCGTAGTTATTATATCAATAACCATCTCTAGTTTAGTCTTCTTTCGTTCTTTCATGACCTGTTTTGAATCATTCTTGTCATTAGTCTTAACATAAATTAAATTTTTAGGATTTATCTTTATACGACAGGTTGGGCATGTATCGTGTTTCTTTAACCATTCAAATAGACAATCTCCACAAAATAAGTTCTGACATGATGGCTCCAGGACTGGATTATTAATATTATTCATACATATAATACAAGAACCTTGAAGCATTTTTTGGAATCGCCCTTCCAAATCTTTAATCTGTCTCTCCACCTGTTCTTTCTTAAGTTCTAAATTACTTATTTTGTGGCAATGATCCAAAGATGCTACGCTGATAACTGTGTCCTCTGAAGTAATTCCTGACTCCATTGACTGGGTAATATCCTTAATTTGCTTATCAATATTCCTAACCTCATCTAACTTTTTTGTTTTAACTAAATCAACGATGTTATCGGTTTTAGAACCTCCTAAATAATTAATAACTCCCTCTATATTCCCCGCTTCTAACATTCTGGAAATATCAGGTTTAACGAGACCATCCAAGGTGTTAACAATTGGTTGGAAACATTTATGGTAATGATGATTTGTTACAGGCATTTCAAATGAAAGTTTTACGAAATCTATCTTGTTTTTAATAGTTATATCATCAAATTGTCCGATACACTCACACTCATTTTCTCCAATAATAGTTTTAATCATACTATTCCTACAACCAGAGTGTTTTGTAATAATACTGTTGGGAGTTGCTGTGACAAACCATATAAAACCTGCTTGTAGTTCTTTCATGCTGGTGACTCTTGTATGTCCTGGTTCGTCAAATATAAATCTTTTCCAAGCGTGTCCTCTGTAAGACATTATAAGATTATTATACATTGATGTTGTAACAAGGACAACGTCAAAATCTTCAACGTTGACATATTCTACCTCCCGTTTATTTGTGATAAGTGTAAAACGTAGGTCGGTGTTGTTTAGTTCTTGTTCCCATTGTCCCATAATTGATGATGAAACAAGAATTAGTGTAGTAGGAAGTCGTTCATAACGTTTTATGGTTCTAGTCTTAATCAAACCACCAGACTCTACATTTATAATCTCATTGACAAAAGGTAAATCTGTATTCCATTCCATCTTATCCCTAATAATCAAGCCAAGCATAGCATATGTTTTTCCAAAACCTGTAGGGTCCCCATTAACTCCTAAACGTGTTTCCTTGATATAAGAAGATTTAGAAACAAGTTGTTCTTCTTCTAAACGTTCCATCTTGTATATACTGGCTAACTGATGCTTAAAAAGTTTTACTTTTATCCCAAGCGGTTGAACTGCCAAAGGAATGTTATCATAACTCAAACTCATTTTATTAATTATAAATCTAATTAATAAACCTTATTTTAAATTAGCGAGACCAGGGAGCAACTTTTTCAAACCGTTCTTGACCCATAGCTAATACTTGCTTTGACATATTAGACTTCTCAGTGTTAAATGACTCACGGAAATTACGCGCGCTAGCTACCTCCGGAACAGTTCCACGGCCATCAAAACCACCTGCTTGAATCTTGGGTATCAAGAAAGCCTCACGACCACTATTGGCTGTAGTATCACCTCTGGAAATAGTATTAGTCGCATAACTACCAGTAGGAATATTACGTTCTAACTCCCTATCATTATGTTCCATACGTTGATAATTTTGCGATGTAGATGTATTAGTTGTTGTATAGTATTCTGGTAAATTCCTACCCAAGTTCATATCTCCATGAACATAATTATTTTGTTCAACACCGCTTACTGGAGCATTTCTTTCTATAACCATTGTTTCTTTGATGGGCATATTAATCTCAGATAAGTCCATAATTTCTGTGATGGATGTAGAATTGGACTTAGTGGAGGAAACATTTGTGAAAGTTTCCATGGAGCTAACATCCTGTATGTATGGATTTACATTAAGAGTATTACCTCCATTGACGAAATTTCTGGAATTACCAATATTAGAATTGGCATCCGCATGTAAGGGATTATCGTAAAGTTCTTTTGTAGGGACTCCAACGTGTTGTTGTGTGATATCCATAGTTCTGGTACCAGACGAAGCAGAGTTGTTAATAGTATTCTGGATATGATATTTAGTTTCCATAGGTCTTTCCATTGGTTTTTCTAATTTGTAAACAGCTGTTGGGCGAACGTTTGTGTTGATTGTCTTTTGAATCTCTTTGCTTTGTTCTGCAGTAGGCATAACTCTAATAGATTTAGAATAATCAACCATTCCTGGTTGAGTAAAGGCATTTGTCCATGCACGAGGTTGGCGGGATAAAGGCATAAGATCTTCAGCTCTACGAACTGGGGGACGAAACGCACCTTGGTCCATAGCCCTATAAGGTAAGAACGCTTGAGTATTTCCTGTAGTAATATTTGTAAAATTCTGACTTAAACCAGATAAACTTCCAGATGCTCCACCACGTCCGTTATTACTGTAAGATACACTAACCATAGGATTCACACCTCTGGCAAAGACATTGATAGCCTCACAAGCCCTATTACCACTGTCCTCAGTCATCTGAGTAATATCACTTGTTTGTCCCACCTTATCAATTCGTCTTGTAGTAACGGACTTGGGAGGATCTCTTAGAATATTCATATTACTTCCCCATGTTTCTACGGAAGGAAGTGTTGCGCGACCATAATTAGTAAGTCCTGAGTAAGATAAACCACCTGCTGACATTTATTTATTACTATACTTTTTTTATTTTATACTCATTTAATAAATAAGATGTCCCGAAAACAAGTAGTACAAGATAGAACTTGTGCTGAACTTACAGTAAAACCAGATAAAAAGAAAGAGCAGGAAATTAAACAAGCTATATTAGATGGTGACACTAATAAGGCGGCACAACTTCGCGCGGCTTTTTTTGAAGCAAAAAAATGGAATATAGGAGATGAAATAAGTATAGTTTTTACAAATTTAAATCCAATAGTTGGTACTGATGTAACACTAACAGAATCTAGTCAGTTCGATACATCAAATGGTGCTATGGACCCATTACAATTAGAGTTTTTACAACAAGGTAATGATATAAATGTACCAGAAGCTATCCAAAGAATAGTTGAAGAACGTGTTGCCCCTTTAGTTAATCTAACATTTATTTTTAATGGAGAATGGGACAACAACTATCGTGAAAATGAAATAGTTATATCTTTTGAACAAACAGGGGCATGGTCTTATGTAGGAACAGATATAAATTACGATAATCCAGATAGCAGACCAACGATGAATTTTGGGTGGTTTGATGTAGCAACTGTTATACATGAATTTTGCCATGCTTTGGGAATGATTCATGAACATCAGAATCCTTATGGAACAGAAATTGACTGGAATTTGTCAGCATTATATCAGTGGGCTGAGGAAACACAAGGTTGGGATCAAGAACAAACTGATACACAAATTGTCGATAAATATAACCAGAATGACATTAACGGATCTGCTTTTGACCCATGTTCTATTATGTTATACTTTTATCCTAGCACTTTGACGAATAATGGTGTTGGAACTAACCAAAATTTAAGAATGTCCCCTGTAGATATGGAGTGGTTGTCTAAACAATATCCTGGTGGTGAGTATGATGGGAAAATAGAAGAATTTTATCTTAAAATATATCCTGATGAAAATCTTGATGTTTTTGATGATAAAATCGCAGCATGTGAAACTATGGCAGCTCAGTTCGGCGAGAGTCAACCTAATACAACATCTAATATCTTAGCCGGAGAAAATACAAGAAATATAATCATTGGTTTATTGGTTGTACTAATCGTAGCACTACTTTTGAAATAATTTTTATAATACTTATAATAAAAATGCCAACTCCACGTAATAGACTACGAAGATCCCCAAAACTTAAAGAAGATGAGTTTTACTGTGTAGCCTGTAGAAAAAGATGTAAATCCAGCAAAGAGGACATCTGCGTAATCCAATTCAGAAACGGAAATCATGCCTTATATGGATACTGTAAACCTTGCGACTGTGATACATACAAAATCATCAAGAATAAAGATGTATCTAGATTAAAGAAAAAATATGGTGAATGTTAATAATTATTCTTATTTATATTAAATTAATATAAATGAGTACTTACCCAAACAGCGGTGCATTTTCTATTACATCTATATTACCAAACTCTACAAGCGACCCTTCCCAACTACTATCTAATGCTCAATTTGGTTTTTCAGGTCTTTCTGGACAAGAAATAACAATAGCAAGTCAAGACACTTTTACAGATATTACAGCTTCTTATCTTACAAACACTCCAGGACCAGACTTTACCTTATCTGATGCTACAATTGGAGAAATAACATATAATGGAAAACCAGCATTCATAGAAATTACTTATATTATCAGCGTTGCAGCAGCTACTGGAAGTAGACAAACAGAAATTTCTTGTTTTTCCGATGAAGGTTCAGGATACGCAGAAAGTGCCGGTATCCCATCAGGTTCCATCACTTTCGCAAATGTTCCGTCAAGCTCTACAATAACAATGATATCTAAGTTTATAAGATTCAGCAATACGGGAACAAAATTTAAACTTATGATCAAAAACAGAGATTCTACAGATAATTATACTATATACACATCAGTCATCACATCTAAAAACCTCGCCAGTTAAAAATTCAATCTACAACTTTGAAAATGAGTTTTAATTCTTCTTTTTGGAATTAAAATAGATTTGTCATGAACATCTTTTTTCTCCATATGATACCAAGTATATGCGCTCAATTACACTGCGATAAACACGTCGTTAAAATGATTCTTGAGACATGCCAAATGCTTTGTTCGGCCTGGCATGTTATTGACCCAGAACATGAAATATATGAACCATGCTACAAATTAGCTCACAAAAACCACCCCTGTTCCATATGGGTAAGAAGCTCTGTAGATAACTACAAATGGCTATGCGAACTCGGACTTGAATTATCCAAAGAATACACATATAGATACGGTAAAACACATAAAAGTGAAGAATTAATTAAAGATTTAAGTCTAAACATCCCACCGATACCAGATATAGGTTTTACTCC
>VMHT01107976.1_pt1 | contig 13334 bp, 15 predicted proteins | sample 4693611 | NCBI WGS metagenome assembly VMHT01 (sample SAMN12280063, study PRJNA550983) | marine metagenome | isolation source: seawater sampled from same location over 5 years 0.02-0.2 micron viral filtrate | place: USA: collected off the coast of southern California halfway between the port... ... | reverse complement strand
TACAAAAACAATTTATTGATGAAGTAAATCGAGTATTACCAAAAAATAAATATGGTAATGATTGGAAGAAAGCATACAAAAAATTTAAAAATAGATTTCATGGACAAATATCTCATGAGTTTTCACAAAAGACTTTGGGAACGCCAAAAAATAGATTTTCACTCGCTCCTGGTATGGAAGGTAAGTTTGGAGATCCCGCATCCTTTAGAATAAATTTTGATAATCATAATGTTGGTTTACAACCCATCATCGAAAACGGAACTAAACAAACTGTAGCAAAGATGAATAAGGCAAAAAATGTTGGTGATCAAACAGTAGAGTTAGCAAAAATAATTGATAATGACGTAGAGTTAAAAAAGAGAGGAATGTTAGCCTATATTAGATTTACTGACAAACAAATGTCAGATGCATCATTTAATTTTTTAAAAAGAAATCTAGCACCTAATCAAGTTTTTATGACCTCGCAAGGTTTTGGCAAAACACCTAAGGGTATAAAAACCTTAATATTAGGAGACCCAAAAAAACCAGACTTCGACGGTTTAAAATCATATCTTGATGAAAAGATAGACAAGATGGTTGCAGATCCTAAAAGTTTTAAATTAGATAAACGTAAACCAACAGGTGCCAATCAAGATGACATGATTGAATCTGGTGATAACAAAAGCATTAGACTTGGTTTCATAAACAAAGAAACATTTAAAGATGGCGGCCCTGTACGTATGGCCATTGGCGGTGATCCGTTAGAAAATATTAATCAACAACAGTTCGCACCTGACCCAGCTTTTGAAGGTAAAGACTTCTTCCAAGAAGCTGTAGACTCTGGCAACTTAACTGCATTCAATCCACTCAAACTATTTAAGGTGTTTGGTAAAGTAGATGCAGTAGAAACACCTAAGAAAAAAATTCAAACAGATACACAACAAGCACCACCAGGTACAACACTACCAGCTAAACAGGATATGCAACCCTCTGACTTTGCTTTAAAGTCTTTTACACTAGAAACTATTATGGACCCTAATGCACCAAAGGCTGCAAGACCACAAGACTGGCAAAACTTCTTTAAGGGTAAAGCTGCACCTGAAGCAGAACTTAGAGACTCTGGCATACTGCAATACCTTGGTGACTTTAGTAAATATTTTCCAGATCAAAAAATTACACAACAACAACTTGTTGACTTTTATGAAACATCACCGATGGGTAATATCTCAATAAAAGTTAAAGAGGCTCCAACAGGTAAAGATGCAGGGTATGAAAATTTTGTTGGCAGGCCAAGACATCAGGAGGCAGGTCAACAACCTTTAGATGAAGTAGGAACAGATTACCGTGAGGTCGTGGTACAAGCAGGGCCTTTGCCTAGTCAAGAAAAAGCTTTTGTTGCAAGCGGGCACTTTTCAGAAGAGAATGTTATCGGCTTCACTCGTGTTGCAAATTATAACAATACATCAGGTCAACAAGTTGCAGTGATACAAGAATTACAAACGGACATGTTAACTCAAGTTCGCAAAGAACAGGAGAGATTAAATGCCTTACTAAAAAGAATAGAAAACGTAAAAGCAAAGGCACAAGAAAGAATTGGAGGCACAGATGAATATTACCGTGCCATGGGCCAAAGACAACTTGATGCTATTAATCAACAATTTCCCCCTGCAACTCTACAAAAATTACAAGAAAATCTATCTGCTATAAAACCTTTTCCAAATACTGCAGGTGCTGAATTAATACCCACCTATTCAAAAGAGTTAAGTGATTTACAGAAAGAAATAAATAAACTTGCAGAGATAGATATAACTAGCCCTAATCCACAGACCATCTTTGGTATTGATGCAATAGAAACACAGCAACAAAAAGTTTTAGACAACTTACTTGATCTAACCAGAGACAGTGAATTAGAAAGAGACCTCAAAGGTATTCAGGTTCCCTCAACTAGAGAGAGTGATGATCTAGTTGCTTTTGGGCAGAGTGCAGATGACATGAATTTACAATATGGTGGATTTAAAGATTTAGAATTATTTCCACCGATACCCTTTAACAAACAACCTGACTACGTTGATTTATTAATTAAAGCTACAATTAAAGATGCACAAACAAAAGGTATTAACAAAGTTGCAATCATGCCTGCCGAAAAGGTAAACAGAAGGTGGGGTAAAGATCCTAATGAACCAGAGGGTAAAAAATTTAAAAACTTATACGATCAAGTAGCTGTGCAACAATTAAAAAACATCGCAAAAAAATACAAAGGAAATGTAGCAATAGAACAAATTGTTGACAATACCAAACCAAGTAAAGCACTAAGATTTTTTAACAGGGATGTAGACGGTGGTTTAAAGTTAAATAAAGAAGATGTAGCTAGACGCACAACAAGTGAGAGTGAAGAGGGTCTGGATGAATTTTATACCGAACAGATTAGAAGATTTGTTAGTGGTGGAGGCTACCGAGATAAAGATGTCGTATTAACTAGAGAAGTGGCTCCAGGACAATTTCAAGATTTTTTTGTACGTGCTGATGATGATAGTGTAAATTTGGTGCCATTAGGTGAAGGTGATATTATAAATGATGCTTTAATTGTTATAGAAGAATTTAATCCACAACTTGTTGATATGGTCACTTTGACATTAGACAGTCCACAATCAAAAGGGCCTCTATTTATGTTTAAGAAAAAAGATGGTGGTACAATAGCAAAAGATAGTTTAGTTTCATTAACAGATATATTCGGACAATATGGTAGATAAATTCGACAGCACTCTTGATAATCCTGCAGACGGCCCAGCAAAGCCTGATGATAAGGAACAAATAGAAATAGAAGAAGTTGGTACAACTGTAAACTTAGATACAGATAGTGACACTGACGTAGAAATAATCGAAGATGGTAGTGCCATTGTTGGTCAAGAAGATGCATTACCAACCGTAGGATTTACATCAAACCTAGCAGAAGTCTTAGACGAGAGCTTCATGCAATCTCTTTCAAGCGAACTTGTAGAAAAAATAGAAGCTGATAAATCATCTCGTGAAGATTGGGAGCAAGGCTACACCAAAGGTTTAGATCTTTTAGGTTTTAAATATGAAGAACGCACTAGACCTTTCAGAGGTGCGTCTTCAGTAAACCATCCAATGTTAGCTCAAGCAGTCACGCAATTTCAGGCTATGTCCTATGTAGAATTACTACCTGCTGATGGTCCTGTTAGAACTCAGGTGGTCGGTGCAAACTCAACTCAATTACAACAAGCTGCAGAGCGTGTTAAAGATTACATGAACTATGAGATTACTCATGTTATGGAAGAATATAATCCAGAGATGGATCAATTGTTATTTCAATTACCTTTATCTGGCAGTGCATTTAAAAAAGTTTATTTTGACGAAATCTTAAATAGAGCCACATCTAAGTTTATACCTGCAGAGGATGTCATTGTCCCTTATGGTGCCTCCGATTTAGATACGTGTGAAAGAATTACACAAATTATTAAAATGCCAATGAATGACTTAAGAAAAAAACAAGTCTCTGGTTTTTATTTAGATGTAGAATTACAAGCCTATGAAGGTGATGAGTATAGTTCCGGTATACAAGAAAAAAAAGATCAGATTGACGGAACAAGATCAGATTATTTAAGTGACATGGCAGAACTTTATGAAGTTCATGTTGACTTAGATCTTGAGGGTTTTGAAGATATTGATCCTAGAAACGGAGAGCCTAGTGGCATTATGCTACCTTATGTTGTAACCATTGATAGGACATCAGGTAGAGTTTTAAGCGTGTACAGAAATTATAATCAACAAGATGCTCTAAGAAAAAAGAATGATTATTTTGTTCATTACAAGTTTTTACCAGGCTTAGGTTTCTACGGCTTTGGTTTAATTCATATGATTGGTGGTTTGACAAGAACTGCTACATCTGCACTAAGACAATTATTAGATGCAGGTACACTATCTAACTTACCTGCAGGTTTTAAATCTAGAGGGTTGAGAGTTCGAGATGACGATCAGCCTTTACAACCTGGTGAGTTTAGAGATGTTGATGCACCTAATGGTATTATTAGAGAGGCACTGATGCCTCTACCTTACAAAGGTCCTGATCAAGTTTTATTACAATTACTCGGAGTTTGTGTAGACGCAGGTAAACAGTTTGCTGCTGTAGCAGATATGCAATTATCTGAAATAGGTAGTTCACAAACACCTGTGGGCACAACAATGGCTTTAATGGAACGCGGCACAAAAGTTATGTCTGCAGTTCATAAAAGATTGCACTATGCACAGAAAAAAGAATTTAATTTATTAGCTAATATTTTTAAACAAACTTTACCACCCGTATATCCTTACAATGTATCAGGTGGTCCTAGAGAAATAAAAATTATAGATTTTGCAGATGCAATAGATATTTTACCTGTATCAGATCCAAACATTTTCTCCATGTCACAACGTGTAACTCTTGCACAAAACCAATTACAATTAGCACAATCAAATCCGCAGATGCATAATTTATATGAAGCTTATAGAAGAATGTACTTAGCTCTAGGTGTCAAAGATGTTGAACAGATATTACCAATACCAAAGGGACCTCAACCTCAAGATCCAGCATTAGAACATAGTGTTGTTTTAAAGGGTGCAAACTTACAAGCCTTTCCACAACAAAATCATGAGCTCCATATAAAAGCACATAGATTTTTTATGTCATCAGTTTTGGTAAAAGCAAACCCGATGGCAGTAATGAATTTAACGTCTCACATTATGCAACATGTGTCGTTACTAGCTACACAAGTTGTCGATCAAGCTTTAGTAGAAGAGGCAGAAAAATTACGTGCACAATTCGGTGATCAAATACCACCAGAACAAATACAAGCATTACAAATGCAACGTGCTATAAAAATTGACGAAGAAATAGCAAAAATTACAGAGCAAATGGTCTTAGAAGAGGCGGAATCTATGCAGGATCAAAACATGGACCCACTTGTTTTACTTAAACAACAAGAACTTGCACTACGACAAGCAGAAATGGAGATGGACTCTCAGTTAAAAGGTGAACAACAAGGACTAAAAGAAAATCAGTTTGACTATAAACAAGTTTTAGACGCACAAAAATTACAAAAAGACTATGATTTAGCTAATTTACGTGCAAATGTTGCGAGAGAAAGAGCAAATGCCACTAAACAAGAAGGGTAAAAAGATTAAAAAAGCCATGACAAAGACATATGGCAAAAAAGAAGGTCCAAAAGTGTTTTATGCAAGCATAAACAAAGGAAAAATTAAAGGAGTTAAGAAAAATGTTTAATTTATTAGTTGGCCCACTGTCAAATTTAGTTGGTAATGCAGTAAAAGGCTTTGTTGAGACTAAAAAAGCAAAAGCAGACTTAGCGTTGACTGAAATAAAGGCACAGAAGAGCCTAAAAGAAGCTCAGATCGCGGGAAAAATTTCGTGGGAGGCCAGTGCGGTCGATCAAATGAAAGGGAGCTGGAAAGACGAGCTAATTTTAATATGCCTGTTGGTCCCGGCGGTGGCAGTATTTATTCCCGGATGGACTCCACACATTAAAGAAGGGTTTGAGGCATTACACTCACTACCTGATTACTATAAACATTTATTGTACATCGCATGTTCGGCGAGCTTTGGCATCAAGGGAGCAAAAGGTGCTATGGGTTTAATAACTAAAAAGAAATAATGTGTGACGGTTGTGATACTCTTTGTGTGAAATGTGAGTCAATGATGGAACAATGTCAAAAATGCGATTGTCTATGCCACTGTGACCAATCCTGTATAGAGTGTGGTTGTGTAGGATGTGAACATGAAGAAACCAAAGAGGCTAACTAAAACCATACCTCCAAAAAAAGGACCTGTTCCACAAGGGTTGCAAATAAATTCCAATAAGATACAAATAGTTAAGACAAACAAAAAAGGAACTTAACTGTGAAACAAACTTATTTTAATATACCTGGGTGGTTTAATTACTCAGAGACTTACGACATGATTGTTGACCAAATACCTGATGACGGTAAGATCGTAGAGATAGGATCTTTTTTAGGCAGATCAACTCATTACTTAGCAACATCCCTTATGAATGCCAATAAAGAACAAGTCAAAATTTACTGCGTAGATACTTTTGAAGGATCTTCTGAACACGTATCTTTAAAATTACCAAAAGATTTTTTATCTATGTTTAAAGAAAATTTAAAATTTTTTATAGGTAGAGAAATGGTAATTCCTGTGCAAGGCAGATCAGACAGTCAACAAGTCCTTGATAAATTTGACGATGGCTCAATAGATTATATTATGGTTGATGGTGCACATGAGCATGAACCTGTATTAGATGATATAGAAAACTGGTGGCCTAAATTAAATTCTGAAGGTGTAATGTTCGGAGATGATTTTCAATTAGAGTCTGTTAGTGAAGCTGTAAGACAAATGATGAGTAAGCTTAAGACTCACGGATTTAGCGTTAATGGTAGCACGGAACAAACTTGGTTTACCTCAAAAGAAGAGCATTACAAAAAATTTGAAAAAATGTGTCCTGGTATAAATACTTTAGTATGAGCACTAGAGTAATTTATGAATTTCAAAAACAAATAAAGTTCTTCAAAGAACAACTTCACGATCATTTGACACAAGGGGTTGAAAGTTACGAAGAATATAAGTATATTCAAGGAAAGATACATATGATAGACATATGCCAACAGGAGCTTTCTCGCCTGCTGGACGATGAGGAGAAAATTGATGACTAAAACACTTTACGTACCTGATCACATCATGGATAAATATAATAATCCTAGTGAAGGAGTTCAGGCGGACAGAACTGAATTACAAAAATTACCAAAACCAGTCGGTTGGCGAATATTGGTTTTACCTTTTAAAGCAAAACAACAAACAAAAGGTGGAGTTCTACTTACAGATAAAACTATAGAAGATTCACAGTTAACAGCATCAGTAGCTCTTGTGCTTGACACAGGTGATGATGCATATAAAGATAAAGAAAAGTTTCCTAATGGACCTTGGTGTAAACAAGGTGATTGGGTTGTGTTTGGCAGATACGCAGGATCAAGACTTAAAATTGAAGGAGGAGAAGTTAGGTTGCTTAATGATGACGAAATACTCGGCACTGTTGAAACGCCTGAAGATGTATTAACAATTATATAACATGGGAGGTTAACCATGCAAACAGAACTTAAAACTGCAAAAGACGAAAAACTTGTAGATCTTGATGTATCAGGTGAAGGAGCAGAAGTCGAGCTAGAAGATAAGTCACATGGCGTAGTGGCACCTGAAAAATATGAAGAAGTAAAGACAGAGGAGAAAGATCCTTTAGAACCTGCTGTTCAAGAACAAGCAGAAGAAATGGATCAATACTCCGACAAAGTAAAAAAAAGAATAGATAAATTAACTTTTAAAGTTAGAGAAGCTGAAAGAGAAAGAGAAGCAGCTTTAGTATTTGCTCAAAACGTTCAAAAAGAATTATCAGAAGCAAAGCAAAAAACTTATGATATTGACAAAGGATATATGGGTGAAAGTGAAGTTAGAAATAAAATGGCTTCTGATTTAGCACGAGAAAATTTAATAAGAGCAAGAGAAGCTGGCGATTACACTAAAGAAGAAGAAGCTAGACAAGCACTTACTAAATTAGATTTAGAGGCAGAAAGAATACGTGTAACGAAACAAAAGAAAGAACAAGAGTATGAGGCTTTTCAAAAAGAATTAGAAAGTCAACCGGCAGCTCAATTACAAGCACCTAGACAACAGCCATCACAAAAGGCTTTAGATTGGGCAAGTCAAAATACTTGGTTTCAAAAAGATCCTGATATGACAGATTACGCACAAAGAATACATCGTGGTTTAGTTGCAGAAGGGTTTGACACAGAATCAGATCAGTATTACAATGAGCTTACTCAAAGAGTTAAAACAAAGTTTCCTGAGTCTTTTGAGGACTCGGATCAGACAACTAGAAGCGCTAAGATCGCCCAACCAGTCGCTTCTGCAACGAGGTCTGCAACCACAGGGCGCAAATCTGTTAGGTTGACACCTAGTCAGGTAAAAATAGCTAACAAGCTTGGAGTTCCTCTAAGTGAGTATGCTAAGTACGTTTAGGAGGTACACATGACAGATATAAAAACACCAAGAAGTGCACAAACAAGGGCTAAAGAGGAAAGAAGTAAACCTTGGAAGCCACCGTCTCAATTAGACGCACCACCATGTCCTGATGGATATAAGCAACGATGGTTACGACATAGAGTAAATGGTTCAGATGATACTAAAAACATCAATGCCAGACTCAGAGAAGGCTGGGAATTAGTCAGAGCTGACGAAAACCAAAAAGGCCTATACTCTGCATACAACGGAGAAATCAAAGCTTATCAGGGTGTCATCAGTGTAGGTGACTTGCTATTGGCAAGAATGCCTGTGGAAATGATTGAACAACGTAATGCATATTACAAGCAGAAGACTGATCAACAGACTGAAGCATGGGAATCAGATCCACTTAGAGAACAACATCCAAGTATGCCTATGAATCAAGATAGGCAAAGTCGTGTATCTTTTGGTGGTGGTAATAAAAAACCATCTTAAGGTACTTAATAATAAAGGAGATGAACTATGGCAAATCAACAAGGAAACTTTGGATTTCGTCCTGTGCAAATGCTAGGTGGTGCTTACAATGGTCAAGGCCAACAAGAAGTATCAATTGCAAGTAACGAGACAAATTCAATATTTCAAGGTGATCCAGTTGTATTAAATGCAAACGGATCGATTTCACGTGGTGGATCTACCGGTGCTGAACTTTTAGGTATTTTTAATGGTTGCTTTTATACAGACCCAACAACGTCTAAACCAACTTTTTCTAATCACTACCCGGGCGGCATTGTAGCAAGTGATATCGTTGCTAACGTAATCACAGATCCAGATGTCATTTTCGAAGTCAAAGTAGACGACGCAAATGGCGGAATAGCCCAGGTTGGTTCAACAGCTAACATCGCAACATATAGTGTAGGAGATACAACTTCAGGTATTTCAAACGTTGCATTAGATGGTGGCTCGTTTGCAACCAGCAGTGGCTCAAACTTCGCTGTGTACGCACTTTCAACAGATGTGGACAACAGTGACTATACTGTAGCTAACGCTAACATTTTAGTTAGAATTAATAAGCACCAGTATAGAGATACTACAGGTATATAGGAGGTTAAACTATGGCTATATCTAGAAGTCAACTCGTTAAAGAGTTAGAGCCAGGTTTGAACGCTCTGTTCGGCTTGGAGTATGGGCGCTACGACGCTCAACACGCAGAAATCTATGAGACAGAAACTTCAGATCGTGCATTCGAAGAAGAAGTAATGTTATCAGGTTTCGGTAATGCAAGAACGAAGAGTGAAGGTGGATCAATTATCTATGATAATGCAACAGAAACTTTCACAGCTCGTTACACACATGAAACAATTGCACTTGGTTTTGCAATCACTGAGGAAGCTGTTGAAGATAATCTTTATGACAGAATCTCAGCAAGATACACAAGAGCACTTGCACGTTCCATGGCAAACACTAAACAGGTGAAAGCAGCAAACGTTTTAAATAACGGTTTTGACAATAACTTCCCTGGTGGTGACGGTGTAGCACTTCTTTCTGACGCACACCCGCTTGTAGCAGGTACATTGAGAAATGAACTTGCAGTCGCTGCGGACCTTAATGAATCATCACTTGAGCAGTCATTAATTGATATTGCTGCTTTTACAGATGAGAGAGGTTTATTAATATCAACTCAAGGTAGAAAACTTATTATTCCTTCTGAGTTACAATTCGTTGCTGACAGATTAACTGAGTCTGCTTTCAGACCTGGCACTGCTGATAACGATGTTAACGCAACAAGAAATATGGGTATGATTCCTGAGGGATATACAGTAAACAACTACTTAACTGATCCTGATGCATTCTTCATTAAAACTGACATTCCTAACGGATTCAAATTATTCCAAAGAAGTCCAATTAGAACTTCAATGGAAGGTGACTTCGACACAGGTAATGTAAGATACAAAGCTAGAGAGAGATACTCATTTGGTTTCTCAGATCCTAGATGTGTATTTGGTTCACCAGGTGCGTAAGCATTAAATAACTAAATTAATAAGGGCGGTTGTCTTTGACTCCGCCCTTTTTTTATGCGATATTGAAATTCTAGCGAAAACAATCATGCACCACTGAGCTAGCAGACGGTATAGAGACTGCATGGTTATGGTCTATACAACCAAGGAGGTTTAATATGGCTGGAACACACTTTAAGGGCCCTTTATTATTCTCATCTGCGAGAGCAAGTCTTGAGAACTTAAAACAATCAATGTGGCCTGATCAATTCACTTACATGGATGATTTCTATGAAGGTGCCGTTGACACAACATTAAGATGGACAATCGTTAAAGACTCAGGAGCAACTGCTGCTATTGTAGCTGATGCAACTGGTGGTGAGATTGCCCTAACATCTACAGCAACCACAGAAAATGATGGTGCTTCAATTCAGGGTAAACATGAGATCTTTGCTCTGCCTTCAACAGCTGGTGATAGTATTTGGTTTGAAACAAGAATCAAAACATCTGACGCAGATCAAATGGATATTCTTGTTGGATTGACAGAAACATTTGCAACTAACCCTGAAAACGCTTTGGCATCAGCAAACATTATTGGATTTTTGTTAGCAGATGGCAGTGCGGTAATTTCAGGTGTAACAGAGTCAGGTGGAACTGCAACTACTGTAACATTCGCTGACACAACAAAGTCAACTTTAGCCGATGATACTTTTGTGACTTTAGGTTTTAAAGCTACAAAAGGTACTTCAACAGACACTGTTAGATTTTACATCAACAGACAAGAAGTAGGAGCATCACAGACAAACATTCCAACAGCAAATCTTAAATTAGCCGTTATGAGTTTGTCAGGTGACGCTACAGGCACTAAGGTGACAACCTTAGATTATGTCATGGCTGCTCAAGATAGAGCTGTAAGTTACGAATAGGAGTAAACAATGTCAGTAACAAGAATTAAGGCTAAACATTTTAAAGTCATAAGCTCATCTACTGTCGACATTTGTGCAAATCAATCTGGCTCAAGTTCTGGGGATTTAACCCTTACAACTGCGTCAGGTGTTTTTACTGGTGGAGCAGAGTCTAATCAAGTTGCTGCAGCGGTAAATATTACTTCAACAACTAGCACTACTAATGCTGGTGTAACATTCGATGTAACTGGTATTGGACCAGACGGAGTAACGGAAGTATCACAAACAGGCATAACAGGTCCTGCGGGTAGTGCTACTGTAACTACTACACAGAAATTTACCAAAGTTACTAAGATAAGTCGCTCAGGTACTATTACAGATGTATCTAGTGGATTTGCAGCGTCTACAAGTGGTATAGTTTTCTCAGGTAATACAAGAGTCAGAGGCATGCATGGCGTAAGCTCTGCTACAGCAGGTGCTTTAGAATTTCATAATAGCACAGATGACTCAGGTAGTATTTTGCTTGTGATTGATACACCTAATCAAGATGATTTCTTAGATCCTTACATTCCCGATCAAGGTATTCATTTTGATTCAAATGGTTGCTTTGTCGACTTAGGCACAGCAGTAACAAGTGTTACAGTATTTTTCGATGGCTAGGGATAAACAACCACCAAAAACTAAAAAATATTTCCGCCCCACTAAAAAAGGGGCGGGAATGACTAAAGCTGGAGTTGCTAAATATAGACGTGACAATCCTGGCTCTAAATTAAAAACTGCTGTTACAGGTAAAGTAAAAGCTGGTTCAAAGGCAGCAAAAAGAAGAAAATCGTTCTGTGCTAGAAGTGCAGGACAAATGAAGAAATTTCCTAAAGCAGCAAAAAATCCAAACTCAAGATTAAGACAAGCTAGAAAGAGATGGAAGTGTTAAATGTATAAAGCTTATTTTTATTTATTTTGCGCATTTATGACAGTTGTATTTATGTATTTATCAATGAGTACCTCATCGGCTGAAACAAATACCGTGTCCAGCACGGTAGTTAACAATACGCCTCCAACAGCAAATGCACCAGTCATTGCAAACTCTAATTCAGATATATGTAAAGTTGGTGTTGGAGCTAGTGTGCAAAATAATATTGTAGGACTTGCTACAGGCGTATTAGTAGACGATGAGCTATGTCAGCTTTTAAAATTATCGCGAAGCCAGTACACCTACGGCATGAAGGTGTCGGCTGTCGCACTGCTCTGTCAAGACCCACGTGTCTGGGATAGTATGCTTGACGCGGGGACCCCGTGCCCTGCACGAGGTTTCATAGGTGCCGAGGCCGCTCAATACTGGAGTGACAATCCAGATCAAATTCCTGACGGAAGTAGATATAAAGCTGAATATGTACAAACACAAAAAGAAATAATTAACCCTAATGGAGGATCGCTTGATTTACCACTTTTTAAAGCTTTGTTTGTTATTACTACTGGCTTACTCTTATTCTAAAGCGAACGTTTGTTTACCTGCTGGAGAAGAGGCAGGTTTATGTACACCAGGAGTCACAATCACAGAAGAGGTGCAAGTAGACGTTACCGAAGAGGATTATGGCACAGAGATAGTTACAACCACTACGACAACCACAACCACCACTACACAGACTGTAACAAATGAAAACTCTGGAGATATATTAGATGGCACAAACGGATACGTAAATTCATCAAAAGAAGGTGATATGGACATAGATTGGGGAGGCCAAGGTCCTGCTAATATGCCAAGTGGATCTAATTGCTATGCTCTTGGAACTGACAAATGTGCACAGATTACTGGATCTGGTAATTCTACATCAACCATGGGTGTTGATGGCATGGGGACTACATTTATTCAAACTGTAGATATTTCAGATTTAAATATACAAAATGGTGGAGAAGTGAAATATTCCATCGAGGTTGATAAAAGGGATGCTCAGGATAGAATATACATGCACATCACAGGTCTTAACGGGACCAGCCAAGTATTTTCTGGAACTGATATCTTGTCTGAGACTGGAGTTTCTTCAGGGTACCAATCATATAATGGGTCTTTCGATTTCTCTGGCATTTTAAATAAAGTGACAATTGAAGTAGGCGGTAGAGATATAAATCTAGCAATCGGGCCATTATTTGATGATGTAACTGTTGATGTTTTTTATAATGTTATTAGTACAATTATCGAACAGCAAATCACAACAGTAGAGCAAATTTATTATTTAAATATATTTGACGGCACAGAAATAGATTATGTTGAAGAAGTTTTTGAATTTAATGACGTTATTGTAGATGATGGTTTTGTAGATTTTGTACCAATAGAGCCAGAAACAGAAGAAGTTTCTTATGAAACTGTAGAAATGGAAATAGAGTTTGAGATGG
>VMHT01166387.1_pt1 | contig 13336 bp, 29 predicted proteins | sample 4693611 | NCBI WGS metagenome assembly VMHT01 (sample SAMN12280063, study PRJNA550983) | marine metagenome | isolation source: seawater sampled from same location over 5 years 0.02-0.2 micron viral filtrate | place: USA: collected off the coast of southern California halfway between the port... ... | reverse complement strand
TTTCATACCATACTTCATGTTTATATTAGAATATAAATTAGTCGATGTATCTAAAGTATCTAAATGAAAATCTAGTTCAGGTAATATTGAAAAATCAGTTAATAGAACGTGAGAACCTTCATGCAAAGCTAAACCAACAGTACTATCGAAATCTTTATCTTTAATACTAGCTGAAATAGTAACCGACTTACCATCAGTATAGCTATCTCTACCTTGAAACCTAACAGGTATATCTGATTTACCAGTTACAATATTAACGAAGTTAGAAATTGCTCTACGATAGCCAGCTAGCTTAATTAGCTCAGATGTCCTATCAGTAAGAACATCACCAGTTAAAATATCTCTATCTTCTTGAAAGAAGTCCTGTCCTAACCACCAGCTTGAATTTGTTTTTGTTTTATATTGCATATAATTTATGTGTATTATCTTATTTCTTTATATTATAAAGATAAGAAAAATAACTCAGGCTACCAACTGTTCTAACAGTTATTTTTTAATAAGTAGTATATCTGGTATTTCATCTCTCTTTATTTATAATATAAAGATAAGAACTTTCCCCCAGGCTACCAACTGTTTTACTAGTTATTTTTTATAAAGTTTCATTGGATGTATACCACATTTCATCACCTACTTTCCATCGACTATGGTTAGGCTTTTTGCATTTAGCTATATTGTGGTTAGTACGAATCTTAGATAAAGCTGTACTAATAGCAGCTTGTGATCTAAGGTTGTGAACTGACAAAGTGTTGTTCAGTATTGTTTTTAATTTACCTTCATTACCTACCTTTTCTTTAGTAGGCTTAACGTTTTCTAAATGTACTGTTAATCTTTTAAGCATATATATTAGGTTTTATTATATTAAAAATAAAAGGCTCTCGGTCGGTTAAACAGTTGGATATAATAGTGAGCAACTTTAACCTTAACACTCTACACCACGTGAAGGTGGCCTTTGTTAGTAGAGCTATGGAAGTCGAGAGGTTTGCTGCATTGCTTTCGATTGATGCCGGTCTTAATCTATTCGCGTCCACAATTAACGTCTCTTCCACATTATTTAATTAAATATAGTAAAAATATTTGATATATACAACTATTCTACTATAATAAATTTCTTATTATTTCTGATATACATTACACCTTTTTTGATATTGAATACTTCTTTACCAAGCATATCGTAAATCTTACTATTATTAACTCTATTAAATGCTATTTCATTTATTGAAGTTGGTAGCATATTAAGTAGTACCCATGAAAAACTGTTCTGATCAAATATCAACCATTCTTCCATGCTACATGTTTCTGCTACGCCATTTTCATAAATATATACATCATAAGTTACTTTGATTGTATCTGATGTTGTAACTTGAGGAAAATAATCACTTATACCATTTCCTGCATAACATGTGCCAGCTCCTGCAAATCCAGTACATACTCCCCAATATACTGTCATAGAGTCAGGATTATGAACCATGTTTGTTGTATCAAGACCAACAGTTAATCCTTGACCTTGATCTGTCCAATATGTTATTGAATCACAACAAAAATAAGGTTGTTGCATCATCTTTGCCCAAGATGTTCCGCCCCATATCCAGTCAACACAACATGTATTAGTAGTTCCCATACCCCAGGTAATACAAGTAACTATTGTATCATGGAGGTTTGAATTGTATACATTATGATATAAACTCATACTATCCTCTCCTAGTAATGAACCACATGTAGAATTGGTACACCAATAATCGATAAATGTATTTACATTGTTAACTTGTAATACTAATTGAGTTTGTGATCCTGATGCTGTCATTGAGTCACAAAGATTGATTTGTGCTTGTGTTTGTAGTCCAAGCGAAACTAGTAATGCTATTAAAATTCTTTTCATTTTTATTCTTCTTTTTTGATTAATATTATATAATATAGTAATTTTATTTCAGACTACCAACTTATACTTTAAGGTACTTTTTATAAGCGTCTGACATTCTATCGAAATATTTTGATTTCATAATATTTCTGTGAGCTCGCCCTAACTCTTTTTTATCTGCAACATTTATAAGAAATCCAGGAGCAAATTGTCTAGGGTTAAACCCATCTACTTCTGTTATAGTATCATCAGGGTTAAAGCAGATTATTTTATATTGTTCGAAGCCATTAGTTTTGATAAGCTTATTAAGAAATGATTGATATTTCCTCGTATCTTTAGCTTCGATCCTGTCACTATTAACTTGTGCAAAAAGAGCTGAATTATAATTACTATCTACAAACTTTTGCATTTTCTCGATAAACGTTTCACTCACAGGATCAAATATATCAATCATAAGTTTATCTTGATCTAATTCCGCTCCTGCAAACGGGCATACCGGCATACCACCAAACTCTTCTCGTTTAGGACGAAGAATAAAGTTAATATAACCTTTCATTTTATTTTTTAAGTTATTATAAGGACAACCCATTTAACACGATACAAAAACTTTTTCATATTTAGATTCATTATTTGAAACTATTTTTTCTACATAAACACAAGTATCACCTTCCGTAAAGCCTCTTTCTTTTAATAGCGATAAACTTTTAGGTAAACACCATGCATATACTTTATAACCTTCAAAATTTTCTTTAACATAGGCCCATCTGTTATCCCATAACATTCTAAATATACCTTGCCTACGGTAATCATCATCTACCCATGCATCTAAAAATTTTATCGTTTGATTAGCTTCGATCTGCATATGAATGTGACCTACAGCAGTATTGTCGATATACGCTATCCAAGTATGCTGGCAATGCATAGTAGTACCTGAGGGTGGTATATACATAATATTGTAGTTCATTATTCACTCTAATCATAACCATTTTCTTTTATTTAATTATTTTTCTGTAAGCATATTCCCATCTCTCGGAAATGCTTTTATATTTATGCTTGCCCTGATTATCCATTTTTCTCAACTGCTTATCGAACTGCTTTCGTAAACCTTTCTCTTCTAGAGACATTGTAATTTCGTATAATAAGTCTTCTGTCCATTTACTCATATTTTACTCCCATCTAGGAGGGTCTGCAGGACAAGGTTGCGGAGTTAGAACTTTTATTATCATAAAGCATTTACATATCCCGCATTGTGTTGTAGCTTTCCAAAAGTGCTCACACTTCCTACAAATAGCTAGTTTCTCACTCGATGTCAGTCCCTTTTTCGTCATGTATATAATTATATCTTTTCTCTATTATACGTAATCTTTCTTTAGATTCTTTTGTGAATCCACCAAAGTATTTCGCTTCAGAAATATGATCAGATAAAGTTTTAATAAACATGTAATCATCAGTACTTAACGAGTTATAGCTTTCTTTTATAAGGGGGGTAAGCTTATTAATATACTTTATCGCATCCTTACGTCGCTTCGGCTCATTAGGCTCTAACTGCTTCTTTAATTGTAGAAGTTTATTTTGTAAGTTTTTGAAGCTGCTCGACATTTAATGATTTCTTAATAATTACTTAATATGTTTGTTTATATAAATATTTACTTATTAGTGAATATGGAAAATAAAAAAATAGATATAACACCAGTGCTTTACATTATTTTAATGGTAACAGTTTTTGCATTAGGAGTTTAAGTTAATATCATCATCTTCTCATGACCAACTATTAGAGATGGGTCGATGTAACTTCTATAACCTAACTCTTTTGCTCGTATTTGAAATAATGCATCCTCTCCTGTACCATGCTCGTCTTGTGTAAATGGTTGCTCAAGCCCATCATGTTCGAAAACTTCTCCTTTAACTAGCATCCAGCCTAACCCGTTAGCTTTAACTTCGATAAGATCAGACTGACCTTTAATATCGTCTCTATTAAGAGTACCACCTTCTAGTTTACCACATGCAAAATCATTATAAGGATAGGTTGTTTTCATAACATAAATACCTGATATTATAGAAACAAAATCCTTTTCTGCATGGACAAGTAGTTTATAGAAGTCGTTAGGAGTAAAATTTATATCGCTATCTATCCACATATAATAATCAGGACGATACATTCTTGCTCTTTCTAGTACCTGATTGCGAACTACATGCACATTAGGGTTATAGTTCCTAAACAATCTCCATTCTACGTCAGTAGGGAGAGATTGAATAAGTTTAGTCCAGTTTTCTAAAAACCAACCACTAAAGTTAGAACCAGGCGTACAAAAAGCTATTTTCATACTTTACTCCGGCGGCGTTTGACCATCATTTAATGCCCATTGATCGCACTCTTCTAGAATCTTTTTAGTAAAATGATTAGTATTTAACATCATAGTTACATCAGGATTTTCCATAAACGCGTTTTGAATAGCTACTCTTACTGCTGTTTTAGAATATCTCGGATTCCATTTTTTTACTGGTTTACTTCTTGGTCTACCTCTTTTTGACATATGTCCCCTTTTTATATTTTACAAGATCCGCACATTTTTCATATTCTTCAGTTTCTATGAAATATTCGATCATCGAGTCAATCATTTCATTACTATCACTAGTATTGAGATGTGGAAATTTTGCTCTATAATCTGAATCTAATGGATTAAATAGCACTGCAGTTTCAACGTGCTGATCGATACTCCCAGGTTGCATAGACTCTTTATCTAATAAAGTTTCATACGTTGCTTTACCTGTTAAGATCAAATATGTATTATTCATAGCAGACTCTAGCATACGCTGCTCAAACTGTAATTCTTCTATTTCATTCATATTATCTCGATATTTTAGCTAGATTAGAACCCCATCCAGTACGCTTATCCATAGCGCGTAGTTGCTTTGCTACATTAGGATCTTTAATTATTTCATGCTCTGCATACTCAGTCTTACCTGAGATAATATTTCTCAGATACCAAGCTGACGTAGTAGAGCATTTTACACAAGTTTTAGCTTTCGGTAGAGCTCTTAATCTACCTTCTTGGATCTCTCCATGACATTTTACACAAATCATATATTTTTTTATTTTAATTATTATATATAATATAAGAAAAATAATTCAGACTACCAACTATTTAAGCAGATAATACGTCTAAAATTTTACTTGCAGTTACAGATTTTACCTCGAAGTCTAAACTTTGCGATTTTAATTCTTTTGTAATAATTACTTCAGCGTCTGTTACGCTAACTGCATCTACTAAATATTGCTCAGTCATTTTCTTTACTTTTCCTGAATTTGGGTCGGTATGGTGTACCGATACTTTTGTTACATAATACATAACTTTCTCCTTTTTATTTGAATAATTTATTTATTTGTCTAGCCCCGAATAGAGCTAGCTCTTTCGCTTTTACTTCTAATACTACATCAATATCTAACCCGTAAGTATCTATTTCGTTTATGACATAATCTGCATGAGCAGTAACTTTGATCTTATCAATTTTCTTTTTCATCTCGTTAAGGGTAGGCCAGTCATTAATTTTATCTATATCAACGTTATTAGCCTTACACATACGTTCGAATGCTCTCTGCTCTTCATCACGTCTAGATTCTGAATAATGAGTACATTGACGTACACCTTCCGGCCAAGTAGTAGCAGCTAACTTAAGAGCTTCTTCTTCTGAAAGACCGCTAGTATGAAACTTATGATGAAAGTAATCGAACGTAATAGGTATACCGATCTCCTTATGAAAATAATCGTATAGCATTTGAACTGACCATAGACTGGCTTTATCATCGTTCTCTACTACTAAACGTTTCTTACAGTTATCGGATAGTTTATGCCAAGCTGCTATCCATCGTTTAGCAGTAGCAGCATGATCGCCATATGCACCACCAATATGAATATTTATCTTGTTATCGAACGATGGTTTGAATCCCATCATATCAAACATCTGACTATGACGTTCTAGACCGATAATAGATTTATCAACAACTGATGGTGTAGGTGAGCCGAGTACGGTAAAAGGACCAGGATGCGTAGTTAACCTCATGTTATGCTTCCTTGCAAACTCACCCGCTTCAAATAAAGCTTGACGGATTTCATCTATCTGAGGAAGTTTTTCTAACTCGTAATGATCGTGCCAAGGTATAAGCTCCGACCCAACTCGAAACAATGTTATACCATGTTCTTGATTCCACTTCAAGTAATGAAGGAGATCTTTAGCATTATCTAATGCCTTGACACCTACTGCAGAATAGTCCCATCCTTCAGCTAATTGCCATGTGGCTTTACGTAACGTTCGGGAAGTAGTAACCCTACCCCCCTCTTTTTTCTTACGGCTAGTTAACCCACAGTTAACACACGCATATCCTAGTCTTGATCCTTTTATCATATATTAAATATAAAAAATATTACTCAGCTTTCCAACTGATTTTTAATTTTTTTCCAATAACTAAATGTTGCTGGCTTGTAGACGCCGCGAGGACCTCCATTCCATGCTCTAGCCATATCTTCAAGTGTATTAAGATTATAATAGTTACAGTAGATATGAAACATTTCGATAGATTTAATTCTGTCCCATCTATCAAGCAAATTATATTCTAGAGATTTATTTTGCTTTTTTAAGATACGATTTACGTCAAATACCATGCAAGGTCTTATCTGTAAACAGCCTGCTGCATTCTCACTAGCACAGTAGGCTGAGTCGTTGTTTCTACTTTCAACATGTATCATAGCTTCAATTAGAAATTTTCTTTGCTTCTCAATTCCGAAATCCCATATTTCAGACTGACGTTGTAATGTATCGAGTTTTAGAGTTAAACTATCAGTAACACTTATTAAGCTATCGATAGTACTCTTGTTATTTTTTAATTCTATCTCGTTATTTTCTACTTCTAGCAAATTAGCTAGGTTTAGAGCCATTAGTATAGTAATAATACTCATACTAAATATAGTTGTAATTTTACTCATATTTATCCTTTATTTTCTATAAACATTTAACTTAGGTAATTTATTATTAAGTTTCTTGAACTCATCTAATAGATTCCATTCTAACCCTTTGACGTATGATGTTTCGCAATTATAACCTAATACAGATTCATTTCTAATAGGCAATGTATAAACATAAACGTGAATTGATTCAATATCTTTAATATGCTGTCTAACCTTATTATTAGTTGAATTTACTATACATCTATACCCTCGATGAAATCTCGAGGTTAAATTTTGAGTTTCACCTATCTTAAGTACAACACCATCAGGGTTTGCTAGAATATATACCGCTGGTTGATTATTAGATTTGATTGGATTGCTAGGATACCATAGTTCGATACCTTGCTTATATTTATCTGATGGTTTCATAATAGCGTAAGGCTGAAACCCTTTGTCAGTATAATATTTTATTTTCATTTATATGATGTTAGTTAAATCAGCAGCGACCTCTCTATGAAGCATTTTACCACTATACTTCTTAATTCGTTCAAGCTTCCATTTAGCACCATCAAGCGATGGCGCACCGACAGGACCGATTTGATTTATATCTAATCCTAATTCTCTAGTCCATGATACCATCCATAAAAACTTCTTTTTTCGTTCGATAACGTACTGTACTTTATCAGTTAAATGATTTACTTCTCTTACTATTCTATACATAATTTTCTTCTTAATAATATCTTCGTTTTGATTTGCTCTTACTTAACTGATCTAACAGCTGTTGGCAGACTTCTTGAGTAATCTTACCATCGTAATATAATTGATGTATTAACCTATTCATACCCCACCCTTTCTAATATAATTGTACCACCATGTAGCAACTAACATTAACAATATAATGGAACCGAATGTATATGCTAGGAACCAAGGTGTATGGTGCTCAACAAAAAAGGCAGGTGCACCCATCAATACTAACCACGCCAGGAATATGAATCCAGTATTAGATTCTAACTTCCTCTCAACCTTTACAGTTCTTTCCGTGTTAATCAATCTAGATAATGCATCTTGCATATCTTTACCATATACTGGTTGCTTATGTATAGTACCATCTAGCTCTGCTATTGTTACAATATACTTGCAGTAACCAGAATGCGCCTTACTCTTTTCAATAAGCTTACAATCAATAGCTCTACGCCTATTATACTTACTCTTCTTTGCCATAATTTTTTATTCTATAGATTACATAACCTATTACTGGTGTGCCGTACAATAAGGTTAGCAAACTTGGATGGGGCTCACCACATAATCCAGTTGCGTGTTTTAGGAATTCAATCATAATATAATATAGAAAAAATTATTCATATTACCAACTTTTTATTGTTAATTCTTACTGACCAAATCTTTCTGATAATTGGTCTACCACCGTCTCCATCTCCATCATCATCCTCATATAAATCTACAGCTGACTTTACTCCTTTTCCAGCTAATTTATTTACAATTGATTTTCCATGACCTTCATTATCGCATTTGATATAAGGCTCTTTCCAATGATTTCCATTTTCGTCGCTACAACTAGTCCATCTTAAACTACCTTTAGCTATTTCTTTTATTATATCTAATTTATCTTTCATATCTATTATTTTCTATTTAATCCTGTTGGAACTATTTCTGCTGATGCTGGCGATAAATCCTCTTCTCGGCAGTAACTATAATCATGTTTCTCCCAATCGAACCCGACCATCATAAATCTTGTTCTAGGAACAATACTCTTGAAGCATAAGTAACTATACTCTTCATGTAATGACCAGTTAGCTGCAGTAGCTAATGTATTGATACCTTCATTTTTAATATCTTCTAAATCGTAACCATCACCGAACTGATAACCTGTAAAGGCTTGAACTATCTTTCTTAATCGTTTCTCACCAGCATCCGATCCACCATTAGCAGCTATATCACCTATAGCTTGACTATAAGCTAGATGTATCTCTGATAAGATATTTCGTTTCATCTCTTCAGCAACACTATCGTTGTGAGCATACATTGCTTTTGAATGAGGTTTAGTAATTTCGATTCCGTGGTAGTAAACTGGTGTTTTTTTAGTTTTTGGCATTTCTTTAAGTTTTATATTGTTTATAATCATTTTTATTTCTTTATCTTACAATATAAAGATAAGAACTTTCCCTCAGACTACCAACTGTTTCCACAGTTATTTTTGAGAAAGGGGCGGGCAAGGGCGTTCTATTAGCGAGAGCGAAGCGATGCTGCGCGCGCGAAAGAATGCTACTAAAATTTTCTAGTTGTTTTCTATACACTTTAATCTAACATCGATGCATCATTAGCCTCATTTAGCATCTCTCGTTTAACATAGCCATTCAAAACCGGGCCAATATACTCGTAATTGGTACCCATAGCATAAACAGGACCTTCATACTCTTTGGTGACTATCGGTATACTCAACGACTCTATACCTTGAACCGTACGCTCCGGAGCCGATATTCTCCGAGGACCGGAAAATGATCGAAACCAGGTTGTAGTAGTGCGATACCAGGTGCCACAGGAATGTTGAACTTCTAGCACCCCCGCACAGTTGTAGGGGTTCAATAGACGTATTTTTCTACTGCGCCTTGAATCTAGGTGTGGATCTCTACTCATTGTCTAGATGTAATGATCCCGGTATTTGAACAGATTCAACCCCTTCACCTTGAGGCTGCTGTTGCTCACCTTTGGCGATTGCTTGTTGCATAGCGTCTGCTACCCCGTTAGGAAACATCTCACGGAAAGCTTCTCTCCCGTAGGTAAAATAAGTTTTAAGTATCTGCTTGTTGGTCTTCAATCTATTACGGTAGTCCTCGTAAGACTCGTTCTCCGAACGAGCATTTGATAGGTTGATGTTTAGTAGACTGATGTCTTGTTGTGCTGTGTTTGTCATAGCGTTTCTTCTTTTATTGTTGTTAAAAATTATATACTCGTGTGTAAGCGTTACGCTCATCTTCTGTTAGTTTGTTGTACCACCCTTGAAACTCTGCTCCTGTAAGTTTTTGAGATTCATCATACATGCGTTGTTCTAGATCTGTATTGATACAAGGTACTTGATTCTCTTGAGAACGGCCTGCTAGCTTGTTGCCGTATATCAATTTTGAAGCTGCGTTGATACGATCAAACTTATGTTGATCACCTTGTGCTGCTATCTTTTCTAGAGCTGTAGCTATACGTTCGATATTTTTATAGTAATTTATTTCTAGTCTGGTTATACTCATATTATTTGTCTCTTTTTATTATACTTGGATTCTGTTTGACGGTTTGCTTTGTTATTAGATCTTTTAATTTTGTAGTGGACCATTGATGTGATCTACTAGTATAAACAACTCGAGGTGGAAGATCATCTCCAGTGAACGGCTTGCCAATATAATCTTCACCTAGGATACGAATGTCCGGTTTCCAGAACTTGATCAACTCGTAAAGCTCTTGCTCGGTCTGATAGATATATACTTCATCTATATAACGTATAGCTTTCAATGCTTTGTAACGTTCATATAAAGGTATAACTGGCTTGTATTTGGTATTACGTGTAGCCGAAGGGTCTTGCTGAAGAAACACCATGAACACATCACAATGCTTTTTAGCCTCTTCGAACGTTATAATATACCCGGGATGAAGCAAATCGAAATTGCCTGCTGTAAATCCTATTGTCTTTCCATCTATCATATCTTACTGTTCTTTTTATCGAAATTTTCTAAATTGTTCATAAACTTTTTGTGACGACTTCTATTGTCAATGTGCCCCATTATCTGTGAACTTACATATAACCCTAATACAAAGCCTAGGGCACCTATGGTTATAAATCCTATTGTTGTCATAACTTTTTCCTTTTATTTAATTTTTTACGTCGTTTTTCTTTTTCTAATCTTTGACCTTCTTGCAGTGCATATCTACCTAATACAGCTACTAACGTCATTACTACTATAAGTATTATTGTTCCTATCATAAATCTTCTCCTATCTTATTAGCTAACTGACCCCAGTCGATACCACCCATTAATGCATCTAGAGATTGACCTTGTTTGGTACTATATAGATGCCACATAGCATTCAGAAGCTTCACATGACTACGTTTCAATGGATGGTCCGGACGTCGCTTCAGGGCTGCTATAAAATTGACTACCACTTGAAGATCCTTTTCCATGTTGTCCCACTCTCGTTCAGTGCAGGCAGGTCCTACATCTCTCCATCTTTTAATACGTGATTCTAGTATCTGTAGCTTTACTATTTGTTCCTTTATACTCATATTTTTTGCTTCGCAATTTTTTTAGTTCTTTATATAATAGTAACTGTTTTTTCTCTCAATAAACAGTAACCTTGTTCTCTATATTTCTACTTTTTATACTCATGTGTTCAACACATTATAATGTATTAACACCCTATATCAAAAATCCATGTTCGATAGACAAACCACTGTGTGCCGTATCTTACCAGGCCGGCCCCCTTAGTCGAGTTTATTATCGACTTTTGAGCGGGCCTGATTTGGGAGTGCAATCCCGTTGTTTCTAAATTCCTATCAAAAACACTACCACCATTAGAATCGTGTAAAGCACGGGTGATACATCTATCTTATTGTTGTTCATATCTATATTATTAAGCTTCGTATTCTTCAGTATTAAATAAATCCTCTTCAGTGCCGTCATCACAGAACTTTTGAACTATCTGCTTGACAAAGGTTCTTTCACTATCCACCCCACCATCGGCACTATACTGAGGGTATATGGTTATCTGTGCAGCCTCTTCCAATGTAAAGCCATCGTATAACAATGACGCTATCTCTACGGCTGTCCTTGTACTAACTGGAGATGACAATCTAGACTCTTCATTGCTGCATTCCTTTCTCGTCATCTCTGTGATTCCTGCTATATTCTCAAGCTGTGCACCTGTAACTAATGGAAACATATATTTTAGTAGATCAGCTTCTTCGTCCTTATCTAATAGATCCATCTCTATGACCGTAAATCTATCCATCAAAGCTTTGTCCATTACTCGAGTTGATGTGTACTCGTTACCTATATTCGCTGTTGCGATAAATGTAACCCCTTCAGCTACTCTTATTGTAGCTTGATTGGACGCTTCATCTAATCTCAAGTATCTTTGTCCTTGGTCTAATACAGTCATCAAGATGTTCCATGCATCAGGATGAGCTCGAGACAACTCGTCTAATAGTATCACAGCATTTGGAGTCTGAATAGCTTCCACGAATAATGCTTTAGAGAAGTAGGTACCTTCATCTTTATTAAAGTGTGTGTTTCCTATTAGCGTTGCTCTTGGATCTTGTGTAGCTCCAAGGTTGAAGTAGAAGTCTGGTCTATCTAATGCACTTACAAGAGCTTTTGCAGCCATCGTTTTTCCACACCCAGCAGGACCTGTCATCATGATGTTCTTACCACGCATACCTGACCTCATTAAATACTTCCACTTTAACTCGTTCATTTTCATACCCTTAGGTTTAAGTTCGTATGACGTATGTATCATGTTCATTAGTTCCGCATGCTCTGCTGGAACTTCTGCTGCAGGTTCTGGAGCCATGGCTTCTTTTCTAGCTTTATCGTATTCCACCATAGCTACTTTCTTCCACCCCTTTTCTGAGTAGTATAGAGCTTTACCTTCTGCTATAGCAGACTTTTTCATATTGCCCCATAATTGTTTTTCAAACGTATTTGTATCTACTTGATTATCAAGAACATCTACGATGATGATCTTACTAGTAGTGAACTGTTCAGGTTTGTAGTAACCTTCTAAATTTTCTCTGATTGCACTCATTTATTTATTTTTATTTATTTAACATTTAACTTTACTATCCCTCTTTATCTTATATCTAAAGATAAGAAAAATTCCTCAGACTACCAACCCTTTTAACAGTTATTTTTCAATTAACTGAGCGGGCGTAACTGGTTCGTTCTCAAGCTGTTACTTAGCTGTTCTTTGATACTCTCCAGTATACAGTACTAGTTTACCCATCCCTGGATATACAATGTTCGTATGCCAGTCCACTTTGTCTCTTAAAAGCTTGAATTTAATCATTGACGCTTTTAGTAGTGAGATATATAACTTACCATCTACTAATTTACTGTTGCTAAAATTTACTCGAATTTTTTTCATATATTATTTTTTATTATTATTAACATTATAAGTTGCTCTTACCTTGTCTGTAATCAACTTGTCAAGAGCTTTTAGTCTAGCTATCTCTTGCTTATACCATAAAAATCTTTCTTTTGTCATATTCTTTTTATATTATAAAGATAAGAACTTTCCCTCAGACTACCAACTATTCCCTTAACAATTTACACTCTGTAAAGAGAAGTTAGTTCGATCTTCTGTATAGAGAAGCGTGAAACAATCTCTACTCGTACCATCGAAGGTGTCCGTACACATACCATCTTGTTCAACTATCAGGTCCCATTCACAGTTACCATCATCTATAACCGACATTAACGTATCATATTGAGCATCCGATACAACTACTTCACTACCTTTCTTGATAGTTTCACCTGAGA
>VMHT01110598.1_pt1 | contig 13336 bp, 21 predicted proteins | sample 4693611 | NCBI WGS metagenome assembly VMHT01 (sample SAMN12280063, study PRJNA550983) | marine metagenome | isolation source: seawater sampled from same location over 5 years 0.02-0.2 micron viral filtrate | place: USA: collected off the coast of southern California halfway between the port... ... | reverse complement strand
TTTTGTTAGTTTCATTTTGTTAATCCTCTTGTTTTATTGATGCTTGGTTAAGTCAAGCGATTATTATTCGCGTCTACGATTCGCCTTTGGCCCGAAGCGCCTGATGCCGGATTGTGTTCTTTCATATTTTGTTATACCCGGATCGAGTCGCGACATCGATTCGGCGGCGCGGGCGGTGGTTCTCGCTACCTGACCGACGAGATCTATAAATCTGTTAAACCCTTCCTCGGTATGAATATCCTCTAACACCGCTTCTGCAAGGTCATCTTTTAAGCTTTGCACTTCCTCAACAATCCCGCTGCGGCGCAATCTTTCTTTTTCAAGCATTCTACTAGTCTTTGGGTACGCCTTCCATTTCAGGGCGTGCTTCGTGATGGCTGCGGATCTGTTTATAGATGCCGCCAGGGCTTTCTCTGCTTCTTTTTGAAAGTTGCGTTCGCGCGCCCATTTTAGCCATTTTTTGGACATATTCTGCTCTGCCCATCTTATCGGGTCATCATCGGGCTTGCCGTCCCACCCGATTTCACGAAGGCTTCCAAGCTCTTCTTCAACCATCTCTTGTAGTTTTGCTTTTGTAAGCTTCATTTTGTTAATCCTCTTGTTTTATTGATGCTTGGTTAAGTCAAGCGATTATTTGATCAGGCCGGGAGTTCGGCGGCGCCGTATGGTTCTTCGCGAGATGCTTGTATCGCCATCACTACACGCTGAACTGCGGTGTGGGCATCTTTTAACAACTCTGTTTGTTCTGGTCCCTTAGCATAACTTTGAAGGTCTGTTATAGCACTCATAATAGAACCATAAAGCTCCTCAAAGCTTTTACCAGAATTCATCCCCATCTCGTCTGCCGACATTACAGGAAAACCACGTATTTCATTGATCTCTTTTTTAATGATCTCTTGTAGTTTTGCTTTAGTGAGTTTCATTTTATATCCTTATTTATTACACCCCGGATCCGCCCGGATCCGGGGTGTAATGCTTCGTGAGCGCTTACTAATATGTCTTCAACATCTGTCCTGGCTGCTGTAACGGCCAATTTTATCGCTTCCTCGATGGCTACCCCAAGTTGGTTCTCGGCCCAGAAACCGTCGCCCATCACTTCGGAAACCTTGAATTCCCCGCGCTTTTGGCCTGCTTGCTCTAACATGCCAATTTCTTCCTTGATGATCTGCTTAAGCTTTGCTTTTGTTAGCTTCATTTTGTTAATCCTCTTGTCTTACTGATGCTAGTTCAGGATGCGGGTCTTGTCCGATCTCCTGTGCGAGTGCGTTCCTGGCTAACTCCATCGCGTAGGCGCCCTTTCTTATCATTTCATATACTTTTTCCGAGATCTGTAATGTTCTCGGTGAACCAGCCGTCAATCCCATAGAAAAATCTAGATCGTCTTTGAACTGTTGTAGATCTTTCGAGATTGCCTGTAGACTTGCGTATAACTCATATTCAGTGGCTGCGGCATCACGGTCTTCCCGTATGCTGTCTATTTCTTCTTTGATGATCTGCTTTAGCTTTGTTTTTGTTAGTTTCATTTTATATCTCGTTGATATCCTCTATTAGAGAGTAAAGTGTGTCTGCGATTTTACTTGCTAATCGTTTTTTATAACTATCTTTGCTTGACCCTACGGCAGTCTGTGCTTTCTTTATAGCCTCTTCAAGCGCGGCTCCCAAATCCAACATTGGGTCTACGGAAGTATCAAACTCCAGACCGGATCCTCGAAAGTCGATCTCTTCTTTAATAATCTGCTTTAATCTTGCTTTGGTGAGTTTCATTTTCTTAGGCCCTATCTAGTTCCATATTCGCTTGTAGATCCTCGTCACTTATCCACTCTTCTTCCCCAGGATTAAGATCAGCATATAACTTTTCTAAAGTAACCGGGGCTGGCTCGGCATAAGAACTAGGGTGATCAGCGTCCTTAATAATAAGGACGCGTCCATCACTACTCATACGAACCTTGTGTGGGCGCCCTGCCGGGGCAGATTCGTTCTGTAATGCGCTGATTTCTTCTTTGATGATCTGTCGCAATCTTGCTTTTGTAAGTTTCATTTTATTAATCCTTTTGTTTAAATCTCATCGAGAACGTCGAGGTCTAAGAGCTGCTTATCATAAGCTGTTTGTATTGCTCTTAACTGTGATCTGATTCCCCTGTCTAGCCTGGAGGCGAATCTGCGGCCGCGGCGCCCTTCAAGGAAGCCTCGCAGTTTTTGATATATGTTGTAATAGTATCTAAACTCTTCTACATTAATATCGGTAGGAGGCTGATATATGTTGTCAGAGAAATATTCAACTGCATTATCAAGTAGCCCCAGCCTGGGGTCGTCGCGTTTAATGAAGCCATGACCGATGGAGTCGAGTCCGGCTTCGGCATCGTCGGGGTAAGCCTCAGTGACCGGAGGACGCGGTTCGATATGAAATGCGCTGATCTCTTCTTTGATAATCTGTCGCAATCTTGCTTTTGTTAACTTCATTTTATAAATATCGAGTCCCACCACTCTCTGTTTACTTCCATAGTACCGCCTGGAACCTTTATTAGCACATATGGCCCGGGGAACCAGCCAGCGAGGTTCGTCGAATCGTAATCTTCGGACGGTGATCCTGGGTCAATTCTAACAACAACGCCAGAAACCTTCTTTGTATCGGGGCCGGCGAACCGGGGATCTTCTACAGGCACATGTTCGCCATCAGCAGTCTCATACCAATAAAGTTCTGTGCCCTCCTTAACTTCTGGGCTAAGTCCAGAATTATAGACTCCCATGGGCCGGCCGTGGGCAGCCGCCATCTGCGCGCGTTTGTCGCTAACAGGTTCAATCTCTTCTTTAAGTAGCTTGCGCCAGTTTTCCATTATAAGCTTCATTTTATTAATCCTAGGATGTTCTGTTAAGTTTCTATTTTACTCAACAACTTAAATAGTTGTTTAATCGGATAAAATCCCTATTACGTGGTTTTCCTTAACAACCGTAAAAGTATCTCCGTTATATTGTATGTCCTTCAACATATGTGCCTCAACAACCAAATGAATACCGCGAGCCCACATTACATTATTAGTAGTTGTGTGAGTTTGCAATAACTCGGCAACTGCGTGTGGTGATTCCACTGATCGATAATCTTGTGGAAGCAAGATTCCTGTGTTGTCGTCTTCTTCATCTATTGTCCTAATGTATAGGTAATTGTTTACTGGTACAAAGTTCATTTTATCTCCTATCCGCACTTTGCAAAACCGCAAGAGGTGCAAGTTACACAACCTTCAACATAAACCAAACCATCTTCACCACATTCAGGACAAGTCTTCTCTGTTGCTTCCTGTCCATCAGGAATGTAGTTCTTCAATATACGAGCGATACATCTTGAAAACGAGAACATATCTGAGTCCTTGTCTTTCTGTAACTGCTCTACAACATATTGTATGTTTGCTCCGTGACGTAAACCAAGTGAGATCATACGAGTGAAAGCACTGTGGTTTGGGTTATCAAAGGTCTTTACTAGGTCCTTCACGATAACTGTATCACCATTCGTTCCGATGCGCAAGTCATAAACAGAGTTTTTTGTCTTAAATCGGTGTTTAACCAAAAATCCTGTAACTCTACTTCTTGGGATCTCGATCAAATCAGAACGACCACCCATTAGTTCGTATGGCTTGCCTTCATATAACCCAACAACAATCGCCCACTTTTCACCCTTGATAGTAGTGTGGTGAATATCGCATTCCAGTTCTTCTGGGCGTCTAGGTGCGGAATACTGCGGAAATGCTTCTTTCTCTTCTTTTTCTGACTCGGTTAATAGAACTCCTGTTCGGGACCCATCAACATATACAGTAATACCTTTTAAGCCCATCTTCCAACCTTGCTGGTATAGTTTTCCAACAACCTCCGGGGATGTGCCCTTTGGAAGATTGATAGTAGAACTAATGCTGTGATCAATAGACTTTTGAATCGCGGCTTGAATAACGACTCGCTGTGACCAATCAATAGAATCAGATTCTACAAAGAAGCTTGGAATATCCTCTGTTTTCATTAGATTGAGATATTCGCGAACATTGTGATGGAATACCTTATACTCCAACCAACGATCTCCCAGATCATCAACGAAATCTGGCTCAACACCCAACTCATTATGAGACAACTTACGACGACGAATGTAAAAGTTCTTGAATACAGGCTCCAAACCAGATGAAGTCTGCGACATAATAGAAACAGAGCCAGTTGGCGCATTTGTAAGAATAGAAATATTACGTCGTCCAGTCGTCTGGATCAAAGCTTGTATCTCTTGTGGAAGACGCTGAATGTAAGCGTTGTTGCTTTCTGTCTCCCAGTTAAATGCTGGGAATGCTCCACGCTCTTGCGCAAGATAACAACTTTCCGTGTAAGCCGTATCTCTAACAATCTCATATATCTGCTCAATCAAGGTTACAGCCTCATCAGAGTCATACGACAAGTTCATTCTAGCAACAGCATCAGCAAGACCGTGTGTCCCCAAGCCTGTGCGGCGACCATTGGCGGCGGCATCGTATAACTTTGTCCATAAAACCTTTTCATCTTCCGAATCTGCTACATTCCGGATGTTCTGTAACTTCTCCAACTCTAACTCTACAAGATCGTCAGAAAGTCGCATACCAACAGCAACAATCTGCTTTAACTTATTAAAGTCAAATGCTGCTTTGTCTGTAAAGGCATTTGTAACGAGATGCTTGAGGTTTAAAGAAATCAAACGACAAGAATCATAAGCAGAAAGAGGAATCTCCCCACAAGGGTTTGTTGTTTTTGTTTGGAACTGTGGGTAAGAATGTGCTGGAAGGTTCTTTGTAATGTTGTCCCACATAAGAAGTCCAGGCTCTGCTGTCTTTGTAGCAGACTCTACAATCTCATTCCAAAGTTCAACAGCACTAACTTCGCTTATATGTGTTGGAGTTTCAGCATCAACCGGGAACTGTAACGTAAATTGCTCTCCTTTCTCAACTGCTTCCATAAAACTGTCGCTTATCTTAACCGATACATTGGCTCCTGTAACCTTTGTAAGATCATGCTTCATTCTAACAAACTTTTGAATATCCGGGTGGCGGATATCCATTGAAAGCATTAGAGCACCCCGACGACCATTCTGTCCGATCATACGACAAACGTAAGAATAAAAGTCAGCAAAAGACCAAGCACCAGTTGTAGTGCGAGCAGAGTTGTTAACGGGAGCGCCTTCGGGACGTAAATCAGAAATATCCAGACCAACCCCACAACGACGCTTAAATAGATTAGCAATATCTTTACCGGCATCCATAATAGAAGAAACAGAGTCCTGAGGATTGTCGACAACCACGCAGTTAGAGAGCGAAACATTAACATAATCATTTCCCACGCCCATCATAGGAGAACCTTGAGGAACAATGTATTTGAAGTCTTTTAAGAAAGAATAGATCTCGCTTTCAGTGGGGCCTGTATCCCCAAACTTATCTTCCATACGAGCAAACTCTGCCGCAAGGCGTCTATGCATATCATCAGGTGTTTTCTCAACATAGTTGCCTTTCTTGTCTCTTAAACAATACTTTGTCATAAAGACATTTGTGGCTAGTTCGTCACCGTTAAAATAAGCTAGTGTTGCTTCTTTTACTTGTTCCTCATTGTACATTTTTATTATTCCTTTTTGTTTTTCTTAAAGTTCTTGTATTTCTCGGCAAGTGTCTGCTTATACTTTGTAGCATTCACTTCTACATTCTCATCTTCCTCGCTTTGTTCCAGTACCTTAATACTGACTGTGCTTGTATCCATAAATAATGGAAAGACAATCCCATCGGGACCATTACGATTCTTTGCTATAAAGAGGCGACCAGTGTTGGCGACCTTATCATCCACAGTTCGTGAAATACTAAAGATAAAATCAGCGACAAAGCATTTACTGAACGCTTCTGAAATAGATTCCATTGTAATGACTTCTGCGTTTAAGCCGGATCTGTTTGTTTGTGAAGCAGTCCAAACGGGTGCTTCGTATTCAGACGCAAGACCACGCAACTCTTCGTAGATGGATTCTAGTTCGTTTCTCTTTTCTTTCTGGTATCTAACTGGACGTAATAGATCACCATAATCAATGATAATCATATCGATTTCAATATTGCGCATTCGCAACTTTTCCAAGTGATTTCGGATTGTTTGCGTGCTGGCTGACTTTGTTGGATATTCCTTTACAATCAGTCTGCCTTCAATGTCCTGAACCTCTTCATAAATCTTCTCTTTAAAGGATGTAAGGCTTCCTAGCGGAATCTTAGTAAGACAGGAGTCATAACGTGATGCTACCACTGTATCTTGAAGTTCTAGGGTGTAATGAACTACTGTTTTACCAGCACGAAGGGCTTCTGTTCCCAAGTGAACCAAAGCCATTGACTTTCCAGCACCAGTTGGAGCAATAACCACCCCAAGTTCCTTTTGTCCTAATCCACCCTTGCTGATATTATCAATCAGAGGCCATCCGCTAGAAATCGGGTTTCTAAACTTTGGCTTGAACCTTTCTTCAAAGTCTCTCTTCCAATCATATCCTTCTTCATTGTCCATTCCAAGCTTAAGTGAGTCATTTATCACCTTTGAAATCTCATCAAATGATGATGACTGCAACAAGCCAATAGACTTAACCATCGCAGACTTAAGATTCTGCTTTTTACAGAAATCTAGCGATGTATCCTTGATATAATCAATATCCGTTAGATCTGTGATTTGTGAGCGAACATAAAACTCTCTTACTTGCTTTGCAGTAAGTTCATTTTCATTGTCCAAGTCAGAACGAAGAATAGTCTTCATAATGTCGCGTGAGGGATGCACTCCATACTTTACGCGGTAAGACAATACTTTGTTTAAGAATAACTTAAGATAGTTCAACTCTAAAAAGTTAATATCTAGCACTTCTTCTATCTGATCCGCAAAAGCACGGTCATCTAGTATCACCATACAAAGCTTTTCTTGAAAGGACTTTCCATACTTTGAGAAACTAGAGTTCTCAGGCTTTCCAATAATCGTTTGAGTCATAGCCACATCTTACTCCTTCACCAAAGCTTTGTCAATACAAATTCTATTCATAGTTGCGTGTAAATCCTCCCAGTTAAAAACACCAAAACCGTCCTGATTCATCATTCGAAGAATCTCGGTCTTATTGTAGTCGTGCTCAAAGTTGTTTAGGGTATAATGAACCTTTTCTTGGCTTTGCAACGAAATAGCGGGCGCATACAGTTGCATAAGTTTATAGTTACTAATAACTACATCCTTGTGACTTAAAATGTTCGTAAAAAACTTTGCTTTGGAGTCAATATTTTCGCAAAAATCAAAAAGTTCGTGTAATGTTACGTCTTTATCCTCCCTCAAAAAATTAAGCTTTTTTGCGATAGATTTCAATCCTGCTCTTGGAACTCCATCAAGATTGTCGGATGGATCCCCGGCAATAGCGCGAGCAATAGCAAAGTTACGAGGGTGAATATCAAACTGTTCTACAACATTCATCTTGTTATGAACTACCTTTTGAGTTGGTCGAAACAAGACTGTTTCATCGTCACAAAGTTGAATGAAGTCCTTATCATTAGAAACAATAACCTTCTGCCATCCATCATAATGGGACATACGGCTTACATAGGAGATAACATCGTCGGCTTCGATCTCATCGAAACGAAACTGGATCACTGGTAGTTCATTTAAGTATTCAAGCAAGCGAACCTGCTGCCATACCATATTCTCCTGCTGCTGCTCTGGAGAAAGGTTGTTTGGACGATTAACCCGAATAGGCTTTCTTCCTGCTTTATAGTTCTTGTTTTGTTCGCGGCGCTTGCGTGAGCCTCCGGGGCCATCCCAGATAATCACAATACTATCTGGTTTAATATCGCGGCAAAGCTTCTGTAGGATGCCCAAGAAACCCTTGAGTCCTCCAATCGGTTGTCCGTGGATGGAAATGCTTGGGTTTACAATAAAAGCCCTGAAATAAGCATTCAGGGCATCAACAATCATTACTCTCTTCATCTGTAATCTCCTATATATGAAGCGGCTATGGAGTTATAATACCCCATAGCCGCCTGTTTGTCAAGAACCGTTTAAGATTCTACTCTTTGTCTACGTCGTAAAAGTCCTCAGCGGATCCCTCCCTTTTGTCAAACTTGCCGATGATTTCCTCATCCATAATCTCAAACACTCGGTTTCTAAAGTTTTCGTTCTGTAACTTTTCAGTCCAGTGAGCCCTTTGAAACTTCTCTTCTTTACCGTCAGCATAGAAGAGCGTATACCAAGCGCCAGCAGTTCTTAGATTGTCTGATCCCTTGATTGCTTCTAACCAACTCTCTTCATCTTGAACTCCTACTTCATTGGTGCCCCAGAGAATCTTAAAAGCACAGTTTCGGCCTTGTGTTCCAAATCGTGACTTCTCCAACTTTACCTTTACCTCTGAGCCAATACGGAAGCCGCTTTCGTCCTCAATGAAAGAAGACTTTGCCTTTCGTCCGGTTAGCCAGATTCGCAGTGAGTAAGCATAATGCATTGCCTTACCGCCAGGAGTAACATACGGAGTAGTCATAGCGATAATGCGCGCATTTGGACCAGATGGGATATTAACCTTTAACTGGTTTAGAACCAAGAATGCTGATCTAGTATTCGCAATCGGGATTGTAAGTTTAGACATTCCCTTTGATAGAATCCTAGCCTTCATCGCCATTGATGACTGTGGATTAAAGTCTCCTTCAACATCTGAAATAGTTGGTGTTAAAGCCAAAGAATCCCAGATGAAAAGAACTCTTTCGGTTCCAGTATTCAAGATGTTTTCAACAGTTTCAAGAACATGCTCTACTGATTGAGTTTGAACATAAATCAGATCCTCCAAGTTACATCCTGCTCGCTCTAAGAACTCTGGATCAATGGCTGACTCTGAGTCCAGATAAACAACCACCATTCCCATCTTTTGGGCAGAAGCAGCAATCTGCGCAGCCATAAAAGACTTGCCTGTTGCTTCTAATCCAGCAATCTCGGAAATCTTGCCTACTGGAATACCAGCAAGTCTGCCCCGACATATAATAGAATCTAGCCAGCGTGAGCCAGTGGGAATCCACTCTTTAACTTCTGTTGGGTTTGCCTCTCTTAGGTTATGAGCGACTTCCACGCCCGAAGTCTTATTGATTAAAGAACGTAGACCGTCAATTGAGATCTTACCCGCCTTTGATTTACTTTTCGCCATCTATCTTCTCTCCGTATCTTATATTTGTATCTTCTATGAAATCGCGATGTAGTTGAGTTACTTGGTCGCTTATTTGAGTAATCTGACGGTGAAGCTCCAACATATAAATAAACATCAATATTAGAGCCATCACCGTCAGCATCATTTACTCCGCGCTGTCGTCGTCGTCTGCCGAATCATCGTCATCAGAGGAATCATCATCATCAGAGGAGTCGTCGTCATCACCAGAGTCATCATCATCAGCTACTGACGAATCATCGTCATCAGCCTCAGAAGGACAGCCACTGAATAATACAGTAGCGAGACCCATAAAGCAAATCAAAAATACAAAAAGTATCATCTTATTTAGGTTTTTAAACATATTCTTATCCTTTCTAGTTTAGAGTTAGTGTGCCGTTGTCGGTTTCAACTGAAACATCAAAACCAGCAACGAAAGTATCAGCATCAAATGTTGCGAATCGTCCATTAGTCGCTGCTTGTGCGGTATAAAGATCACCGGCACGAACGCGGACAGATGTAGAAATATCACAGCGACCACGCTTGTAGTCATACTGCTCGGTTGAATACTCTAGTGAATACTCACCCTCATGAATGGTTACCTGAAGCCTCTCAGTTAGGAACTCATTAAAATACTCATCTCCTCGCTCATACGCGTCAAGCTCTCCATCGGCGCGCATTGCGTTTAGAAGATCATTTCCCTCACTTGTATCACCGTACTGAGAATACACTGGAATATTAGAAGCCAGAAGATTACCTAGGTATCCTGCTGTCTCAGTCTCATAAACTGAATCATTGACGTAACCGTCGTTAATATGCCATACATCATTTCCCTCGGTGTATGATAGGGTTAGGAACGTATCCTCTGAAACGTTAAGCTCGCGGAGCTTGTTAATAAAATCACTCATTTTTAGTTCTCCTCCGTTCCAGACTCAATAAAGCACTTTGACACAAAGTCTATTAGCTCTTCATCAATTCCATTAGTTATGGCTAGCTGCCAAATCTCGTGATCATAGTCAATGTGACTGTCGTCTCCGATCTTCGAAGACATTTCTGAAAAATTACTCATTTTAAACTCCCTTTTTAGTGAAAAAATGAGGCACCTGTAACCCGTGCCTCCCTGCGGTTGGTAGAGCTTACCTGCTGGCGTTCTTAGTCTCTTGAACTTCAAGACGAAGTTCCTGAGCGAGAACCTTTACCTCTTGCATTACCTTGCGAACACGGGTTCCAGCAGCGTTGTTTCCAGCACTAAAGAACTTTTCGTGATCATCACGGGCTTCCTCAAGAAGCGTAATCAACTGTTCAAGTCGATTCGTAGTAGTAGTCATAACTCTTCCTTTCTATAATGAGGCACCTGTAACCCTGTGCCTCCCTGTGGGATATTTGTTATAGAGAACCGAGTTCCTTGAACGCGGCTTCGACTGCGTTGACCTCGGAGTCGTTTGTCTTGTTACCATACTTTGTGGTCTCGCTGCTAATAGCCTCGGGATCCTCAACTTGTGCGTTAACAAAGTTATCAAGTACTGACTGAACATCATCAGTCGTCTTACGCTCAAAGAGACCGCCGAAGTCTGGAATGTTGTCCAGAAGGTCAGCGCACTTATCCGGAGTTAGATCCTCGCAGAGAGCGGATGAACGTCGGCGGGGAACCAACTTTGTCTGCGGGAACTGTGCTCCCGGGGGCTTACCGTAAGTTAGAGTTAGGTCGGTGCCTGCCTCAGTGTCGGTAATATCACCATACTCAGGATTAAGCACAAGTGAAAGAAGGTTCTCGTAAGCAGTCTTACCATATCCCCAGATGCGGATGCCCTGGTCTTCCTGACCACGAACCATTACTGGTGAGAAGAAGCGCTGACGGACAAAGAGAGACTTCGCCATCTTCTTGGATTGGTCATCGTTGTTGTTTACGCCTTCACGCCAAAGCTGTGAAGCGAAGTCACATACAGGACAGTCATCACCAAAGTTACGCTTCGGGCAAAGGAAGCCGCCCTTCTCAACATTGTAGTGGAACCACATCTCCTTAAAGGGATCTCCATCAGCAGTAGGAACAATGCGAATGTCTTGATCACCATCCTCCGGTCGCCAGAAAACAGAATCTCCACCTTTTCCCTCACCTCGTAAGGCTGCCAGCTTTGCTCGCATTTTATCTAAATTAATACCCATTTTTATTTCCTTTCGTGGGTTAAAGTACGATCAGCTAATATCCTGATCGCCTAGAAGTTCGTCAATGTATTGTACCACAGACGCATACCGAATGCAATAACAATATTTTTGTTCGTAGCTCGTTCTAAACACACCATACGACACATTTGCTCCCGTGTCAAGGCGTGATTTAACAAAGTTGTTAATCTTTCTGAAGAGCGTCCCGTCGTTTTTCAGGTCGTCATCTCCAATACCATAATAGTATACCACGTCCTTCGTATAAGTCAAGGGGTAAAACCATTTTTCTTCGTATTCAGTGTAATCGTCTCCCTCTAATGTAACTGCGCCGATCGTGCAGATCCGAGACAGTTCTGACGGAGTGATAAAGTTGCCGATTACAGGCTCTGAGTGCTTGAATACATTCATCATATGAATAATGTTTACTATTGCCTGATTTAAAGTGTCGTAATACCCTATGATAGACATATCTCCAATGCTTCGTTCAATATAAGCATTGTTTACCATAATGATTTGCTCTATGGCGCCAGATCTAGCATATTCTTGTAAAACTGAACTAACGATTCTCTCTTGTTTCTTTTGTGTATCGGACATTATCGTTAGATCGCCCTCAATGTAAAGAACTGTGATTTTGTTGTTTTGTAGTTGCTCTAACAACCGTAATGACCCGCCAGAGATCTTACCAGAACCGGCGATAATAGCAAGCACATCTTCATTTTGAATGTTTAAGTTTAAAGCCGGGAACTTTTCATCATACTCTTCGTGAGACTTACATTCTAAGATTGTAATCTCAGCGTCTTCGGTTGTATCAATGGAGTGTGTCTCATATTGAGGAAACTTTGAGAAAGCCTTCGCAATATTACAGCCTGCTTTTCCTAAACCAACAACAATCATTCTTTAACCCACTCCAAGATGATTCCCTTATCAAAGCCGCCATTGCGAGCAAACTTCGAAATGCGATGTGCGGCGATTTCTTGCTTTCTAATATTCAGTGTATCTGTGAGGAAAAACAGAATCTCCAAGATATCTCCGGCTTCTTCGGCGCAAGGATCCTCTACAAACTCTTGTGCTTCTTCTAAAAGCTTCTTTTTAGCAAATGAAATCAACTCTTCTTTATTACACCGATGAATTGAAAACTCTTTACCAGATTCCTTAATAACCTCTGGTATTTGATCTCTCACTAGTTTTTGGTGGTGTATGATCATAATTTTAGTTCCTTCATTTCTCCAAGGTTTTTTCCTGCGGAGACGTTCACCGTGAAACAACCATACCGCGTTTGCCTGAACAAGTCAAGCATTTTTATTATTTCGAACTTATCTTCTTCGGCTAAATCAATGTAAACTGCGTCGTGAATAAGACACATTATGTTGCTTTTCTTATTCTCCAAGAACTTGAAGATCTTATATGCTTGTTCATGGACCATATCGATCGTAGTGCTTTGAACGATGTAGTTTAAGGCACGATGATCATCAACATTCTTCATTATTCTACCATAATCAGTCTTAATATTACATCCATCCCAATACTTATCTCGCACTGATTCTTTGTTGTATAGTTTCTCTAACTCTGTGTTTTTACTCGCAGAATAAAGCCAAGCAAACGTTTTTGTTTTGGCTTCATCACGAGTGAGCATATTATTAAAGACTCTTTCAACGTTGAAGTCGTGAATATCGTTTTGAGGCTGCTCTTTTCCCGAGAGAGCCAAAAGAACACGAAGTTCAGCAGCATTGAAGTCTAACTCAAACAACCAATCATTTGTAGGCTTAATACAAGGACGAAATTCTTTGCCCATTGTAAGAATCGGGAAAGAGTTAGACTTTGTTGATAAACGACCTGTTACAGTGCCCCAAGGATTATAATCACACACCCAATTAGACGATCGAAGCGTCTTATGAAAGTTCATTCCCTTTACAGACGACAAAAGATGCTTGATTGGCTGAATATCTACGTTCAAATGCCGAGAACTTATGTCTCCAAGCATTCTTACAAGATTAAACATATGATCGTAGT
>VMHT01109396.1_pt1 | contig 13339 bp, 19 predicted proteins | sample 4693611 | NCBI WGS metagenome assembly VMHT01 (sample SAMN12280063, study PRJNA550983) | marine metagenome | isolation source: seawater sampled from same location over 5 years 0.02-0.2 micron viral filtrate | place: USA: collected off the coast of southern California halfway between the port... ... | reverse complement strand
TCTGGTGTTGTGATTTTTAGATATCAATTTCAAGGTTAATAATTATGGGTCATTATGCAAAAGTAGTAGATGGAAAAGTAGTACAAGTTATTGTTGCACAACAAGATTTTATAGACCAATACCATTCTGGTGAAACATGGATAAAAACATCATATAATACTAAAGGTGGTGTTCATTATGTACCAAGTGATGCTGATACACCAGAAGATCAACGAAGAATACCTTCAGAAGACCAAAGTAAAGCACTAAGAAAAAATTATGCCATGATTGGTGATATTTATGATCCAGTACGAGATGCTTTTTACGATGAATGTGATTTTGCCTCATGGACTTTAAATGAAGATACTTGTTGTTGGGAATCTCCTATAGCATATCCAGTAGATGAAAATTTGTATTATTGGGATGAAGATGTTTATCAGGCAGACAATACCAAAGGCTGGATTCTTGACGAGTCTTAAAACTGATTTTATACAAACATGGCACATACCAGAATATATATGTGACGAGTTATTAGAATTTTATAAAAACAATCCAGACAGTAGAAATAAAGGGGTTGTTAATGGTGACGAAACTTGGGCAGAAGCAAAAAAATCTATGGATATTGCGATTTGCCCTACAAACTTTCACAAGCCTTTTCAGGAATATCGTTTTTTTTTACAAAATTGTTTAGAAGATTACATAAAAATATATCCTAAAATAAACAATTTATGTGCTTTTAATATATGTGAACCATATAATATACAACATTATGAAAAAGGTGAGGGTTTTAAAAGAGAACATTTTGAAAGAGATGGATATGACAATGTAAGCCTGAAAAGGTGCTTGGTCTTTATGACCTACTTAAATGATTTAGATGCAGGAGGCACTAAATTTCCATATCAAAATAGAACTTTAAAAGCTCAAAAAGGGAAAACAGTTATTTTTCCATCCGATTGGACACATACTCATGTGGGTCAAATATCACAAACTCAAGAAAAAACTATTGTCACTGGGTGGTATAGTTATGTTTGGAATAATTAAATGACAAATGCACTGTATGATTATTGGGTTTTTCCAAATGAAATAAACAAAAGTGTATGTGATAAAATTATAAATGCACCAAATAACAATTGGAAAACTGCCAAAGTATATAAATATAATGGTGGAGACCATAGAGTAGACAAAAAAGAAAGAATTACAGATGTGGCATGGTGTAATGAAAGATGGTTATATGATTTGGTATGGAATTATTTAGAGATTGCAAATAAAAATGCAAATTGGAATTTTCAAATAGATTCATGTGAGGCTATGCAAATAGCCAAATATAAAAAGGATGGACATTTTAAATATCATCAAGATGGAAATGGTTTTACTCGTTTTGATAATAATAACAAATTTACAAATGGCAAAACAAGAAAATTATCTATGTCTATCATATTAAATAAAGAATATGAAGGTGGCGATTTTGAATTTTTTAATGAAGATAGTCAAATAAAAGATAAAACTGGTACTATTATAGTGTTTCCCTCATATATGGTACATAAGGTAAATCCAGTTATAAGTGGTACAAGATACTCTTTGGTAACATGGTTTTGTGGAGAGCCTTTTAGGTAAGAGGTAATAATGAAAGAACTAGTGTGGTTTCACAGTTTAAAAGAACACAATGATATAAAATCAAAATTATTAGATATTATTGAAAATTCAGATAAACAATTTGAGTGGAATCATATAGATTCAATAACCAACACTGATTTTTATAATGAAAATCATCATACTGATAGACCATATGTTTCTGTATTTATAAATTCTTTAACTGAATTTTTTGAGGTTTTTAGAAAAAATTATTGTGCCTTTGATTTTGAAGTTACGAACTGTTGGTTTCAACAATATTACAAAAATGATATTCATTCTTGGCATCTTCATGGTGAAACTAATATTAGTTTGGTTTATTTTATAGAATTAAATAAAAAAGATAGAAGCACTGAATTTTATGATACAAAAGAAAAACAAACATTTCAGTTAGATGTTAAAGAAGGTGATATTGTAGTTTTTCCCTCTTTTATACCACATAGATCGCCAAAAATAATAACAGATGATAGAAAGACAATTATAAGTTGCAACGTAAATTTATTAGACCTTGATGTAAAATTAATGGATATTGATGTTAATATTTAAAAGGCAATCTAAATATGAAACAAAAACAATTACAAAATAATAGCAAATACAATGAATATGACATTGATGGAGATGGTGTTGTGACGGATACAGAGCTTGAAAACGCCAAATCCATCAAAGAGACAGAACAAATTTTAAGAAAACAACTGGCTCAATTAAGAATAGCAAGATACACGCTAGTCGCTATGGGTGCATTTACTTTGGCAATGTTCTTTGTAGATATAGAACGGGTGAAAGCGTTAGCGGACATATCTAATTTATTTTACATCTCTGGTGCTGGAATAGTAGGTGCATATATGGGTGCATCGGCTTTTATGAGTAGAAAATAATGTTTAAGGCTTTGGTAACAATTTGTGTAATAGGCATACCAAATAATTGTCAGGTTATAGAAGACCAACTGGGCCCGTATGAAACTGAATTTGATTGTAAACAAAGAGCTTTATCTATCAGTAGACAAGTACACCAATATTATCCACTATGGAAAGCAACTAAATATAGGTGTCAAAAACTACCACCAGGGAGATTAAAATGGAAAATATGGTATTAGATGCATGGAATGATCTTAGTTATGTAGAAGGTGCATTATTTACATTGTGGTTATTTATACTTTATTATGGTAAAGTTTGGATAGATAGTAAATTTAGAAGAAAGGAATGCAAATGCTCACCGCACTAATCGGTCCAGTTTCAAACCTTCTTGGCAAATTTATTGAGGATAAAGACCAAAAGAATAAGTTGGCACACGATCTAGCCACTATTGCACAGAAACACGCCCAGGAACTCGCAAAAGGGCAAATAGAGGCTAATGTAGTACAAGCCAAACATCCTAGTTTATTTGTTGCTGGAGCCCGCCCAGCTATCATGTGGATATGTGCTCTAGGATTATTAACTCAATTTTTTATTATGCCTATAGCAGAATGGGCAACTGTAATATGGATGCCTGAGGTTTTACTTCCAGAACTTAATACTGGCGAACTTATGACCTTAACGCTTTCTCTTTTAGGACTTGGCGGGATGAGAAGTTTTGAAAAGACAAAAGGAGTAGCAAGGGAAAACATGAAAAAATGATAGGGTTATGGTTGAGCTTGTTTAAATTTTTTAATAAAATTGGTAATTATTTTTACAAAAAACATATAATGGCAGTGAGAAATCAATATGGATCTAGATAAATTAAAAAATGAATTGATTGCCGATGAGGGAGTAAAGTACGAAATTTACCTAGATCATTTAGGTTACAAAACTTTCGGCTGCGGGCATTTATGTAAAGCTACAGATCCAGAGAATGATATGGATGTAGGTACTGAAGTAAGCGAAGAAAGAGTAAGCGAGTGCTTTGAAAGCGATTTAGAAAAGGTTATTGAAGATTGCAGAATACTTTACGAATTTTTTGATGATCTTCCAGAAGATGCAAAAAGAATAATTGCAAATATGATGTTTAATCTGGGCCGCCCAAGATTGACCAAATTTCGTAAGATGTATGAGGCAGTGATGGATGCTAACTGGATTGAAGCCGCAATCCAAATGGAAGATTCCAAATGGGCAAAACAGGTACCGAACAGAGCAGAAAGACTTTGTGAGAGAATGAGGAATGTAGCTTAATGCCTTTAGTACCATTACAATTCAAAGCGGGAATAGTAAAAGACATAACAGAATACGCTTCTGGTCAAGCTGGTTTTTATACAGATGGTAATCTTGTTAGATTTAGAAATGGATTTCCAGAAAAAGTAGGTGGGTGGCTAGAAGAAACATATGCATTTACTGCAGATCAAAGCACTCCTGCAACTGTTACTGGAAAACCAAAACATTTAGTGGCTTGGAGAGCTATATCAGATAGCTTTGATAGAATTATTGTAGGTACACACAATCATTTGTATGTAATTAATAATGGTGTATTTAATGATATTACACCACTAAGAAAAACAACTAGTAATATGACTAATCCATTAGTGGTAACAAATGGTAGTTCAGTCGTAACTGTTACAGATAATTCACATGGTGCACAAACTAATGATTTTATAGTTATCAAGGATGCTACTGCAGTTGGTGGTATAAGTGCAGATACAATAAACAGATTAGAAGGCTACCAAATAACTAAGGTAGATGATAACACATATACATTCGTAGCTGGAAGCCAAGCTAGTAGTGGAGCAACTGGTGGTGGAACTGCAATAGATATACAATATTTAATTGGTAATTCAGAAGGCGTAGGTTTTGAAAGTTCAGATCCAGCACTTGGATATGGTGTTGGGTCTTGGGGTGAAGGCACATGGGGTACGGCAAGAGATGTGGCATCAAGTACAGTAAGTATAGATGCGACTAATTGGTCACTTGAATTATGGGGTGAAGATGTACTTATAAATAACAGAGGTGGTAGATTATATTATTGGGATACGTCTGCAGGAGATGATGCTAGAGCAGTATTAGCCTCTTCTTTGTCTGGTGCTAGTGGCATACCTACAAAAATTAGAACAATTGCAGTATCATTTCCAGATCGTCATGTAATAGCTGGGGGCACGAATGATTTAACTAATGGTGAAATAGATCCAATGTTAGTAAGATTTTCAGATCAAGAAGATTTTACAGTATTTACGCCTACGTCAACTAATACCTCTGGTGATCAAAGGCTTGAAATAGGATCAAAAATAATTGCTTTAACACCTACTAAAGATGAAATGTTCATACAAACAGATGAAGCCGCATATGGTATGAACTTTGTCGGGCCGCCCTTTACGTTTTCATTTAGGCTTTTAGCAGTAAATTGTGGTGCAGTAGCTTTACATGGAACTGCCAATGTTGATGGAGATGTTTATTGGATAGGTAAAAGTAATTTTTTTATTTATGATGGTGCGATAAAAGAGTTACCATGTTCAGTCCAATATTATGTATTTGATAGAATGCAAACAAGATATTTTGATAAAATATATGTTGGTCACAATAAAAAATTTAATGAAGTTACTTGGTTTTATGTTAGTGAAGACAATACAGTACAAGATAATCCAGAGCCTGATAGTTATGTAACATTTAATTATCAAGATGGTGCTTGGACTATTGGATCTTTAGCAAGAAACGTATGGAGTGATGCACAAGGTTTTAGGCAAGTACCTTTTGCTTTTGATTCTGATGGTAAATTATATAATCACGAAACTGGAACTAGTGACAATGGTAGTGCTATGAATGCACACATAGAATCAGGTGATGTAGAACTAGATTCCGCAGGTGAGAATTTATTTTTAGTTGATAAAATTATACCAGATGCAACTATGGATAATAACACAAATTTATTTATACAACTAAAAACTAGGAAATATCCTAATGCTACAGAGGTTGTAAAAGGTGCATTTACAGTTACATCAAGCACAGAAAAGATAAGTACAAGAGCAAAAGGTAGGCAAATGGCTATCAGATTTTTTAGTAATGGAACACAAGATCAGTGGTTGTTAGGCGATTTTAGAATAAACGCTAGAAAAGATGGTATGAGATGATTAGACTTCCAGCACCTACAGGAATAGATAGTTATTTAAGATGGGCAAGACAACTCATACAATCTTTAGAATTACAACAAAAATCAAACGAGCTTACTACAAGTGGTGCAACAAAAGATGCAGAAAATAAATCAGAAGCAGTGAGTTGGTTTAATGGCTAATAATTACAAAAATGTAAAGGTAGATTTAGTAAATGCAAATGTAACTACATTATATACTGCTCCAGCCGCACACACTGCAATATTTAAATCTATAATAGTTTCTAACGATAGTGGTAGCTCTGATACAATTACCTTGACAATTACTGATAGTGCCAGTGCAGTTTTTAGTGTATATAAGGTAAAGAGTGTAGCGTCAAACGCCACAGAAGAATTACTGACACAACCATTGGTTGTTATGGAGAGTGAAATTTTAAAGGTAACTGCAGGAGCATCAAATAGGCTTCATGTTGTAGGTAGTTTTTTAGAAATAAGTTAAGGAGTATAAAAATGGCAGTCAGAGGTACAGTAAATGCAGATGGCACATCTACCATAAGTGGTGATAGTTTGGCAAGGTCATTAAATTTTACAGATAGTTCAATGATAATGCCAGAGATGAAAGACGCTATTTATGGTGCATTACCTAAATTGTTAGATTTAGGTGATCTAACTACATCACAAAATGACGATGACAATATTCCTATCAACTATAATGTCTATCAAGTAAAGTCGCAAACTCCAACTATGTCTGATCAAGACATACAAAGACTATATGGTACAGATGCTTTTCCAGTATTTCAATGGGCAAAAAAGATAAAGACTGGAGAAAGAACATATACTCCAGGCGATGAATATGACGAAGATATGATGGAAAAGTACAGAAAATTTGGAAACTTACCCCCTGGATATTTATCACCACAAGAGATTATGGCACAAAAGGCTTTAGAAGGAACTGCAGGACAAATTGGAATGTCAGTTGGTAAAAGCATAGGTGCAGAAATAGCAAACCCATATGCGACTGGTGATATGTTAGATAAGATTGGCAGTGGTGTTATGAGGACTGGACAAGACACTGCACTTGAAGCAGTTAATGCCGCAAGGTTTAGTGAGCTTGGAAACAAAACAAAAGATGCACTTAGAACCAGTGGACTGACAGACAATTTCACTAGAGAGTTATCTAATAGATCTGTAGCAGAAGCAACTGGAAATTTAGCACAGTTTGATAGAGGTTTAGAAACTGGAACTTTAATCAAAAAGGGTGATGTTTATGTACCTACAGACAGATTTAATGATGCACTCAAAGGTAATACAAATCCAAATGTTTTTGAGGATGAAGTTCGTAGAGCCGCTTTAGATCCAGTAAATGCAGTTAGTCAGCAAACAACTTTAGGCACTGTTACTGACAGACTAAATCCTTTTACAGATGCAGGATCAGCAAATGTAACATCTAGTGGAGTGGGTGCTGGAGTTAATTTTGTTGCTAGAGTAGCCTCTGGGCAAGATATAGACGAAGCCGCAAAGTCAGCCGCAGATGCTGGATTGGTACAATATGCAACAACTGCACTACTAGCCGCAACACCACTAGCACCATTCTCAACTATAATAGGTGGCGTAGTTGGTGGTTTTGTAGGTAGAGTTATATGTAACGAACTTATGAGACAAGGCATAATGGATAGAAAACAAGTGGTATTAGACTACAAGTTTACTAGAGATTACTTAACACCAACTCATGTATCAGGTTATCATCTATGGGCAGTATGGATGGTTAAGCAAATGAGAAAAGGTAGATTTGTTGGATTATGGGCACATATTGCTGGGCATAGAGCTAATGAAATAGCTTATATATATGGCGAAAGAAAAAAGTCAGATTATTTAGGTAAAATATACAGAAAAATCCTAGAACCAATTTGTTGGACTTTAGGTACTTTTTGCAAAGAAACAGATTGGTCAATATTATATAGAAAGAAGGAGATCTAACAATGGCTGAAGAAATGGATAATATGGGTGAAAACCCACCTATGGAAAGTCAAATGCAAATGGGTGCTGAACAAGAGGCAAGGCAAAAGATTATGGGGTCTTCTAATACAGTTGCAACCATTCTTATGTCTAGACTTATGGAAATGTCACCAAATGAATTACAAATGCTAGATAAGGCTATTACGCCAGATGTAGCTGGAGTTTTAATTAAATTACTGCCAGAGTTAAAAGATTTAATTGATGCAGTAGAGCAAGGTGGTGTTGCAGATGCAATGCCTGAAGATCAAATGATGGATGATATGCCAGAGCAAATGGGTGCTTTAGGCAATATGTAATGATAAGAAGAGCTAATGTTTTAGATACGTCAGCGTTAATCTTTATGTTAAATGAGATGCATAAAGAGACAGAAGTTGAAGTTCCTAAGATAAATACTCATAAGTTAATAAATAAAATAAATGATTTATTGCATAGGGGTTTGGTTTTAGTGGCAGTAAAAGACAATAAAATAGTTGGATCAATAGCTGGAATGGAAGTAACTGATTGGTGGTCTGACGAAAAATATATTTCTGACACTTGGTTTTACGTCTTTCCAAACGAAAGAAAATCTAATTTTGCAAAAAATTTATGTATTGACTTTATAAAAATAGCAAAAGAGGCTAAACTAAAAGTTAGATTAGGTCATATTTTTTCTGGTGATTTAGAACGAAAAGATAATTTTTATTCTAAATTAGATCTAGTTAAGATAGGATCAACTTATATGGAGAAATAATATGGGCAGTGCTTGTACAGTTGGAACTACACCTTTACCAGATCCAAAAAAGGTAATTAGTGGCACAGATATACCAGAATGGGTTTCGGCAGCGGGTAGAAGACTGTATGAACAAAGTGAAGAATTAGCGACCCAAGACTTTCCAGAATATACTGGACCCAGAATTGCCACATATGGAGATGATGGCTCTAGACTTACTGCTCAAGAACAAGAAGGTAGAGCATTATTAGGTCAAGGCACTGATACGTTTCAACAATATCTTGACGATGCATCAAAAATGGCTGGAACTCTAGGTGGTGGTTTTAGTTCTGGAACTTTTACTGGTGCAAATCCAAGTGACATTGTAGGCGAAAGTTTTCAAGCACCTACGTTTCAAGATAGCAACACATTTGATAGAACATTTGAGTATGATCAATTTAATCCTGATATGGCAAGGCAGTACCAAGATGTATTTCAAACGTCAATTGATCCAGCCTTGGAAGAATTAAACAGACAAAGAGATCTAAGGCAAACACAAAACTCTGCAGATGCAATAAGAGCAGGAGCATTTGGTGGATCTAGATTAGGTTTAAGAGAAGCAACTACTGATGCAGAAATAGCAAGAGCAGGATCTGATCTAAGAAGACAAGCTGGAAGAGAAGGTTTGCAGTTCGCAACACAAAGATATGATACTGATAGGACATTTGACGCTAATAGATTTGATACAGATAGAAGAAACTTTGAGGCTGATAGAGCCTATGATAGAGGTGCATTTGAATCAGATAGAGCATTTGGTGCTGGTAGGTTTGACGCTGATAGAAGTGCTAGATTTGGTGCTGAAGATCAGAGAAGAGCAGGGTTTGAAACTGGAGAAGCCGCAAGACTTAGAGGTTTTGAGACTGATGAAGCTAGTAGGTTACGAGCTACAGAGCAATTACAAGGTTTTGCACCCTTGGCACAAAGTCTTACAGAACAAGCCGCATCTGGGTTATTAACATCTGGACAAGCTCAAAGACAATTAGACCAAAGAGCTTTAGATTTAGCTTATGGCGATTATTTAGAACAACGACAATACCCACAAGAACAATTAAACTTTGCTTTGGGTGCTTTACAAGGTGTGCCATATAACACTAGGACAATAGGTCTTGAGCAAGGTATGCAATATGCACAAACACCAAGTATTTATGGACAAACAATAGGTGGACTAGGATCACTAGCTAGTGCCTATTATTTAGCTAATAGGACAGGTTAAATGGCACATTTTCCAGGGCATGAAGAGGATAGAACTCTAATAAACCTTAGAGAAATAGATAAACTTATAAAAAAGAAAAATGCAGAGGCACTGAAAGTACCTAATGATCCTAATAAAACATTAAATCCTTATAAGACATTTGGTGCATCTCAAACTATGAATATGGATTTTTCAAAGATGGGATCGTTAGGTAAATTTATGGAGCCAGCCGTAAACATTATGAATCAAGTTTATCAAGATGTTGGAGAGCCTACACGAAGAGAAAAAAATATAAACATAGGTAGAATGGCGTTAAATTTCTTTTCAAATCTATCTACTGCATCTTCTCAACCAGGTGCAACTCTTCTTAGTGCTGGAGTTCAATCTGGAGCAAAAGTAGCTCAAGACTATCTAAATAAAGAGTTAAAGGATGAATCAGACAAGAAGAAGCTAGATCAAGCTAAAAAAATTGGTGCAGTTACACTTGCTTCACAATTAAAAGCGGCAGATGATGCTAAGACACTTGCAAAATCAAAAATAAAACCAAAAGTAGTGACATTGTATAAGATGCCAGGTAACGTAAAAGCTGGTGCTAAAACAATGCAAGTAGTTGAAGGTAGTGCAGAATACTTAAATCTTACCACTAATAATGGTGGGTATTCTGTAACTAAGCCTGATCTTGGTAGTGTCACAGAAAACGATTTTGGCGATAAAATATATGTTGGTGGAATATACGATGGTCAACTCTTAAAAGATGTTCAGAATGCAGAAAAAATAGATAAAAATGAAAATGTAGATACAGAATCAGAAGATGATCAAGGCAATATTGTATCTACAGAACCTACGCTTATCAGATTAACTAAGACACAACACTCTCAAGCTAAAGACTTTAGAAAAACAATTATGGATGAAACCAAAGATTTTAGGAAAGATATACAAACTGGATATCTTAAAATTATGCAGTTTTACGATAATCGTGACCCAATTGGTGACTACTCTTTGGCAGTTGGATACGCTAAAATGATAGATCCAGGCAGTGTGGCAAGAGAAGGTGAAGTAAATGCAGTTGCTAATTCTGGATCTATACCTGATACATTAAAAGCACAATTATTAAATGCACTTACAGGAAATGGTAGATTACCACAAAGAGTTAGAGCGGGTATATATAATAGAGCTATTGAAATATTTAACACAGAAAGATTAAAAGCTCTTCAAATAATTGATAAAGCAAATAAAAGCTGGAGTTCACAAGTAGGTAGAGATGATCAATTAGGTCATATTCTACATTACACAGTTGAGCCAGAAGCTGATGTATCTAAAAAAGTTGATTTAAATCAATTTGTAGAAGAAAAAGATTTTGTTTTCAATGAAGAAGCAATCAAAGGTATGACTGTACAACAACTTAGAGATGTGATTGCATTTCAAAATTTAACTCCAAATCAACTTATATTTGTAGGTAATTTAGTAAAAGAAAAATTAAATAAGGCTAAATAATGGATGAAATAAAACAAAAGGATGAGCAACAACAATTAGAAGAGTTAAATAAACTAATTGAAGCAAAGTTAGCATTACAGAATTTAACTTTTACAGATAGAGCTAGACTTATTTCTCAAGGTGCATTGATGAACTTTAGTGATGAGTTTTTTGCTATGGTTAGATCTGCAGTAAGCGATGAAACTTATGATGAAGCAGTAGCAGACGAAAGACAAAAGTTAAAACTAGCACAAGACAAACCAGGCTCACTAAAATACGAGATTGGTGGAGCTATGGCACCCGCTCTTGCTTTAGCACCATTTACTGGAGGTGCAACTGTACCAGCAACTGTAGCAAGGTACGCTATAGGAACTGGTGGCAAAATTGCGACACAAGGTGCAATACAAGGTGGCACTAGTGCAATAGGTAGGCAAGAAGGTAATATTGTAGATAGAGTAATGGATAATAAAGCTGACATTGCAACATCCACTGCAACTGGAGCAATATTAAATCCATTAGTACAAAAAGTTGGTGGCAAACTAGTTGAAGGCGTAACAAAGATTGCACAACCTATAATAACAAAAATAAAAGGACAGTTAGCCAAGCCAATTGAAGATGAACTTGCTCGTATAGCAAAAACATCAGGATTAGAAGTTGATGATATTATAGAACAAATAGCTTTAGGTAAGACTATACCAGAGTTATCTGAAACAGTTATGGCTGAAATAAGAGGATTTTACTCAAAGGCTGGTGAAGCAAAGCCAATAATTCAAAAATCACTACAAAGTAGAAAATTACAATCTACAGAAGATGTGTTTGCTACTTTACAAAGAGACTTGTCACCAAACCTAAAAGAAGGCAATGTGCTTAAATTTATTCGTGGTAGTGAAAAACAATTACAGGCAGCGGCAAGTAAAAATTATGATGAGATATATAAAAAATTTGAGGGTTTCAGAAGTAATAATTTAAATTTAATTGTACAAGAAGCGTTGCAAAAACAACCAATCCTTAGAGGTAAGCTAAGATCACTTATGACTGGGTTAGGAAAAGATACCCCATTTGAAATAAAAGATGGCGTATTAACACTAACACAAGACATAGATTTAAGAACTGCAGAAAAACTTAGAGGACTACTTTTTGATAGAACAAATCAACTGTTTAAAAAAGGTGATGGTACGTTAGGACAAGTAGCTAGTGATCTAGAAAAAACTTTAAGAAATATTATAGATGAGGCAAGTCCTGATTTATCTATGGCAAGATCAACATGGAGCAAATTAAGAGATGCACAAACTGCATTTAAAGAAGGCGAAAAAGTATTTTCTAAAAAAGCAGATTTAGTAGATATAGAGTTTGAACAATTAGTTCGCAAAGGTGATATAGATGCGATAGAAGCATTTAGAGCGGGTGTGGCTTCTGCTATAAGAGGTAAAAAGGCTGGAGCATCTAAAATTAAATTTATCAACGATGTTGGCGATTTAAATAGATCTGAAAGTCTAATACTACAAAAAATATATCCAGATGAGGCGTTAGATAATATTCTTGATAAAATTAATTTAGCCAAAGCATCTATAGCCGCAGAGGCAAAGATTATACAAGGATCACAGACTGCAGAAACACTTGAAGCCGCAAAGAGAGTTGGAACTGTAAACGATGCTTACGCTTTGGCTAGATTTATAGTTTCTGGAGGAACTGACATAGGTGCTGGGGTACAACTTTTGGATAAAATAATACCAAAAAGAAAAGTTAATTTGACACAAGAACAAATGACAGAAATAAGTAATTTACTTATTAGCCAAAATAAAGATTTGTTGAGAAGATCTTTGATAAATCAAGATGCTAGAGATCAACTTATAAATACTGTCGCTGAAATAGCAGATAGATTAATTCGTGGTGGTGCTAGAGCAACTGTTCAACAAGTCACAGACTTAGTGCCAAATGCAACATCAATAGTTTCACCAGCATTTGGGGATGAAATAGATCCACAAGATTATAGAGTGATAGAAGATTTATCATCAACTATCTCACCTTCAACCAAAGACAAAATATTAAGAATTACAATTACTCCAGGGGGAATTGTAGATGAAGAAGGTAATATTATTCGCAGATCAGGAACAAATAATTAAATGGCAAAACCAACATTACAAGATGTACATATTAAATTAGAAAAACACTTAGCCGTAAGTGATGAACGCTGGAAAGAAACAATCCTCAGAATCAAAAGAATGGAGCATATTATGATTGCGACATCTGGTACTGCCATCGTTATGTTGATAGGGTTGTTGGTGAGGTGAAATGGT
>VMHT01076785.1_pt1 | contig 13339 bp, 16 predicted proteins | sample 4693611 | NCBI WGS metagenome assembly VMHT01 (sample SAMN12280063, study PRJNA550983) | marine metagenome | isolation source: seawater sampled from same location over 5 years 0.02-0.2 micron viral filtrate | place: USA: collected off the coast of southern California halfway between the port... ... | reverse complement strand
GTTTGGGAGTGCTTTTGGTGGAGGATTTAATGGATTAAGCCTTTTAGACGGAATGGCTAATCCTTTTTCTGGTCCAGCCAGTACAGTAGATCCGTTTCTTGGTTTTGCAGCAAATGGTGGTCCTGTTAAGTCTGGTGGTAGTTACATGGTTGGAGAACGTGGCCCAGAACTGTTTAGCCCAGGTGTTTCTGGAACTATTACACCTAACGAAATGCTTGGTGGTTCAACAAATATAGTTGTAAACGTAGACGCTTCTGGTTCTTCTGTTGAAGGTGATGAAGATCAAGGTAGAGAACTTGGTCGTCTTATATCTGTTGCAGTACAATCTGAATTAATACAGCAACTAAGACCAGGAGGATTACTTGCATAATGGCTACATTTCCTTCGATAAAACCTACATACGGACAACAGAAAAGATCCGCACCAAATACTAGAACAGTTCGTTTTGCTGATGGTTATGAACATAGAATTTTATTTGGACTAGCACAGCATCAAAATCCAAAAGTTTTTAATTTTACTTATAACGTATCAGAAACGGAAGCAGATGAGATAGAAACATTTTTAGATGCTAGAGCAAATGATAGTGTTAGTTTTGATTTTCCTTCAGAACATTTACCTGGAGAAACGGCTTCAAACTTTAAATTTGTTTGCGAGTCATGGAGCAAGTCGATACCATTTAAAAATAGAGCAACAATTCAAGCAACCTTTAGACAAGTATTTGAGCCATGAGTACTGCTCCTGTATTTAGTGAAGTTCAAAAAATAAATCCTTCTGCGATTATTGAACTTTTTACACTTCAATTGGACAATGCTTTACACGGAGCAACTACTATTTATAGATTTCATGCAGGATCAAATCTTAATGCGAATGGTGAGATAGTCTGGGCTGGTAATTCTTATCAAAGATTTCCTATAGAGGCTACAGGTTTTGCATATCAACGTGGTCAGATTCCAAGACCAAAACTTGTTGTAAGTAATGCTTTAGGAACTATATCTGCAATTCTTCTTACTGTTAACGCAACAACAACAGGCAATGATTTAACAGGTGCTACTGTTACAAGAATAAGAACAATGGCAAGATTTCTTGATGCTGCAAATTTTAGTGGCGGCAGTAATCCATTAGGAACACCAGACCCTACAGCCGAGTTTAAACGTCAAATATATATTATAGATCGAAAAGCAGCAGAAAATAGAGAAGTAGTAGAATTTGAACTGGCAGGAGCTATTGATATGGCTGGAGTTAGAGCACCCAAACGTCAATGCACCCGTGCTCTGTTTCCTAGTATTGGTACGTTTACACAATGAGTTGGAAATATAAAGCACTACTTCATGCTCAACGTGAAGATCCTAAAGAATCTTGTGGACTTTTATTAAATGTAAAAGGTAAAGAAAAATATTATCCATGTCGTAATCTTTCAATTACAGATAATCAGTGTTTTGTTATTGATCCAGAGGATTATGTAAAGGCAGATAATGTGGGTGAAATTATTGGTGTTGTTCATAGTCACCCTATAACACCTCCTGATCCTAGTCAGGCAGATAAAATTAGTTGCGAAAATAGTAATTTACCGTGGCATATCGTAAATCCTAAAACAGAACAGTGGGGATATTTAGAACCATGCGGATATAAACCGCCATTACTAGGTCGTGAATGGGTGTGGGGTGTTACTGATTGTTGGAGTTTAGTCGTTGATTGGTATAAAGAAGAAAAAGGTATAAAACTTAAGGATTATCAAAGAAGTATGTCACCACAAGAATTTTTAAAAGATCCTTTGTTTGAAAATTATGCGTGGCGAACAGGTTTTAGAGAACTTAGGTCTGATGAAAAGTCAGAAAAGGGAGATGTGTTATTAATGTCGATAATGCACCCAACTTTAAATCATGTAGCTATTTTTCTTGGAAATATGGTTTTACACCATTTAGCAGATAGACTATCTTGTAGAGAGCCATATTCTGAGTGGTTGTTAAAATGTACTGGTAAGAGGTATCGCTATGCTCAGAAAAGTTAAATTATATGGAGAATTAGCTGACTTTGTAGGTCATGAAGAATTAGACGCTGTAATAAATTCTACTGCTGATGCAATACGTTTTCTTGTCAGCAACTTTCCAAAGTTAGAAGCATACATGAGTCAAAGGCATTACAAGGTATTGGTAAATGATTATGAGATTGAAGAGCAGGATATACACAATCCAATAGGACAATCTGATATTAGTATTGTTCCTGTCATAAGTGGATCTGGTGGTGGACTTGGTAAAACATTACTAGGAGGTGCTTTATTAGCACTTTCTTTTGGTGCGTTTGGAGCATTTGGCGGAGGATTAACATTTAAAGGTTTTGGAGCTAGTTTTGCTGCTGCAGGTCCAGGTGTAAAAGCTGCTTTTGGTATTGGTGGTTCTTTAGTTTTAAGGGGAGTATCAGATATGTTATTTCCTTCACCAGAACTGCGTGACTTTTCAAACGAACAAGATCCACGAATATCATTTAGTTTTTCTGGTGTTCAAAATACAAGTAGGGCTGGCACTTCACACCCAATAGCTTATGGTGAGATAGTAACAGGATCAGTTGTTATCTCTGCTGGTATTGACACTAATCAGGTGACAGCATGACAAATAAAATTATTAGAGGTTCTGGTGGTGCTCCTCCATCTCCACCACGTCCAACAAGAGCACCTGATACTTTAAACAGTAGACAGTTTGCTACGATCCAAGATTTATTATCTGAAGGAGAGATAGAAGGTTTTGCTACGCCATCAAAAGCAGGACTTACAAAAGGAACTACAGCATATAACAATGCAGCATTAAAAGATATATTTTTAAACGATACGTCTATCCTTCAATCTGATGCAAGTAACACGGATCCACAGACTTCTGATTTTAACTTTCAAAATGTAAGCTTTACACCTCGTTTTGGAACAGGAAACCAAGAGCATATACCTGGAATACAACAATCACAAAGTCCTCTATCTAATTTTGTTTCTGTACTATGTAGTAAAAGTAATGGTGGTGTTGCAAGGGATTTACCTACAGGAAAAGATGCTGTAAAAGTAACTGTTACTTTTTCACAAATACAGAAAGCAACAGATCAAGGTGATTTATTAGGTTCAACTGTAGAATTAAAAATTTCTTTAAAAGTAAATAGCGAAACAAGTTATACAGAAAAATTAACAGATACTATAACTGGTAGAACTGCTGATGCTTATTCAAAAGAATACAGAATTGATTTACCTGATGGTTATACTTTCGCAAATGTAAAGATAGAAAGAGTAACAGATGATCAACCATCAGGAAGTAATATTGTAGATGCTTTTAATGTAAGTAGTATTCAATTATTAATTGATGATAAACAAACATATTTAAACAGTGCTTATACAAATTTAAGAATAGATTCTGAACAATTTAGCTCCATACCAAAAAGAGCTTTTCGTATTCGTGGAGTAAAAGTAAGAATACCAGGAGCAGGAGCATCTAATTCTGGAACTCCTACTGTTGATATACAGACAGGAAGAATTATTTACCCAGATGGCTACATATTCAATGGAACAATGGGTGCAGCCCAATGGTGCTCATGTCCTGCAATGGTACTTCTTGATTTATTAACTACCGAAAGATACGGCTTTGGAACGCATATTACAGACAGTAATTTAGATTTATTTAGTTTTGTAGCAGCTAGTAAGTATGTCAATGAACTGGTATCAGACGGTTTTAATGGACAAGAAGCAAGGTTTAGTTGCAATGTAAATCTTCAAGGATCAATGGAAGCTTATACCTTAATAAATGAATTAGCTGGTGTCATGAGATGTTTTCCTATCTGGTCTGAAGGTTCTGTTACTATTTCACAAGATAGACCAACAGATCCAAGTTATTTATTTAGTTTGGCAAATGTAGGTGAAGGTGGATTTTCTTACTCTGGTAGTAGCTTAAAACAAAGACACAGTATTATTTCTGTCAGCTATTTTAATATGGATAGTAGAGAAATAGATTATGAAGTTGCTGGAGATAATGTAGATGGTCCAGATGCTTTGCAAGAAGATATTGATAGACAGGCTAAGCTAGGAATTGTAAAAAAAGATATTAGGGCTTTTGCCTGTACATCTAGAGGGCAAGCACGAAGATTAGGAAAAGCTGTACTACTAAGCGAAGAGCAAGAAACGGAGGTGGTTAGTTTTACAACATCAATAGATGCTGGAGCGATTGTCAGACCTGGTTCTGTTATCAGCGTCAATGATCCAGTAAGGGCAGAGAATATAAGAAGAGCAGGAAGAATTAAAGCTGTAAATACAGATAAAGATGAAATAACAGTAGATAATACTAAGGATTTAAATACCTTCACTGGAACGGATAAAAAATGTAGTGTGATATTGCCTGATGGTACAGTTGAAACTAAAAATGTAACTGAAATTGTAGGCAGTGTAATTAAATTAGATTCAGCCTTATCTGCGACACCTAATGTAAATGCTCTATGGTTACTACAGAGTTCTACTTTAGAGGCATATACTTTTAGAGTTATATCAGTTGAAGAACAAGATGGTATAAATTATGCAATTACAGCTTTAAGTTATAACTATAATTATGCAACAGGAGTTAGCCCAAAATATGCAGCGATAGATTCAATGCAAGGTATTACGTTACCTGCAAGAAATGTATCTTTATTAAACGAGCCAAAAGATCCTCCATCAAACTTACAAGCATCAGAAAGGGTTGTTGTAGTAAATAATTTAGCTGTGACTAAACTAATATTATCTTGGATTTCTGTTACAGGGGTAAATCAATATCTTGTTCAGTATAGATTTAATAACACAAACTGGGTAAGCGAAAATGTGTTCAGACCTGACTTTGAATTGTTAAATACTGAAGCTGGTACTTATGAGTTCAAAGTATTTTCTTATAATGCTGCTTTAAAATTATCGACAACTTCTTCTGATCTTACCTTTAATGCTGTTGGTAAAACTACTCCACCAGGAAATGTTCAAAATTTATCAATAGAACCAGTTACTAATAAATTAATAAGATTAAGATGGGATGAATCTGTAGATGCTGATGTTGTACACGGAGGAAAAGTATATGTTAGACACTCTAATAAAACTGATGGAACTGGTACATTTCAAAACTCTATTGATCTGATAGAAGCTGTGGCTGGAAATACTACGGAAGTAGTTTGTCCTTCTCTTGAAGGAGAATACATTCTTAAATTTAGGGATGACCAGGGAAACTTTAGTACTGGAGAAACCTCTATAATATTAGATTTACCTGATTTAATTGATAGCCAACAAATATTAGTAGATAGAGAGGATACAGATCCCACAGCTTTTGGCGGAACAAAAACTAATGTTGATGTTATTGGAGGAGCTTTAGAGTTAGAGGATCCATCTGCAAATCTTACAGGTACTTATGATTTTGCTAGTATTTTAGATTTAGGTGCTGTATTTTCTTTAAATCTTAAGAGATTAGTTCAAAGTATAGGATTTACAGTTGGCCAAGCAAATACAATAGATGGTTTAATACCAACTGGCACGTTATGGGATGATTATGCACAAAATGGTAATTTTGATGGTCCTGAAATTAACGATGTAAGTGCATCCATGCGTGTAAGATCAACGACCAGTTCTCCTAGCGGATCATCATATGCAAATTCAGATTTTAGTGGTATATATAATACATTTGCCAATGGAACATACAAAGGCAGAGGGTTTCAGTTTCAATTAGCATTAAAATCTGAAAGTATTGCGCATAATATTTCTATTCAGCAGCTTGGTATTATTGCTGCTTTTGAATCAAGAACTGAAAGAAGTTATAAAGTAGGGTCTAATACCTCTACATCATCTCAGGATAATTTAGACGGTAACAATAATCCAGCGTCTAAAACTATAGAATTTGCAAATCCCTTTTTTGTTGGAACGACTTCATTAGGAGGACTAAATGCTTTTATGCCCAGTATTGGAATTACGATAGAAAATGCACAGTCAGGCGATTACTTTACAGTCACTCAACCAACTAACTCTGATGCTGGAAAAAAATTTACTATTGATATTAAAAACGGTACTAATTTTGTTAATAGGACTTTTACATTCCAAGCTGTCGGTTACGGCAAAGGGGTGTAATATAGAGAAAAGTATTTTTTAAATGTCACAGGTTGGTAATAAAAATATAGATAATGCCTCTGGTCAAGTTGTAAGACTTGATATGCAAAATACTTTACAAACTGTTGCGACTAATAATTTCGGTCCAAGAGTTGATGCAGGTACAATATTACCTTGTGAATTTTTAGCAGATGATACGAGCAATAAATTATTAATAAGAAAATCAAGCGGTGGAGATCAAGCAAATCCTAATCCTACAACTGGAACTGCTGCTGACTTTTTTCCTGTAGGAAATCTAGATGAAGATAATTTGGGTCTACTGCCAAAAGAAGGTGGTACGATGACGGGTCCATTGCTTGGTCATGACACCACAGGAGCAGATGCACCATCATTTAGTTTTGATGGCGATTCTGATACAGGAATGTATAGGGCTGCAGGAAATATCATAGGCTTTTCAACAGGAGGAACAGAAAGAGCGTTGATAAGTGAAAATGGTATTGATATAAAAAATGGACTTGCTCTGAGATTGCAAGATTCTGATGGTTCTCCCTTTGTTGAAATAAAAGCACCTTCAACTGTTTCTTCTTCAAATAAAACTATTACATTGCCTGATGAGACAGGAACACTTTTAACAAGTGCTTCTTCAATTGCAAACAGTAATTTAGCAAATTCGTCTGTGACAGTTGGAAATACATCTATTAGCTTAGGTGCTACTGTTACAACAATTAATGGAATTTCAACCTTAGTTGCTACGAATGTACAAGCTACAGATTTGAATGTTACAAATATCTTAGATCCTTCTGGTAACAATGGTTCAACAACAGAACAAATTTCAAAAGGTAGAGCTAAAGCATGGGTTAATTTTGATGGCACCTTTGGCACGTCTCCTTTTACTGAGGCAAATGGGGGTATAAGAGATGCTTTTAATGTGAGTAGTGTTACTGATAATGGTCAAGGTGATTATACTGTGACCATGGCTACTGCAATGAGCACTACAACCTATGTTGTAAACGTTACATCAGGAAATAGTGCTACAGAAGCGGTCAGAGGCAGTGGTGTGTGTAATAGTTTAACAACTACTACTTTTAGAGTAAACTCACATTTTGTAGGTGGTCTTCTAAACGGTTTGTATACAAGAGATGATCCTATTGTTTGTTGCGCTGTTTTTGGCGATTAGTAAGAGTTAAGATATACTAAGAAAAACAAAAACTTATGGCTAATTCAGACAAAAGATTTATCTATGAGAATGATGATGGTGGTATTTGTATAGTTTATCCAGCAGATAATTGTGGATTAACTTTAGAAGAAATAAAAGCTAAAGATTGCCCTAGTGGTAAGACAGTCTATACTGTAGATAAATCTGCAATTCCTACTGACAGGAGTTTTAGAAAGGCTTGGACTTATACGGAGTAATTAATTATGGGATTTGGTATAGATATGGCAAAAGCCAGAGAAATACATAAGAATAATATTCGTGCTTCAAGAGAAGAAAAGTTTAAAGAACTTGATGTTGAGTTTACAAAAACGTTAGAAGCTGGAACAAGTACAACCGATATAGCAGCAAAAAGACAAGCATTAAGAGATGCCCCTGCTGATTCTGGTATTACATCAGCAGCAGATGAAGCAGCATTAAAAGCACAATGGAAAACTGATATACTAGGCACATCTCCATATAGCTAATGGCAATTCAACCTGGGACTTATGACTTTACATTACAAAGAAGATCCGATCATGCGATTCCTTTGTTATTTAAAGATAGCAGCAATAATGCAATAAATTTAACAGGATTTACTGTAGCCGCACAGGTTTGGGAAGAAACACGCACCACAAAATATGCTGATTTTAGTGTTGCTTATACAGATAGAGCAGCAGGGTCAGTTAAAATTTCACTAACAGACACGCAAACAGCAACTTTTACTCCAAATGTTTTAAGATATGATGTTCTTCTTACAAACGGATCTGGTGACAAAGAATATTATTTAGAAGGTACTATATATGTTTCTGAGGGTTATACAGCATGAATACTGTTCAGATTACTGAAGAAAAGAATACAGTTACAGTCGATGAGACTACTAATACTGTCACAGTTACAGAAAGTAATGCGACTGTAGTCACTGTAAGTACCGAAGGACCCCAAGGCCCTGTTGGTACTGCCATAAATTTAGATAATGCAGTTGATGATTCAATACTGTATTTTCACGCAGCAAGTGGTACATTAAAAGCAGATGATACTACCACTAAACTTAAACTCGTTAATGGGGGCAATTTTTAAATTATGTCTAACACTATAAGAATTAAAAAAAGAGCAGCAAGTGGATCGGCTGGTGCGCCTTCTAGTTTAAATCCTTCAGAATTAGCTTTTAATGAAAATGATTTAAAATTATATTATGGTTTTGGTGATACAGGGAGTAATGAAGCATCTTCAATCATTGCCATTGGTGGATCTGGGGCGTTTTTTAATAAGACAGACACAAGAACAGCAAATACTATATTAGTTGGCCCTGCGTCAGGAAGTGCTGCCGCACCTACGTTTAGAGCGTTAGTAGCTGCTGATCTATTGAAATTAAATGAATTTACTGCTCCCGATGGTGCTGTAAGTCTTAATAGTCAAAAAATTACATCATTAGCAACACCTACTGCTGATGCTGATGCTGCAAACAAAGGATATGTAGATAGTCAAAGTGAAGGTCTTGATGTAAAAGACTCTGTAAAAGTTGCAACAACAGCAAATATTTCGTTGAGTGGAACGCAAACTATTGATGGTGTTGCGGTTTCTGCTGATGAAAGAGTACTTGTAAAAAGTCAGACTACAGCTTCAGAAAACGGACTGTATCTTTGTAAAGCAAGTACATGGGCAAGAACAACTGATTTAGCTGCTGGTGTCGATGCTGCTGGAATGTTTACTTTTGTTGAACAGGGTTCTGCTAATGCCGATATAGGTTTTGTTTGTACAAGTAATAAAGGAAGTGCTGTTGTAGGGACAAATAATTTAGCATTTAGCACATTTTCTTCAAGTGGCAATGTTACCGCTGGAAATGGTTTAGATAAATCTGGTAATGAGTTAAACGTTGATCTTAAAGCTAATGGTGGTCTTGTAATTGAATCAACTGAATTAGCTGTTGATTTGGCTGCAAGTTCAATAACAAATACTCTTGCAATAGCAAATGGGGGTACAGGTGCAACATCAGCTTCTAACGCAAGAACAGCATTAGGACTTGCTATCGGCACAAATGTAGAACCACATAGCGATAAGTTGACAGAGCTTGCAACTATGGCTATAGGAACGGCTGAATCTTTAGCAGATTTAACAAACGTAGAAGTCCAAATCCTTGATGGTGCTACCGTAACGACTTCCGAATTAAATTATGTAGATGGTGTTACTTCTGCAATCCAAACACAGTTAGACGCAAAGCAAGCTAGTGATGCACAACTTACAGAATTAGCAACAATGGCTAGTGGCACAGCAGATGCTTTAGCTGATTTAACAGGTACAGAAGTAGGAATATTAGACGGAGCTACAGTTACAACTGCTGAGTTGAATATAATAGATGGTGATACATCTGCAAGTTCAACAACTCTTGCTACAGCAGATCGCTTTGTTTGCAACGATAATGGAAGCATGAAGCAAGTTTCATTGGCAAACCTAGTCACGTTTTTTGAGGATGGAGCTACATCTGGTTTTGATCTGGACGGTGGAACTTTCTAAACCATAGGGGGTAAAACTAATGGCTAATGTAATTAAACTGAAAAGAGGTACAAGCGCACCAACAACTAGCGATATTGTTGATGGTGAGATTGCTGTTGATACTTCGGCAAAGAAATTATATGTAAGAGATAGCAGCACCATTAAAGAAATTGGTGGAGGTCTTCAAAATATTTCTGAAGATACCTCACCTCAGTTAGGTGGATCGCTTGACGTTAACGGTCAGGATATTGTTACTACTTCAAATGCAGATATTGAACTCGCTCCAAATGGTACAGGTAAAACAGTTTTAAAAGGTAATACAAATGCAGGAACACTTGTTTTTAATTGTGAAAGCAATTCACACGGACAGACAGTAAAATCACAACCTCACAGTGCATCTGTAACTAACGTATTAACTTTGCCAGCAGGGGGAGATCAAGAGATTGTAGGAGCAGCAGCAGCACAAACTTTAACGAATAAAACAATAGATGTAGATAATAATACTATTTCTAATATTGAAGTTGATAATCTAAAAAGCGGTGTTCTAGATACTGATTTATCCTCTGTTTCAAGTAGTGATGATACATTAGCCTCTGCAAAAGCTATTAAGGCTTATGTGGATGCAAATTCTGGTGGTGGCGGTGGAAGTGGAGATATTACAGCAGTTACGGCTGGTACAGGATTATCAGGAGGTGGTACTTCGGGTGATGTCACTGTAAATATAGCTAATACTGCTGTTACGGCTGGAGATTATACAAGTGCAGATATAACAGTTGATGCACAGGGAAGAATTACAGCAGCTTCTAACGGTTCAGGTGGTGGTGGTGGTGGAGCATCTGCAATAAATGATTTATCTGATGCTAAAACTGCAAACTCTGATCAAGCCATTGGTTTAGGCTCTGGAACGCTTGCAGCAGATGATGGTGGTAATTTAACAGTAGCTATTGGTAAAGACGCTTTAAATGACCAGACTTCTGGAAATTTTAATTGTGCTGTAGGCGTTGAAGCTCTTTCTAAAGTAACAAGTTCAAACCAAAATATGGCTTTCGGAGTGTATGCAGGTCGTAGATGTCTTGGAGGTGCTTCAAATGTTTTTGTTGGGTATAGTGCAGGGGAAGGGGCAAGCAGTGGGACTATAAATGGATCTAATAATTTAGCGTTAGGCGAGAAAGCTATGGAAAACTATAGTGGCTCCAGTAATAATGTTGCAATTGGATCTAGAGCATTGCGAAATGTCAGTTCTGGCGGCGATAATGTTGCAATCGGTTATTATTCAGGTGATGCGGTAGATTCTGGCGTAAACAACGTTTTTGTAGGTCATAATTCGGGTGGTACATTGACTTCTGGCGATAATTGTATTGCTATAGGTCACGATGCACAACCAAGCAGTAATACAGTAGATAATGAAATAACTTTAGGTGACACTAATATTACGAAGTTTAGAGTTCCAGCTTTAAATTTTGTGGTCAAAAGTAGTACCGCAACCGAAGGACATGTCTTAACAGTAGATGCCAATGGGGAAGCTGGCTTTGCAGCAGCGAGTGGCGGTGGCGGTGGCGGTGCTATGACTTTTATAAGTACTACCGAGTTATCAAGTGCAGCAACTTCTGTAATATTTACAGGGTTAGACAATACTTACCCTGTCTATAAGTTGTTTTATAATTTTGTAAGATCAGGAACCACTACACAATATATAATGTGGAGAGGTGCTATCAGTGGATCTGCAGTAAGTAGTATATATTCATATCATAATATTAAGAGTGATTCTTCTGGTTCTAACTATGGTAATGCTTACACAGGATGTTTGTTTAATAGTAATGATGGTTTACTTGCAAGTGGAGAATTAACTTTTTATAATATAGGTGAAAGTAATACACCTATTACTGCACATGCACACAGTTTAGTCGGAGATAGAGCCTCTGGTATATATATGTTTAATCAAGTTCATGCAGGGATGGGAGAAGCACAAACTGGCACTTGGAATGGTATTCAAATTACAACTTTCTTTGATCAATTGCCTTCTGGTGCAAAATTTTCATTGTATGGAATTAAAGATTCTTAGGAGAATTTAATGCTGAAAATTGTAAACGGCACTGAAATTGCTCTTAGTGAAGAGGAAATTTCTACTATTAACGCTGAAGAAGCAGCATTACAACAAGATCTAATTCGTAATCAGCGTAATACATTGTTATCCGAGTCAGATGTTTACGCATTAGCTGACAGAATTACAGATGAATGGAGAACATACAGACAAGCACTGAGAGATGTTCCATCACAAGCTGGTTTTCCAGATAACATAACTTGGCCTGTAAAACCTACTTAAATGACTGAACGTACCACAGAGGAAATTGCAACTATCTTCACTAATGCTGGAGATAGCGTAACTGTAATTAACGAACTTGCTGCTTTATCTTCATTAAGTACAGAACAAAAGGCAAAAATAGAGAGATGCGTAAAACATCTTGAAATCATAAAATCCTACACTAAAGAAGATGGTACGACTAGCATTTGGAGTAGCGATTACGACTTCACAGAGCAAGACAACGCAGTTATACTAGGAAAAACTAAATACGAATGAAAGCACTAATAGAAAAACAAATCCTTGAATGGCAACAAGAAATTATTAAACAAAATGCCTATGTTCTTAAATTAGAAGGTGGAATACAGGCTTATCAATTGTTACTACAAAAAATGAATGAAGAAGAAGGGGTAGAACAAACAGGAACTATAGAGCTAAACGAAAAAAAGTAGAAGGGATACTTGTAAAAGAGTGTCCTGTCTGTGGTACTACCTTTAATACAATGGAACAAAGGCGTATTTATTGCACTAATGCCTGTAAGACAAAAGCTTGTAGAGCAAAGACTACTAGTCAACTTTAGGGGTCATCTGGCGATTGATAACTCCTAAGGTGACATACAGTGGAGTCAAACCTATAATTAGAACTAATACGGCTATGCTCATTACAGACATAGCTTTAATTACAGCAAATTTTATCATGTTTCAGAAGGTTGCAAATTTTTTGAGTATCATCTCATTTTTAATGGTAGCTTCCATGACTGCCACAGGCGTAATAGGTTACAAGTACTTAACATCTGAAAATTTTAAGAGCCGAGTTATGAATGAAATAATGAAAAATGTTTCTGGATTAATTCCGAAAGCTTTAGATCAAGGTTTACCAAAAGTTACTGGCCCATCAATACCTAAACTTTAATGCCTACAGTTAAAGTACCTGTAATAAAAATACCAAAAATAGATATACCAGAAACACCTTTTATAAATGAGCACGTTTTAACAGGAATTATCCCTGGTTGTAATTTGTATCACAGAGATTTAGAAATAACAAAAAATCCTAGTATTTTATACAACGACAGAAAAGCATATATAACTTGTCCAGAAGGAGAGATGCCTTCGTTCAATCCAATAGAATACGATCCAAGTAAACTTATAAAAACAGCAACTCCTACACAATCTCCGCAGCAACCAGAATATAGACCTGTTATTCCAAAGAAAAAAGAAGAGAAAGAAACAATAGAAATACCGCCCTGCCCTGGAAAACGTGATTTAAGAGTAGGAAGTTT
>VMHT01022008.1_pt1 | contig 13340 bp, 15 predicted proteins | sample 4693611 | NCBI WGS metagenome assembly VMHT01 (sample SAMN12280063, study PRJNA550983) | marine metagenome | isolation source: seawater sampled from same location over 5 years 0.02-0.2 micron viral filtrate | place: USA: collected off the coast of southern California halfway between the port... ... | reverse complement strand
TATTCACTGTTATTTTATCAATTAATATTGGATTTTCTATTCAAAAAACATCCCCATAGAAATATAATAAAACAACTGAAAAAACCGCACTAAAAAAAGAGCTCCCATCCAACAAATTAAATTGAAATAATTCTCTCCAAAAAGAGATAATTATTTATAAAATGAAAAAACCTTTCATTGGAGTAGTTCATTTCAATAATAAAACATTTCAAGAAAATGAACTCTGGCGAAAGTCTCGTAAATATGAAGGATGTATTTATGGCGTTGATAAAACTACAGAATCCATACCATATGGTGAAAAAATAATCATAATTGAAATGAATAATGATACTGATGAAATTACAGGTATCGGAAAAATTTACAATATTATGAAATCAGAGAATAGAACTAGAATTTATAGTGATGAAAATTATAATAGGATTGTCTATAAAGGAAAAAAAAGAATTGCTCGGAAAGAATTATTAATTAGAAATAAGGATATAATTGAATATTTGGAGAGAATTTTGTTTAAGGGTTCGCGGCATTTTAAAAGGGGATGTGGGGTAGTTAATATACCACATATAAGGTTAGCATGTAAATATAAAGAACGTGAAAGAAAGCAAACGCAGTGTGGCAAATGTGGTGAAATAGGGCATAACAAGCGTTCATGTACAAATGAAAAACGTGTTAAAAGAAAGCATAAAAGTAGTGAAAAAAAGAGATGTAAAATATGTGGTGATAAATTAAAGGGGCATATATGCAGGGGAAATAAAGTAGATGAAAAAAAAATAAAAGATATTCTTTTATTTTTGAATAATTTATTTTGAATTTTAATATTTTAAGAGATTTTTCACAATATCCTTAATTTCAATACCATTTTCTTGCATTTTTTTCTCTAATTTTGCTTTTGCTCTTTCCCATATTTCTAAAGGAAACAATTGTTTCCAATTAATTTGTTTTTCAAAAGTATGATGGTCAAGCAACCATTGACATTTTTCTATATGTTTTTCTTGTTTTTCTTTGCTTCCTTTTTTCCTACACCACCCCCCATCATCATAAATTTTTTTCTCCCAATATTGGAAGTATTCATTATCGTGTTTGCCAGATGCTTGATAAGATGTTGGTAAAATGAATTGCACAATTTGATTATATAATTTACTTAATTTATACAATTCTTTATTGCAATAAACAAGAATTTCATCCATTCTTACCAAATTTTTATAAATTTTTTTACAGGCTATATTTGCCGAAACTCTTAAATCTTCAATAATAGATTCAGGTATATCACCCATTTTATGTCTATAATTCTTTGTTTTTTCGTCTTTTTCATTTTTAATTTCAACAATTGTATGAAATATATCATTATATGTTTCCAATGTTGTAACATTGAACATTTCATAAATATGCAATTGTTTCAACGATTTTTGATGCGAACGGTCATTTCTCATAATATAATTTTTAAACTCTTCTTTATTGATTTTGTTTCTAATAAATTTAATTCTTTCTTTTAAAGTAATATCTTGATTATTTACTTTTCTTCTTAAATTATTTAAGACATGATTTTGAAAATGATTGATTCCTTGCCATTTCATGTACATGAAATTCAAAAATAATGTTTGGTCGTATGAATTTTTAAATATTGGTAAAGACAAATAGAAACCTGACCCATCACCGAAATTATTTGAAAATTTTTCAAAATTTCCACTTAATAACAATGTATTTTTTGCATGTCGAATATAATTTCGAATAATTCTATAATCTGGCAAGCCACCACATAAAATCTCTCCAACATTACGCAAACTTTCTTTATTATTTCTCTTCCATTCATAAAAATGTGGATTATGTATTACACCGCTAACTTCAAATCCTGTTTTCCAACTAAATGCTACATTACATTCAACACACCACATTTGGTCACATCCACTTATTTTAAAAATAGGTACTGCACATTTCGGACAATTTCTTGTTTCTTCTTTGATTGCTTTATAGCTAGCAACATTGTCAGGATTACAAACATGTTCTTTTGTTTCACCACCAAAATTTTTGATTTCATAGCAATCTGCGCAAACACGCGCTTTACAACTATAACATTTATATTTCGTTGTAAGAAATCCATTGCAATCGTCATTGGGACATCTTTTTTTGAATACGCGTTTTTCTTTTTTCTTACCAATATTTCTTTTTTCTTTTTTTAGTTCTGCTATTTCATCTTTACATATTCTCCATAATTTTTCAATATGGGTAAGATGTTGTTTTTTTTTTTCAAGTTCTTTACCAATTTCTTCAACTCTATATTCATTATAAACATAATTCATTGTATTTGGAATTTTGCTTTTTTCAATCTCGAAAAGTAATTCTTTTTTATGTTTTTTATATTCATTTGTCATAAATGTTTTTGTGAGATTATCGGTGCAAAACTCAAAATCCCAAGCATGTTTGCATTTCGGACAGCATGGATCAACCATTGAAAATAAAATACTTTCTTTCACACAATCTTTGCATCCATTAAAATCACAAAACCCGCATTGAATTTTCTTATGTTTGCATTTTTCGAGACAAATTTGGCAATCATTTGATGTTTTTGTTTCACCTTGCATACTTTTCTTTATTTCTTATATATAAATATACTTTTTTTGTTATTTTTAACATATAAAATTATCATAATTTAGAATCAATTTTAAATATTAATTAGATATATATATGTCAAAAACCGATTTTGATATAGAAAATTATAATATAGAAGAATTAATAAATATTATTGGTTTAGGGTCTGAAATCCCATTAACAAATGAGAAAATTGTTTCAACTGTTACTAATTTTAAAGAAAAATTTGAAAAGAAATTTGAGAATAAACAGTTAGGAAAAGAAGATAAAACAAATTTTATTAAATTTTTTGATAATATTCAAGAAAAACTGTTAAATAATAAAAAAGAAGAAACAGTGAGAGACTTATTCGATGATGAAATTGCTACTGAAACCATAACACGTAAAGAAAAACCAGTTAATAGTAGAGAACCTAGAAAAGCTGTATTGTATGACAAAGATATTATGGGTGAAACGCGAATTACGGGAATTCAGAATGTTAATCCTGCTCCCTTTGACAATTTAACAGCTGATTATAAAAATCCTCTTTTAAGGAATACAGCCAGAAAATTAGTAACTATTGATAGTGCATACAGAACAATTTCAAAATATGCTTCAACAGGAAAGGGTGATATTGGTGGTTGTAACCCCGAAAATACACAATATAAAACTGCTATTGCACAAACATCTACTAATTTTACAGTAAATTTAGACCCACACATAAAAAATGTTTTAGAAATTACATTTAGTAGTGCATCTATCCCGAATACTTGGTATGTATTTTCAGAAGATTATGGTACTAATTATTTCGTTGAAAAAAAAGCCATTGGTTCTTCTGGTAATTACACATATACTGACATAAGCAATGTCTACATAACAAATGGAAATTATAATACATCTACAATATTAATAAATGAATTAAATAGTAAATCAAATAGAATAACTTTTTCATATAGCGCAATATCAAATAAAATTACAGTTACAAATAATATGAGTTATGCGATTGGAATAGATTGGTATTCTATTTCAGTACCATTATGTTCTAGTAATGGAAATGGTGGAAAAATAGACTATAATTTAGGTTGGTTGCTTGGATTTCGCAATACTGATTATATTTTGGGCGCTACTGGAACACAGACAGCCAGTATAACAGCAGAAGCTACATTAGATTTAGTAGGACCAACCTATTTATATATTGCACTTGACGATTTTAATAATAATAAACCTAATCAAAATTTAATATCATTTCAAAATAATGTTGTGGCATTTACAATGCCAAGTTATTATGTTAGAACAACAATGGGAAAAAATTGCGACCTTACAAATACAGAATATATAAATCCAAGTAATATACATTGCGGTAAAAAATATTCTAATAAAGATTTGTCTTCTAATTTAACTTCAAAACAGAGATATACTATAGACCAAATAAGATTAGCCATGACTAATCAAAGGTCAGAGAGATATTCAAGTCCTAATAGTGCAGATATTTTAACAAAAATAAATGTTCAACTAGGAAAAACTTATACGCAAGTCGAAGAAGTAAATTTAGAATACAAAAAACGTTTTTATTTTGGACCTATTAATTTAAAAAAATTACATATTCGATTATTAAATGATAAAGGTATGGATATTAATTTAAATGGAAATAATTGGTCGTTTTCTTTTTATGCAACAACTGTTTATCAACCTTAACTTATTGAACAACAGCTTTTTTGTTCTATATAACTACAATTATTTCTATTTTTTAAAACCAGTTTATTTTTTTTTATTCCACTGGAAATACCTGGATGATTATCTAATTCATAATTTGCAATTATATAATCAATCATTTTACATAATGCATAATCTGTATTTACATTGTTTTTCGCCGATGTTTCAATATATAATAGATTTTTCTCTCTAAATTTCTCTTTCATTTCTTCTTTTGATATTATTCTTTTGTTCGAATCACTTTTATTTCCAATAACTATCATATTTGTTTGACAATTCCTATTATTTTTAAATTCTTTTAACCAAAACTCTATCTTTTTTAATGACCTTGAATCAGTCAAATCTATCACATAAAAAACACCAGCAATGTTCTTATAATAACTCCGCACTATTGGTGCAAAACATTCTTGTCCCGCCGTATCCCAAAATTGTAATTTTAATTTTTTAGTACCTCTTTGAAAATATAATACATTAAATTCCACACCTATTGTCGGTTGATAATTTGATGGTTTTACTTGATTACAAAAACTTGATACTAACGTCGTTTTTCCACTACCCGCCTCCCCAAGTGTTATTAATTTTATTACATAATCCATATATATATATAATAAATATTATTTTTTTCTACTTGTATGTAGGTAAAAATAATTACTAATATTTTGTACATGTGTTTAAAAAAATATCTTTTACGAGTGTTTCGATATTTAGCACAGTTTCGATGATATTTTTTGCATGTTTATCCATATCTCTTTTAATTTTGTTGATTTTTCTTTTGATTTCTGAAGAAATTTTGGATAATTTGTCACAAATTTCTTTATCTTGGAAATCAATATGGTTTGCACAAAGGATTGATTCAATTAAATCGATAGCACATTTTATTTTATTATTATTATTGTTTGTATTATGAAGATACATTACGGGTTTAGAATTAATAATATCTATTTGGAAGTCATCTTTTTTGCTTACACCGGAAGAATTTGAAATGAGAACACCACCAAAAACGTCTGTATTTTCGCGAATATCTTTTTCAAACTTGTCGATTTCTTTTTTTGGTACATTTGTTGAATAATCTTTATTATCAATGAGGATTTTCTTATCATTTTTACAAGTAATGATGAAATCGCCTCTACCTGGTTGTGCATGAGTATCTTCAATCTCATTTTTAGGAAATAACATGGTTAATGTTTGTTTCATTTTATCTTCTCCAACTTTTCCTTTAAAAAATGAATTTTCGTTGATTTTTTGGATAGACATTATAGATTCTTGTAGAGACTCTATTTTTTTATCATAATTGTCACGTAATTGTTGCATTTCATTTTTATGTTCTTTTATTAATTCATTTCGTCTTGACATTTCCATATGATTGTAACTATTTCTTAAAGTATTCATTTCATTTTGTGATTCTTTTAATTCTCTTGTAATATTTTCGATTGTTTTATCTTTAAAATTTATTTGACTTTTATAATTTAAACTAATATTTTCTTCAATTTGTTTATGTAAATGGTTTTGTTTTTCTGAAAATTCTCTCCGTACATCTTTTATAATTCTATTTTTAGAATTTAAATCATTAATAAATTTTTTTTCTTTTTCTTTTTGAGAGACCTCCATATCTTTTATTTTTTTATTAAAATCGCTATTTTCCCATCTTTGTTTTTGGTTTTCCATTGATTCATATGCAATAATTCCCAATTCTAATACTTTTATTAGTTTTTCACCAGATAACTTTACGATTTTATTTAATAATTTTGTATCCGCAATATTTGGGATTGCAATATTTACAACACTTTCCATTATACTTATAAAATTCTTTACAAATCTTTAAGTTTATTGCGTAATTTTTTTATATTTATTAATATTATTATGAATACTATTGTGCATATCAAAGAGAAGAGTGATATGATTTTAGAGCCTTTACAAGTTATGATTCAATTAAGTTTATTAGCACATTGTCCAGTTGGAACAAAGTTGAGTATTTCGGATAATACGTTATATTTGCAGCAGCCATCTTGGAGTCAGGGTGTATGGCGGTGGTATATGAAGGATAATAAGGATGATTTGTATTATTTGTTTCAGGCAATACGGCGGTATTATTTGTGGTATAAGCCAGATAGTTGTGTTATATATGAAAAAATATTGTTATCAGCTATAAAAGGATTGAATAATTTGATAAAAACGTATGAAAATACAGATAAAATATCGATAAGACATACTTTAACGCTTTATACTAATATTTTAAGTTTGGAATCACCTGATTTATTTAAAGAAACATTGGAAGATGCAATAAATATTGATAAAGTATTTGAAAATGTGACAAAAATGTATAATAAAAAGATATTGTCGGTTATACATAATGGGTTGAGTTTGTTGGAAAATGAGGAGAATGATGACAATAAGAAATTTATTTATGATGGGTTGCAAAATATTTTGATACCGCAGAATACTAAAATAAAATTGTGGATTAGAGAGAATTTAACATGTTAATATTTTAAACTTAACATAGTATATATGCTTCCATCAGAGTTTGGTTTTATTTTTTTATATGTAGCAGCCTTTGGTTTTTCAGATTATTTTGTAAAAATAACTAAAATAACGGGATTTAAATATTTAATTTACTATTTATTAATGGGTTTAATAGGTTTTGGTATTTTATATGAATATAATTATTTAAAAAAAAAATAATGTATAATAGTATATATGCCAACTGCAGCAAAAAATACAGCAATAGCACAGCCACGAAGTTATCTACGCCGACGGGATACTCATAATTTAAAGAATACTGGTTTTCTTAAAAAAGATAGTGTTATGAATTCTCATTTTAGCATGAATTTGTTTGGTTCCGCCAATTCAAGTAATAGAAAACAGGGAACATATACCAATAAAGCAGCACTTTCAACAGGGAGTGACACAACCGCGTCTGTTACTGAAAAAAAAGACCCAAATATGGAGATACGTCAGGCAAATAAAGAGGCAAATGTTGGTCAAATGGATAGATTGAATAGAATAAAAGCAGCTAATATTTTTGGTTCTAAATAGAGTTTTATAATTTAAGATTTTAAAATCTTAAATTATTATATATGAATTTTAAAAGACAACCATATAAAATGAATTTTAATACAATTTTTTATGGTATTATTGGAATATTTTTTTTGATTTATAGTTTAGCTAATTTGAAAAAGAAAGAAAAAAAAAAGATACAAAATAGTTTTTTATTAGCATTGATTGCGATTTATTTAATTGATTTTTCTAATAAATTAACTTATAATAAAACGATTAATCCTGCTAGTTATTTTTTTTTATTTTTATTTTTTTCTCAACTTTTTAGATTTACAAATTTTTTTAAAAAAATTTTTATATCTGCAGCAAATACGAAAAGTTTTATAAAGGTACTATGGTCAATTTTTTTTATAATATTATTTTATTTTATGATTATTAGTCGGGTTAATAGAACAAAAAATTTATTATTAAAATTTAATAGTTTCGATTGAAATAATAATTTAATATATTAAATTATTATATATGAATTTTAAAAAACCTTGGTTTTTTTATGGTATTTTTGCGTTGGTTTTTGTATGTATTGTTGATTTGGGAAAAAAATACATATTGGATAAAGATAATATACGACCGGATGAATTGGTGATTTATATGTCTATTTTAATTGGTTTTATAGCATTAATACATTTCTTCATGGATAAAAAATGTAGAAATCCTTTAAAATGTAAGCCAAAAATATTAGCATATATAATTGTTGTTACATTATTTCTTCATTTTTTTAATTTAGCATTTACACGTTCAACAAAATTAGCAACCGACGTAACATTGCCAGCAATAATGGTTTCATTGTCAATTATTTTTATTTATTTATTTTCAAGTATATTTTTTGATAGTTCGCCAGATTTTGATTTGAAAATATTATTTGGTGTATTGTTGGTTTTTTTAGGATTGTGTATTATATGCAAATATTTTAAAGATTGACCCATTTCTATATCATTTGGAGGATGAGGTAGTTTTTCAGGTACTTTTTCAGGTAGTTCTTCTACTTTTTTTTCATTGGGTAGTTGTTCTGGTAGTTTTTCATTAGGTAGTTGTTCTGGTAGTTCTTCAGGTAGTTGTTCTGGTAGTTTTTCATTGGGTAGTTGTTCTACTTTTTTTTCATTTGGTGGTTGTTCTTCTGTTTTAGGGTTGTGTATTATATGCAAATATTTTAAAGATTGACCCATTTCTATATCATTTGGAGGATGAGGTAGTTTTTCAGGTACTTTTTCAGGTAGTTCTTCTACTTTTTTTTCTTTTGGTGGTTGTTCTTCTGTTTTAGATGAACTTTGTTTTGTTAATGTTTTTTTTTTACAGGTTTGGTTTCTGGGACATTTTCTTTTAGATTGCTACAATTATGAATTTTATATTTATTACATATTTTTTTATTTAATATTATTGTTATGATTATTCCTATTAATAATATTGAAGATAATGAAATAATTATAATTGGTACTATTTCATTTGTATTATTAGAAGTTTTATCAACTTTTGTTTCTTCTGGTGGCGTTTCTTCTGTTGCTGGTTCTTCTGTTGCTGGTTCTTCTGTTGGTGTTTCTTCTTCAAAATCGTCAATAAGTAATTTAGTATTATTTGTAATATTTGTAAAATCAGTCATATTTGTAAAATCAGTCATATTTGTAAAATCAGTCATATTTGTAAAATCAGTCATATTTGTAAAATCAGTCATATTGGTTAAATTAGTAACGTTGATGAAATTGGTGAGATTTGTGTAATCAGTCATGTTGGTTAAATTAGTGAAATTCTCCTGTATAAAATTTAAATTAGTTTTTGAATTATAAACTATTGGTTCCAAACAAGCATAAAACTTCATAGAATATAAATTATTATTGATTGTCCAAACTTCATTACAATTTGCTATTTTCATATTGAATTAATTCAATTACTATCTTAAATATCTTTTAATAAATAATTTAAACATATTTTAATTATTGATATAAAAAGATGACAGAAAAAGTAGCAGTAGGTATTGATTTGGGTACAACATATTCTTGTGTTGGTTGTTGGAAAAACAATAATGTTGAAATTATTGCAAATGAACAAGGTAATAGAACTACACCATCATATGTGGCATTTACAGAAACTGAAAGATTAATTGGGGTTGCAGCAAAAAATCAGGTATCAATGAATACAAAAAATACTATTTTTGATGCAAAACGTTTAATTGGTAGAAAATTTTCAGATAAAGACGTAAAAAAGGACATGGAACATTGGCCTTTTAGAGTATCGGCGGATATTAATGATAAACCAGTAATTACAGTGGATTATAAAGGTGAAGAAAAAACAATGAAACCAGAAGAAATTTCTTCGATGATTTTATCAAAAATGAAAAAAACGGCTGAAAACTTTTTAGGCAAAGATGTAGATTCTGCTGTAATTACAGTGCCAGCTTATTTCAATGATGCACAAAGACAAGCGACGAAAGATGCTGGAGCAATTGCTGGGTTAAATATATTAAGAATTATCAATGAGCCGACAGCAGCTGCTATTGCGTATGGTTTGGATGCAGAAATAAAAGAAGAACAGAAGGTTTTAATTTTTGATTTAGGTGGTGGAACATTTGATGTATCTTTATTAACAATTGAAGATGGTATTTTTGAAGTAATGGCGACAGCGGGAAATACACATTTGGGTGGAGAAGATTTTGATAATAGATTGGTTGAATTTTTTGTGGAAGAGATAAAAAGAAAACAACGATTGGATATTTCAAAAAATATGAGAGCATTGCGAAGATTGAGAACGGCTTGTGAAAGAGCCAAGCGAACATTATCGTCAAGTACGCAGGCATTTTTGGAGATAGATGGGTTGGCAGAAGGACAAGATTTTAGTTCAACGATTACAAGAGCCAGATTTGAGGATATAAATATGGATTATTTCAATAAATGTATGGAACCAGTTGAAAAGGTATTGCGAGATGCAAAAATTAGTAAAAGTGCTGTGGATAAGATTGTTATGGTTGGTGGTTCAACGAGAATTCCAAAAATTCAAGAATTATTAAGTAAATATTTTAATAATAAAGAATTGTGTAAGGATATTAATCCAGATGAGGCTGTTGCGTATGGTGCTACTGTCCAAGCCGCTATTTTGTCAGGTGTAAGGTCTAACAAGATTGATGATTTATTATTGTTGGATGTTGCACCTTTATCTTTAGGTATTGAGACTGCCGGTGGTGTGATGACAAATTTAATTAATAGAAATTCTACAGTTCCGACAAAGAAAAGTCAAACATTTTCGACATATGCTGATAACCAGCCTGGTGTATTGATTCAGGTATTTGAAGGCGAAAGAAAATTTACGAAAGACAATAATTTACTTGGGAAGTTTCAATTGGATGGAATTCCACCTATGCCGCGTGGAGTACCGCAGATTGAGGTAACATATGATATTGATGCAAATGGTATTCTTACTGTTTCTGCAGTGGAAAAGAGTACTGGGAAGGAGCATAAGATTACGATAAAGAATGATAAAAGTAGATTAAGTAAGGAGGAGGTGGAAAGGATGGTGGAAGAAGCGGAAAAGTATAAAGAGGAGGATGAAAGAAATGCGAAAATCATAGAATCGAAAGGAAAATTGGAAAATTATTGTTATTCTTTGAAAAATAGTGTAAATGATGAAAAATTGGCAGATAAAATTCAGGAAGAGGATAAGACAACGATTATGTCAAAGGTGGAAGAAACATTAAAATGGTTAGATGATAACCAGATGAATTCTGCTGATGAATATGATGCAAAACAAAAGGTTTTGGAGGAAATTTGTTCGCCTATAATGCAGAAAATCTATCAAGCTGGTATGCAGGGACAAGGAATGCCAGCGGGAATGCCAGCGGGAATGACACCAGAAATGATGGCAGCTATGGCGCAAGCAGCACCGTCAGCGGCACCAACAGCACCACCAGTTGTACCGGAAGATAGTAATATTGAAATTTCAGAAGTAGATTAAAAATAAACTTAAATATATATATATTAAATTTTTATAAAAATGAATAATTTTATAAAAATTGTGAAGAGGTATGAGAATATTTCAAGATTGGGGACAAAAATAATAAATCATAGAGATTTGGTTAGGAGGTCGAGACCAGAAAAATTATCAGGTGAAATAAAAAAACAAGAAAAAAGAATGAAAGATTTTTCAATAGAAATAAAAAAGGCAAATAAAGAATGGAAAAAAAATCCATATTCAAAGTTTGAAAAAAAAACTGACCAAACTTTTTTTTGAATATTTTACATGTTAAGTCATGTAAATACAGAAAAAATAAATATACATTTGTTACCAACAGGAAAAGTTTGGTCAAAAAAAAAAAAAAGGAAGTCTCTATATTGTAATTTTACCCTACCTGGGGGTTGTCCAAAATCGATTTTCGGATTTACAATTTGAAAAAAAATCGATCAAACTTTTCCTGTTGGTAACAAATGTATATTTATTTTTTTTGTATTTACATGACTTAACATGTAAAATGTCAAAAAAAAGTTTGGTCAGTTTTTTTTTTCAAAACTGTCAAAAAACGTCAAAATTTTGTAATTTTTGAAAAAAAAATTGTGACTGAAAAAATAAAATAAAAAAATATAAAAAAAATGTTATGATAATATGGTAAGAAAAAGTTTGGTAAAAAAAATAAAGAAAAAATAAAAATTTCCAAAAATAGCCAAAAAAATGGACACCGCATAAAAAAAAAGTTTTTCAACACGCAAAAAACCAATGCATGTTGGTTTAACAAAAAATTTCTATTTTTTGTTTTGACTTACTCACTTTTACTCATGAGTAAATTTGCGCTCTAAAAAAAAAGACTGTTGAAAAAAAAATGTAACCAACAGCAAAACATAAATAAAAAAATAGGTTTTTTTTACTTTTTATGCGGTGTCCAAATGGTGTCCAACATTTTAAAATATTTTAGCAATAACTTAAAAATAAAAATGTAAAAATTATATAAATGGAAGAAATATATAAATGCGAATTATGTGAATATTCTACAAAAAGAAAATATAATTTGAAGCGGCATAAATTAAAACATGCGAAACGGGTTTGTGAATGTGGAAAAAAGTATAAAACGCGACATGGGTTTTACAAACATAAAAAAAGTTGCGATTTTGAAAATAAATTAAAAAAATATGAAGGAAAGAATGTGAAAATTATAAATAATAATATTCAAAACATTCAAAACAATACAAATCATATAACAAATTTATCGATTAATTTATTTTTGGATAAAAATTGTGGAGATGCCAAGAATTTGAAAGATTTTATTCAAGATTTGCAATTTACGTTAGAAGACATTATAAATACGAAAAATACAGGATATGTGAATGGGATAACCAAGGTTATGTTAAAGGGGTTGGAAAATATACCAGCAATAGAGCGTCCAATACATTGCAGTAATAAGAAAACGGGTAAATTACATATAAAGGATGAAGGGAAGTGGGAAACGGATAATATACAAAAATCGGGGAAGGCTTTTAATATGATATCGAGGTTGCGTACGAAGCAGTGGTTGTCGATAAGTAAATGGGAGGACAAGCATCCAAATTGGGAGAATAATGAGAAGGAGACAGATGAGAGAAGTAAAATAATAGAGCATTTGTTGGGTGAAAACGATGAAATTGAAAAAAATACGAAGGATGTATTAAAAAATGTGGCAGATAATGTGAATATAAAAGATATAATGTAAATTTAAGTTGAATTATAAAAATGCTTATAAAAATTGAAATAAATTTGATATTAAAGTTATTTCCTTGAACGACGTTTCTTTTTTTTTCGTTTTCTTCTTTTTCGTTTTCTTTTTTTTTATTTTTCGTAATAATTTTATAATATACGATGAATTTTATGAAATTCGAAAGATTTAATGATATTGATAGTTTCGAGAGGAATTTAATTTATCTAGACATTTTAATTTATGATTACTTTGAGAAATATTTTTAAAAATACCTAGAATCATTTTTTTTGTTTTTGAAATAATTGTGATTTTATTTTTCAATTTAAAATATTTTGAAATAATATATGGGAAATATTATTTCAAAATT
>VMHT01219015.1_pt1 | contig 13341 bp, 9 predicted proteins | sample 4693611 | NCBI WGS metagenome assembly VMHT01 (sample SAMN12280063, study PRJNA550983) | marine metagenome | isolation source: seawater sampled from same location over 5 years 0.02-0.2 micron viral filtrate | place: USA: collected off the coast of southern California halfway between the port... ... | reverse complement strand
TATTATTACTGCTTTTTTGAAATGATGTGTTTCCAGATAATGTTCCAGATTCATTTGAGACTGTATCTGTTGTGGTAGTACCATTCCCAGGATAACATGATCTATTACCAGCATCTATATTTATTACTAATCCATTTTCAATAATATCAGTTTTAATTTCTCCTAATCTCATACTTCAAATCTACCTCTTAATGCATTAAAATTATGTAAAACTTCTGATGTTGATAATACACGATTATAAATTCTTGCGCTAGCTATCCGACCGTTAAATCCATAATAACTGTTGTTATGGTAATAAAATCTTCCAAATGTTATAGGAATATTACCAGGTACTGATGGGGTTGTATATGTAGCATTATCAGTTTGTCGTACGCCATTAATATAAAAATAAGCTTCTGTTGAATCAACAACACCAACTAAATGATACCATGTATATGCAGTAAAACTGTTATCTGATGTAATATATTTAAATGATCCATCGTTATTATAACCAACAATAAATTTTATTGTATTAGAAATATTGCTATTAAATCCATACCCTCTATAAGGACTAGCACTAAATAATGTAAAGATTCCGGTATATCCTGAAAAAGAGTTTATACGTACCCAACACTCCATGGTACATTGTGTTAAATCAGATATACCAGCGTTACCTGTTATTAAATAATCATCAGCTCCATCAAAATAAATACTATCTTTATTGTAAAGGGTATCAAATTGGGGGCCGTTAAATGAAGCTTGATTAGTTCCAATAGTATCAAACCAAATATCTCCAGTCTTAGGATAGCTTGCTCTATTTGCAGCATCCATATTAAATACTAATCCATCTTCAACAATATCCGTAATAATTTCTCCAGCTCTACCACTCATGAAAATCTCCCAATCATTGCATTATAATTTTGTAGAACTTCTGTTCCTGATAATGCTCTATTGTAAACATGTATACATCCTATTTTACCATTCATGTAATATACAGATTCAGCTCCTATTCCTAACACAGTACCTGCAAATGCTGATGCATGAGTACCTTTAATAACACCTGTATCATTACTGTTGCTATATACAAGAGTAGAGTTAATATAAAGTTTAGCACCAACCGTATTATCCTTAGTAAGAGTTAAATTATTCCAAATATTACTAGATATAGCAGGACTTACATTAACGTTAGATTGAGCGCCACCTATAGTATAGTATACTATAGTTCCTGCATCATTTACTAAGATTCTGGATCTTCCTGGTGTGTTAACTGCTATTTCGTTTATTAATCCATGAATTCCACTACTACCACCACCGGTGGTTTTAAACCAAATATTAATAGTAATATCAGTTTGAGTATTTGATTCGGCAATTCTACTATTTAGTTTAATCATATCATCAATACCATCTAATCCAAATTGAAAATTATCTGGCGATTCATTGTTATATGCTACATCATTGATAAATGATCCAGTAATGTCTGTGTCTATAGTATTATAAACTTTGATTCCTGATCTGGGATATGTTACACGATTTGACGGGTCTATATTATGAGTTAAACCATTTTCTATAATTCTAGTAATTATTTCACCTCTACGAATTGCCATGGTGAACCTTTATGTTATTTTCAAATAACTTCCTACTGCATCTGCTTTATATGTTATTGAACCTTCTGAAGAGCCTGTAATATATACTTGTATCTTATCTCCTGATTCTAAAACTAAATTATCTGATAATATATCTATAGATGAAAATTTAGGCAATAAAACAAATGTTGCTAAACTATGTGTTGTTGATGTACTTGAGTCAATTAAATAAACATTTACATTTTCATCATAAAATGATCCTCCTACAGCTGGAGTAGTATTTGATATTTGTATATTTTTTAATATTAATGTTTCTCCAGAACCTGCAGTTAAAAAATCTCCTGATGCAGAATAATTCATTCCGGTAGTTGTGATTTGTGATACATTTAAAGCTGCGTTATGATATGTTGTTGCCATAGTTTCGTTTCTTTATTATAAATATTTAGTTATCTGTTTTCAATTCCCAATTGGTACTAGATTCATTCCATTCATAATATTGATCTATACTCAATGAATTTGTTGGCTTAGAAATTGGGGCATTCCATTTATATGTTGTTTCATCTAATACCCAACTAGGATATGGTTTTGGTTCAAGAAATACATCTAATGTAGAATCATATGTGTATCCTATACCTGCATAATTTCCTCTTAGCGCTAATGATTGATCTGCAGATGGTATATTAGAATTTGGTTGATAGTATACTCCATTTTTTGTATTATATGATGTTTGTATCCATGTTACTGAAGAATCTTCTGTAATATTATTAAAAAATGAAGATTCTGCAACAATAACTGTAACTACTTTTCCATCTAAAACTTTTGCAAAATGTGCCATAATAATATTTTTTTATGTTGTATATGTTCCTGAATATATAAATTTTACAGCTGTATAAGTGCCGTCTGTAGTAACTACTGGATTTCCTGTTGTGATTCCAGAATAATTTGCAGTTTTCATTCTTAATACTACAACTCCAGAGCCTCCAGTAGTTACACTAGTAGCTACTCCGCCTCCGCCGCCACCGGTATTTACTATTCCATTTTGTCCAGATGCTCCGCCGCCACCTGTGCCACCAGCACCGTTACTTGCTCCACCACCTGCATATGTTACAGATGTTCCTGTTATTGAACTTGCTAAGCCAGCACCTCCATCAGTAAGTCCTCCAACTGCAGCTGCTCCTCCGCCTCCTCCGCCTCGATTTGCACCTTCACTTCCTGCTCCACCTGCATAACCTTGTCCAACTAGACCTTGTTGACCAATACCACTACTTTCTTTTCCACCCCCACCTGAGCCTCCAGATGATCCGTCTGCACTATTACCGCCGCCGCCGCCGCCGCCATTTGAAGTAATATCAAATGATAGTCCTGATGATAATGTACCGGTGATAGAACTATTAGATCCATTTTGGCCAGGTGTATTACTGGTACTACTAGCTTGTGCTCCACCAGCTCCTATAGTAACAGTAATAGTTGTATTTGTGTTTAATTCAAGACTTGATTCAGCAGCTGTTCCTCCACCTGAAGTAGAACCATATGACGTTCTTAAACCACCGGCACCGCCGCCGCCGCCATAATAAAGATTATTTACAGATCCACCTGAACCACCACCGGCTACTACTAGATAATCCATTTCATATGAATACAAAGTCATAAAAAGTCTACCAGATCTTCTTTCTAGGTCATGTTTTTTTGCAGATATAATGCCAACACGGGCAATTCGTTTATCTATTCCTATATATCCACTATTTGATGAAACCTTTTTCATATTATGCCATAAACCATGTAAATGATTCGTCTTGAATATTATTACCTTGTTTTTCTATTTTGCCATCTGAAAACACTTCAAATCTAGGAATACCTGTTTTATTTGTTACTGCAAACAATGATCCAGACAATGAATCGTCTATTGCAAACAATGTTCCTTCTGATCCTACTATTTCTAATACATTGGATCCAGAGCCTTCCACAAATAATCCACCATATGATTCTAGTTTTCCAAACGATGCAGTTGATGCTGCAGATGAAGATATATTACCTTCAATTAATTCTACATCTCCAGATGAAGATACTTCAAATAAAGGTAATCCAGATATGTCATTAACTGACATTAGAATACCATCTAATCCATCATCAACAGAAAACAATGATCCAGATTGAGATCTTACTTTAAATATATCATCTCCAGAACCTGTTATATCTAATGATCCTAATAGTCCTGCAGATCCAGTAAATGGAAATGCTTCAGATACTCCTGCTACATGAGATGCAGTTGCTGCTGTACCTTGCAGAGTTGATCCTTCTGCTAAAATTACATCGCCTGATGAAGATACTGTTAATATAGGAATACCTGATATATCATTAACAGACATTAACACTCCATCTAATCCGTCTTGTACTTCAAATAATTGTCCTGCAGACCCACGAACATCAAATATTCCAGACCCACTTACAGATCCAGATCCTTCTATTGATAAGGTATTTGATGATGTTGAATTTGAAGCGGTGTTAATTAGCGTCATCGAGCCAGTAACTTCTAAAACATTTGTGGTTGCAAATATAGATCCGGTTGCTTCGAATATTCCAGAACCTCCACCGCTACTATTAAGTGCATGTGATGCAGTTAACGCATATGAAGCAGATAATATATTGGATGCAGTTATTGGTACTCCAATAATTACACTATCGCCAGATCCAGAATCACCTATAGTTAATGTATTACCATTAGAAGTTATTGTACCTCCGCCTAATAAATTTAATGTAGAAGGAATATTTACATTTCCAATTTCAATTGATCCTACAACATCTTCGCTACCTAAAATAATGTCTCCAGACGCAGATGTTGGAGTTATTAACATATCTCCAGACGCAGATAAAAATATCTCTCCTGTTAATTCACCAAGATCATTGAAAAATTGTAATTTTTCGTTATTTAATACTTGAAATTTCATATATTAATAATAAATATCAAAGTTTTATTTTATTAAGTCTTGTTACACTGTTTGGAAATGCTAAATTATTTACTTGTATAATTGGATCAGCTACACGATCGTTAGATCCTTTTTGTAAAACTACATTTTCTTCTGGTTTTTCAAATAATCTTTCTAAATTCCATGTGTTTTGCAACATATTAATATTATTTTTATTTTCAATTGTTAAGAAGAATTTTGGATTCTTATATTCAAATATTACTTGATTGTAATTATAATTACGGCCGAAGCCAAATGAAAATTGTATTCTATATATACTGTTTTTTCTTAGAGTTATAGTCTCTGCAATTGAATATGAAGCAAAATTTAAAGAATTATTTATTAATGGACTTTGAAAAATAGTATTAGCTACGCCACCTTCTGGTGGAACTTCTATTACTACAACTCTAGCTAGTTTTTGATGAATAGCTCTTGCATATCCCCATTTTTTATTTTTTATCCAATATCCTGTATTGTTTTCTGTATATTCATCAATACTTAGTAATTGCATTATCGCATATACATATTCTAATGAAACATTTAATTTTATTTGTGTGTCCACTTCGGCTCTAAATTCACAATATTTAAAGTTAAATTGTCCTTCTTTTGTATAACCATCTGAGTCTATAGCTCCATTATTTTTAGAAATTTTATAATGATTATTTGCTTCTTTAAAAATACGAAAAACGTTTGGACCATTAACCCAAGATTGATTTCCTGCTACAACAGTATCTTTTTTACTAAAATTTATGTTTGATTGTTTTGATCTAGCTATATGTTGATCGCCATAATCATCATATGATCCATATTGTAACCCATTAGTGTACGTTGGATATCTTCCATTATATAACCATAAACCATTACCCTGTGCTCTTGGATCTAAAATTTCTTGTTTTGATGTCCAACTATTATCATATGTTTGGTGTCCATGGTGAGTGGTTTGTGCTCTAAAGTGTGTATGACTATAATTATTTTTATAATCTTCATCTCTTATCATAGAATTAAATCTATTAGTATTGTAAGCTGCAAGTCGAGTGTAATTGTTATGATATGCTTCATAATAACAATTATGTATTTTTACATTTCGAAATATTGGGTTTGGATTACTAGTACTATACATGTGAGGATAAAATATAGAAGCTCCAGCATATCCTCCTCTTAACGTTATAAAATTACGTTCAACATCTGCTCTTCTGCCATTCCATGATATATATCCAGCACTATTTCCATGGGCTCCTGCATAAACTCCATATATAGAATTTTTGCCAGCCAAACTACCTCTACCATATGAATTGGCATTAAAAGCACCTGTTGTAATAACATTTTCAACATGACAATTATTTAAATTTTCATATTGCACGTTTAATCCACTAAGATTTTGTATTCTTCCGGTGTGATACGTGTTTTTAACTGAAGTTAAAATACCGATGTGTCCAGTTGAACCGGCTAGATTTGTAAATCCTTGTTGATAATAATTATGAAGTACTTGCCATCTATAATTACCATATCCAATTCTTATGTTAAATCCATTTCTATCACGTCCTAAATGTGCAACATCTAATTTAACATTTCCTCGATTAACTTTAAATACAATAGTATCTTTTTCTAAATGATCATGTACTGGGTCTCGATCTAATGTAACTATGTTAGTAGTATAATCAATTGCAACTAACTCATATTCTTCTCGAAATCCTCCCACTGTTCTAGGTTCTACATCTGTATAATAATCTCCTTGATTGTAATTGGTAGTATATGAAGGTTGATATGTATTATAATATGATACTTGATTATTTCCTAGATTTGTACAATTACCATCTGGACCCAATTGATTAGACCAAAAAATTACTTTATCGCCAACTTTAAAATGTTTTGTACTTTTTAATTTAATTTGTTTAGAAGTTGATAGAGCTTGGCCATTGTATACACCTAAAAATCCAAGTCTTGTAGTACCAGTACCTCTACTCCCTCCTGCATTTAAGATTCGAATAACTTGAGCAGTAACACGACTACCAGTATAAAATCTAATTGGATTACCTCTACCTGTAGATTGACGTGTATCTGGCGCAGTCATTCTAAACGTTCTTACATTTTCTTCATTCCAATTTGTTGTTCCATCTAATGTATATTCAATTCCAATATTGTTCATATAATTACCGGTACCCATTTGGGCTGTAGACCTAGTACCTTCACCGTAACCATCATAATTAACTCGCAATCCGATTGAATCAAATGTTATAGGAGCTCCAAAGTCAAACGTATAATGGCATGATGCATTGCTCCATGGATAACTCCAATAATTGCTCGATTTTCCTAAGTGAGATGGATTAAGTAAAGTTCCAATTCCGTAATAGTCATTTAAATAACCTATGCCAGAATTATAATTATTAGCATTATATGTAAATCCTTGTACATATGGATATTGACCTGTCTTACCACGTTTTTTTCTCCAATCTCGTAATAAATTTTCATATCCCATTGGGTCTGCAATTTGTGTTCCTAAGAACTCTGCTTTAAAACTAGTGTCTTTATCTGCAACCAGGCCTGCTCGTGTTATATTATCTAATCTTGTAAATCCAGTATCGGTGCTATTTAATACTGCTAATTGATATCTACCTTTAACAGATATTTTATATAAACGAACTCCTCTATGTAATCCAATTTTTATAGAAGGATTATTATCTACTGATATATGATCTTCAAAACATTTTATTTCTTGTCCTGATTTTCCATCTCTAAAAAAATATTGATTATTAGTTCCTTCTCTAACCCATTTCAGTGAAAATGAATTTCCACTTCCTGTTATATTTGCTGGGGGAAGCAAATTATTAAATGCTGTATTCATATCAGACATAGATACATATAAATGATATGGTTTAATTTTTCCATATGACGTTATAATTGAACCTGAAATATTATTATTTCCTAGTCCCTTAACAAATGGTATGAATTTTCCATAATCGTTAAGATGCTGAGTTTTTTGATATACACCATAATTTAATCCATCAAATCCAAATCTGTTTGAATTTCGATCTCCTCTAGTATTATTAGTTACATTGTAATAAGCTGTATCAGTACCATTACTTGATACTCTATATGATGGATCTGCAGGCCATGATATTCCTATACCTGAATATGGATTAAATCTACTACCGCTTTCATCAAATCGTCTTTCTTGATATGAGTTATGAAATGGATCATCTGACACACTAGCAGAAATTTCTATTTCTCCCTCTAACCAAAAACTTCCAGATAAATGATGAACTGCATTAAGATATGTATCATATCTATAACTATTAGAAGGAGTACCATATGCTCCCCATGATCTTTGTTTGTTTGGATTCAAGAAAAATGATCCAGATGCTACAACAGTTCCATCAATAGCAACATGAGATCCAGAATCCCATAATGTTCCTTTTCTATACATTTCTGGCCAAGAATAATAAGATCCATTTAATAATGTATCATTATAAAACGACCCAGAGCATTCATTCGGACTCCAAACAAAAACATCATGTGGATCTACTGTTGTTCCATCTCCTGCTGTAAAGTCATGTAATATATCTTGTTTTAAATGAGTTCCTACAAAGTCTAAAGTATATGCTTTTTTATTGATAATTACTTTGTCACCAGATTTATAATTTTTATGATATGAATTTAAAAGTACTACTGTTTTGTTACCGTTATATGAGTCTGGAGTTTGATTAAATGTTGAAACAAAATTAGTATATGAATATTGTCCTAATTCTTCTTCTACCCACCCTCTATCAGTTATTAATTTTTCAACTGTTAAATTAGCTCCAGATGATGTTGCAACAAACATCCATTCATTTTTCATTACAGATCCAGATAATACTCCATATGAAAATTCATTATATGGATTATCATTTCTTACTTGTATAGGTTGCGGACCTCCCCATAATGATTCAGTAACGCCAATAACATATCGATTACCATAAGCCAAACTATTTCCGGTTAGATAATCAGTAAACCATGAATTCATAGGATAATTAAAGTTATATTTAGGCTCGAATGTGTTACTAACTGATATTAAATCTCCTTCAACAAATGTGTCAGCATCTGCTACAGTTAATGTAGTATCATTTTCATTTGCTGTTGATGCAATCATTGATCCTGAAAAATTGACAGAACCAGATATAGTTATCATTTGTTGGCTTTTATTTACAGAATATATTCCTGTAGCACTAGAATTAACACCTGATGAGCAACTTATTTGTAAATGAGCTTGATCTAAAATATCTAATCTTTGATAGTTACCATAAGAAAGATCAATGTACGGTGCAGATCCACATAATTCTAGTTTTGCGTCTTCTTTAATAGTAAACTTAGTAAAATTACCCATATCGATATGATCAACAGACCATGTATCAGATCCTGTTAAATGATATTCATTTAAATTTCTGATAACATAACTTTGATTGTAATAAAATCTTCCATATGCTGGTTCGTTGTTGTAATTTACAGATGAAGTCCAATATGATCCAGAATCTGGATTCTTCCATTCTTTAAATGAGTGATCTATAGAACATGTATACATCGCTGTAGATCCTTTTGAACCATAATTCAATTTTACTTGATTATATTGACTTTTCCATGGGTAAAGTGTTACTAATACAGATCCAGAATTACTTTGATGAATTTCTTCTAAACCTAAATTTGTTGTACTACTCCAATAGAGTACTAATTCTTTTTCTTCCCTTGTTACTCCATCTTGATTATTTACCATAGAAACTTTAGGCATAGCTGCTCCAATCTCAGAAGATCCTGACCAAGGGCCTTGTATAGGATGATAATAATTTTGTGAACTAGTGTTAGTAGTTCCTGTATTTCTATAATATGAAAAGGCACGATGAGGAAATACAGCTGTATCGCCGATACCTGGAACTACTCCTCCAACCCAAGTATTTGGATCTAATACATTTAATGAATCTCCTATAAATGATGATGTTACTGCTGTTATAGTTGCCATATTATGTTATTTCAAATAATTGTTTTGCAATTTGTATCCAATTTTCTATATCTAAAAATAATTGTTCATCATTCGGAAGCATTTCTTGTTCTGGGGACAATGCATTTTTATATTCAGTTTTAGCCTCTTTTAAATATGACTCCCATTCATGTAACATGTTACTATCAAATGTATATGTTTGATTAAAAGTAATTGTTTTAGCTGTTTTGTCTATTGTAAATTCTCCCATATTAGATGCACAGTATAATAATAAAGCATCTAATGGTAATAATTCATTTAATGGTTTCATTGGTGGGTATGTTGTTTCGCTCATAACTATCTCCTTAATGATTTATAAGTGACTTCTGATCCACTTGGTATTGTTGTTAAATATTTTATTGTGCTTGTAGACATTGGTGTAAAATCTATATTATAACGCAATCTTAATCCATTTATAAATATCTCTAAGTACTCAAATGTAGATGAAGATACAAACGTTAATGAATTAGGTAATGGTACTGTAGTTCCGCTAGCTGTTATTTCTGAAATTGTTAGATATTCTACTTTAGGATTAATTAATGGTACTGTTTCTGCAGGTAATAATACCGATGATGCAGATGCAAAATTAACTACTGATCCAGAAGCTATTAATGAACCTGTTATTTGAACATCTTTTGAAGAAGTAATGGTAGTTCCTAAATCTTTCCATTCTCCTCCTCCGCTTCCGCCTGACGATGCTATTGTTACTTCTGTAGCACTATTTCTTGTTAATGTTATATTTGCGCCTGCGGTTAATTGTACTACTGAGTTATCATTTCCTGATGTTGATGTTAAATTTAAATCAACATTGCTACCATCTTGTGTAGCATTTAAATCATAAGTATCACCACCGCCGCTACCACCGCCTGTGCCATAAGAACCAGTATGATAAATTCTTCCAGTTGCTGGATCTTGTACCAATGTTTTATATGTGTTTTGTCCTGCATTTTCTGATGCTGATATAAATAATAATCCTGAAGAGCTTATTGGTCCTACTGGTATTTCAACTAAGCCTGATCCTGAAACTTTTAAAAGGGTATCTCCTGATATGTCTGAAACATTGAAGACTTCATGTATTAAATCATCAGTAACTGAAAATAATTGTCCTTGTGAACCTTGTATATCAAATATTGTTGAACCAGAACCTTGCAAAGTCATTGATGCAGTAGATATCCCGCCTACATTGGAACTAGAAATTAGCAATGAACCAGATATAACTCCGTCTCCGGCGAATGGGAATGTATTTCCTCCGCCTCCTGCTGCCAAAGATGCTGATGTGAAAGTTCCACCACCTAATAATAACCTATTTGATATTAAATCCCCACTAGCACTAATACTTCCTGTAACATATAAAGAACCTGTTATTTGGCTAATTCCTGTTCCTGTTGTTCCTCTACCAACAATAAAGGTTGAATCATAAACATCAAATAAAATGTTTGTAGAACTAAGCATTGAAGCTTTTTGTCCTATGAGGAATCCTGGGTTGGATGTTCCCCCAACACCAAAATAATGTCCTGTTGCATTCTTTACTAATGAATGTATTGCAGTATCAGATAATATATTTGTTTCAGCGGTGCCTTGATATTTTACCTCATATCCATTATGTGTAGCTATAAATAATCCTGACCCGGCTGCGGTATCTCCTAAATATAATGATCCTGTTATTCTAGTAGGCCCTATAATTTTTGTTGATCCAGTAACATTTAATGATCCAGTAATACTAGCAAATCCGGCTAATGTATTTAATGATCCAGAATCAACTGTTAATTGGCCAGAGCCACCCATTCCGGGATGAGCTGTACAATAATAATATAATGGGGCTGTTGTTGATGTGGTAACTGATATTTGAGTATATGCATTTGCATTTCCTGGTGATCCTGCACCATATGTTACTCCTACTTCATATGGAGCTGTACCTGATCCATCTGTGCCTGTTGATAGTCTAAATGGATGTGTACTGTTGCTAGCAGCTGATTGATCAAATTTATAAGCATCACCAGCATTCATTACTATTGAATCAGTTAATACATTATCTAAATAATATTTATTACCACTTCCTGGATTTGAAACAGTTACTGCTATTGAATGAGTTGTTCCTGTGCCTGGTGCACCAGTACCTGTTGTTTTGCTTATAGATAAATCTCCATCTAAATCTAATGAAGAAGACACTCCCAAATTATTTCCGGATGTTGAACCTGTTATACTTCCTAATCCTCTTATTCTGCTTGGGTTTATTAATTCATTGTTGGATAACTGTATAGGAACTCTAAATACTGATTGACCTGTAGTTAATTCAAATTCTGGCGATCCTCCACCATTAACTTGTAATTGAAGATATCCAGCTGCTTGAGAATATAATCCAGTTCCAGATGCATGATGAAATGAATATCCTGGTAATGCTGCTGAACTTCCGGAGTTTGCTGTGAATTTACTGGCTGATACTACTCCTTTTACATCTAATATTACATCTGATGAGCCTGTGACTTGTAAAGTATTAGTTGTATTGAAATTCTGTAAAGCAACTAGATCTGTATCGTTTACTGTACCCCAACTTATTTTATTGCTAGCATAAAGATATAAATTTTTCCATCTACGATTATAATTTCCTAGATCTTGCTGATTTGTTGTGTTAGGTTTAAATTGAGGACCTAATTGAACTCCATAATTTGTACCTGCTTGTACTTTATAAGTTATTAATCCTTGATTGGTAAACGATGTTTGAATTGCATTGGCGTCTTGACTCAATATAAAAGTAGATTGAGCTTGTCGTGCAGCTACTTCTAATACTGGATTTTTGTTATCAAAATGAAAATCTAATCTATTAAGAAAACTTCCGGGAGCATCTCCTTCGTTTATTATAAATGCTGATCCAGATGGTATTTCTATATCAATCGAGCCGGAGATACCCAATGATCCCGTTACTTGAGAATTGCCTTTCGAGAGAAAGCCGTGTTTTATTATGAATTCATTTGCCATTTAGTTCTTTTTTTCCCTATCCAAAAAGTACTTTAATATAAATATGATTATAAACCAAATCTTCCTTTTAATGCGTTGTAATTTTGGGTGACTTCTGCTTGGGTAAGTGCCTTATTGTAAATTAATTGAGGGCCTAATGAACCATTAAAAGCTTGTGTAGGGGTTGTACCATTAGTAGATATTGCTCCTGGGGTTGTTATGTTTGAAGAATTACTAACACCTGTCCATGCATCCATTGTTGTAGGTGTATCATTACTATCTAAAACTCCATCTACATATATTTTTCTAGTATATGTTGATCCATTATGATCAAATGTTGTTACTACATTATACCAATTACCTACAGAATAAGTATCAGTAGTAGAATATAAATCTGCAGAACTAAATCCTCCACCACTATGTACCTGCATTTTAAAAGTTAAGTTAGCATTTGTTCTTATTTCAAAATCTCCCATACCATTACTTCCAACATACCGACCAAATATAACTCCTGTTTGTGAAACCTTATTAAACCATACACTAACCGAAAAACTTCCTACAAGTAAATCAGGAGTGTTTCCAAAATTAATCATATTAGTAGCATCATTATCAAAAACCCCTAAATTAATATTTTCAAACATAGGGGTTGAAGAAAGTGTACCTGATTTATTTCCTACAATATCAATAGCCGTAGTTCCACTTCCTGGATAAGATCTTGGATTTGCGGCATCTACTTGAAATACTAATCCATCATTTACTATGTTTACTCCGTGTGCTAATCCCATTATTGAAACCTTCCTTTTAATGCGTTGTAGTTGTGTAAAACTTCGTTTGCTGATAAGGCGCGGTTGTAGAT
>VMHT01064031.1_pt1 | contig 13342 bp, 9 predicted proteins | sample 4693611 | NCBI WGS metagenome assembly VMHT01 (sample SAMN12280063, study PRJNA550983) | marine metagenome | isolation source: seawater sampled from same location over 5 years 0.02-0.2 micron viral filtrate | place: USA: collected off the coast of southern California halfway between the port... ... | reverse complement strand
AAAGTAGACTCAATGTATTCAATAAATCATCACAAAACTACAGTAGCCAAAAAAGGTGTAACTTCTTCCACTGGCGGCCCAGCATTTTTAATTACATATACTGTGGATCTCAAACTACAAGCAGGAGCAATTAGTGAAACTCCTAAAGAAGAAACTATAGAAACACAGAAAAAGATTATAAAAAAATGGGGAATTATTAAAAAATACGATTATATGTTCTCTGGTTTAAATGATCAAGTTATGGATGTAGATTTAAGTTTTAATCCAGGACAGATATTTTTATTTCCTGAGCATGGCGGTATTACACCTACATATAGAGATGCCGCATCAAAAATTGCAAATAAAACAAGTGCCGAGCAGTCTCAAGAAAAACAATCAGAAAGATTGAATCTTACCACAGATGCCGATATCATACTAGAGCATTTTAAACAATTACAAACAGAACTTAAAGGCGCAATTAGTCAGATAACAGAAGACGGAAAAGATTTTTTACTGGGCATAAAGGCTCAAACTGAACTTGCTAAAAATCCTGCCGGCGCAATAAAAAATCTCAACGGTAGATTGCCTAGTTCACCTGCTTCAGTATTTCATAAAGTAAAAGCCATACAAGCAACCACTGATTTTTTTGATGGCTTGTATACAGATATTGTAGACTTTCAAACGAAAATAACAGAGTCAGTAGAAAGTTTCAGTCAAAATCTATTACCTGAATTAGCAAAACTTGTAACAGACTCAGTTCAACCATTTGAATTTGTAAGCACGTTTAAGACCGGTCTTAATGGAAAACTACAAGAATTTAGTACAGGGTTAGATGGATTTGCTGAAGGCCTAGGTTTTGACGCCGGTTTAATTCCTGGAATGGACGAAGTTAGAAATGTTGTAGGCAAACTTGAAGATTTAACATCACAATTACCGGACAAGTTTGAACCAGGCACAATAGGTGGCGGATCATTTGAATTACTTAGTCAACATACTGAAGATAATGAGAACACTTATTTAGAAGAATTAGATTTTAAGGAGTCTTTTGCTGAAGAGGACACACAAGAGACTGATGTAAGTTCTGAAACAAAGGGTGAAGCAAAACCACAATCCGAAGACAGCGAAGACATTATTCCGGCACAGCATTATATGTCTACATTACTGTCATACAGCGACACAGGTATTCCTTATCTTGCTAGATTAAATATGGAGATAAAAGGAGACCCATATTGGATTGGTAGCGAAAACCATGTAAAAAACATGAGTAGCACAGACCCTATAACATTAATGAATCCAGATGGTTCACAGAAAAGATGGAAACCAGAGTTCTCTACAGATAGAGCAGATCGTTCAACAGCACCTTATGATGCCGGGTCACTATTCTTTGCTTTTAGATACTTATTTCCAAAAGAGTATGCTCACTATCATGACGATCCAGCAAACCACACGGGCATAATGACATTTGGTGGAATGGACCTATCTTATTCTGGTTATTATATGGTAGTTAAAGTCACACACTCATTTGTACAAGGTCAGTTTAAGCAAGAAATGGATGCTGTAAAAATGACCACCTATCCAAATAAAGTAATTTTTGCTGATGGCTCAGAATTACAAGATCAAGAAGATGCCGCAGAGAACGAGACTGAATCCGCAGGTATAGGTAAAAACAACGCAAATAGTAGCGGAGATGGTTCTGATGTAGGTAGCAACAATCCTAATACAGGAATCTCAGAAGAACAAAAAGAAGTGTTTGCTAACGAAGACATTTACCGCGGCGACACAGATGAGGGCAGAATAGACTATATAAAAGATAAAGGTTATTTACCAGGTGATCCTCCACCAACTAATTATACAGATACTTTTACTACTTCAGCAGATTATACTGGCGGCGTTGACCCAATTCCTATGGATAACGGTGTTAGTACTGAATGGGAGATTGATATTTCAAAACCTAGATTAGACTATGGCGGCGGAGGTTAAATAACACTATGCCGAATCAAGCAACCACCGAACAAAAATTTTTAGATGTACTAGAAACTAAGCAGTTATGGTTTGGTGAAATCAAATCATGCATAGATAATTCGCGTATGGGCAGAATGAAAGTCCATATAGCCGATATCACGGGTAACGATACAAGCGATTCAGCATTATTTGATTGTGCGTGGACTTCACCATTTGCTGGCGCAACAGCATATTCCTCTAATCCTTCTGAAAACGAAGGAGCAACACAAACCAGTTACGGAATGTGGATGAGACCACCGGACCCTGGCACACAGGTAGTAGTAGGATTAATACAAATGAACGGTATTACAGAGGCTGTAATTTTATCCTGTTTATTCCAAAACTACAGAAACTTTATGGTACCAGGTATGCCAGCAAGTGCTACTCCAGAAGGCCCTAACCCCTCGACAGAAATCAACGTCAACAATGATGTTAAAAGCCATAATGTAGCATACACAACCAAAGGCGATAGTGTTGATGTCCAATCAGCAGAGAGACCAAAAAATAAATTATCTGATAATCTATTCTTTCAAGGATTAAGCGACGACTTTGTAAGAGGACAAACCACAAGCGGAGCAAGAAGAGAAGACAACTCAGAAGTATTTGGAATACTTACTCCAGGTAGTAGAAAAGAAGGCAACCCAACTAAAAGAAATCCAGGCCATCAATTTGTTATGGATGATAATAACGGAAATAATTTAATTAGACTGCGTACTGGACAAGGTATGCAATTTCTTTTAAATGATACACATAATATCATTTATATTATTAACAAAACTGGAACAGGCTATGTAGAAATAGATGGCGAGGGTAATATAGACTTATTTGGTAAAGGCAGTTTCAACGTTAGGACCATGGGAGACTTGAATTTAAGAGCAGACCAAAATGTCAATATTGAAGCAGGCCAAGATGTTAATATTAAAGCGGCTAACAACGCACCGCACCCATATGATGAAAGCAGAGGATTAGGCGGTATTGTCGACGATATAGAAATGGCACATTTAAATCCACAGTTTGGCCCAGACTTTAAAGCGACTAATAACAAAGGCACAGTAAAAATAGAAGGCCAAAAGCAAGTAGAAATAATAGGTAAAAATATTGGTATAACGGCGACGCCAAGTGCGTTAGGTATGGCTTCAGGTACAGACGGTAAAATTAAAATAGTTAGTATGGGGCAAACAGATCTACAGGTATCAAAATTATCTATCAATGCTGTAGGCAGAGCAATTACACCAGCAGGCCCAGTACCAGGATTAATTTATGCTCAATCAACAGGGCCGTTACATATGAGAGGCACAGTAACAACATTGAATGCCACAAGTATGTTAGCATTAGAAGGAACCAATGTAGATATTGCTAGTAGTGTAACACCGCCAATAACATTACCGGTGCTTAGACCAAGTGATTTTATTAAACAAAAGTTAAAGAAATTAACACTATTTGGTTATAATGTTGCGCCATTACCGGTTCCTTTACCAGGCCAACCAGATAAACAGATACAAGGAAAATTACCAACAAGTTTAGGAAAAAGTACAGACCCTATGTCGCCACCAATTCCTATGCACGAAGGCATGATGGCCGGAGGCGGTGTTAAAACAATAGTTAGTAGAATGCCACAGCCAGAGCCTAGCCAGTCTAAAAAAGATAAGCCGCTTAAAGGATAAAAATGATTAATGTCGATATAGATTTATTACCAGGACAATTATCAGTAAAAGATAGAGTGCCTGTAAGTTATTCTTCTCCTAACGGCCAATTCAGAGGCACTGGTTATACAAACATGGAACCAATGTACGAAAAAGTGTCTGGACAAGCAGAACGATTTCACGAACCTAATATGTTTCCGTTAGACACAACATTTAGAGAAGAGTTAAGAGAATTTGTTTACACACAACAACCAGTAACAATATATCCTACAGTACAAGATAACAACATAATAGTAGGTGTAGGACATGTACTAACAAAAATAGAAGCAAACAATCTTATGATTGCTTATAGGGATTATGAATTTGTACCACTCGATGATGCCAGTGTACAAAAAGTTATTAGAGATAATTTTAATAATTTACAAAGAAATATCAAAGAGCCTTATATGCCACTGAGAGTGCATGATAAAAGTACTGGTATTACTGTGGTTAGTTTTAAAAATGGTGTGCTAACTAGTATTGTAAATGAAATGTACAAAGTAGATATTGCTCAGGCAATTAATATTGTTCAGCGACAAGTTTCTGTACCTGTAAATAGACGTCAATTAATTGCGTTAATATCTTTAGTCTATGAAGTTAAAGGTAAACGTTTATATAATAGTCAATTACTTAAAGTATTAAATGCTGGGCATTATAATAAAGTACCTTCTTACTTTATGGATTTTTCTGAAACTCAGTTACCTAACGGCAAAACTATACTAAATCAAGAAGTTTATAATAGACGTTTAAACGAAGCAGAGTTATTTAGTACTGTCCTTTAATACTTTTAATTCTTGCTGTATATCGGCAAATTTAATATAGGCTCTGTATTTTCCTTCCTGCTCTTCAGCAACAATTTTTTTAAGAGCATCTATTTCGGCCTTTAGACTATTACATTCGTTGTTTTTTTCAACGAGCATAATTCGTAGTTCTTCTTCTAATGTGTTATTAGTAAATTTTTCAGTTAGTGGGTCGGTCATTAACTTTTGATTGAATTGTTTACCAAATTTTTCATTTCGTCCAATTCAGGAATATGATTAACATTTCTAGCAATATAATCTCTAATAAAGACTAATGCATATTTTTTTGTTTTTACATTATAAAAACCTAAACTATCATACTTGCCTCTTTTGTCCTTTTGAACGCAAGTAGCAAGTACAGTTTGTTGATGTGCCGAGTTGATCTCAGTAGCACGTTGCTGAAGGTCTTTAAAAGTCCCAATAATTTTTTTAATAATTTTATCTGTTGTCATTGTGGTCCTACAATGTTGTTAATAGTATAATTATTTATTTTATTACCAGTTGTACTGAAGAGTAATCTGATATTCTCTTCCTTGGCTATTATAGAAAGGAAGTACTTCAACTTCTTCGTCGGTAACATTGTCTATTGTAAAGTTTAAGTTTAAACCAGTAGCAAATTGCTTACCAATATAAACATTAAGTTTTTTAAGGTCGTCTAGGCTCTCTTGTCCTTCTGGTAAGATATCAAACGGTCCAGGTGCTCTATCGAATTGGCCTGCGTATCTGACCCTGTAGTCTACACCTTTATATGTTTGTTGCCAAGTTATCACAGCAACATACTCTGGTATTCTAACTTGTTCTGTGTCGTTAATCTTTAGCATAATACTTATAGGACCCCATGTGTTAGCAAATCTAATGCCCTGTGTTGTATAACTACCTGAGTTATAATATGAAGCAGGTGTGTAATCCTCTCTTGTAACTTCTTCAGTCAAAATATTTCCGTCTTCGTCATATGTTGCTGGAGTTATAATCACAGTTGTGTAATATCCACTAGCATACTCTATCGCTTGTTCAAAGTCGTATTTAAATAAACTCAATGCGCCAAAACCTACTTCAAACCCTACACCTTCTTCTGGTAGTAAATCTTCGTTAGCACTTACCCAGGAGTCGCCATGTACTTCGTATAAATTAGGACGTCTAAAACTTGTTCCAGCATTGAAAAAGAATGGACCTTTCTCAATACCCAGTCTTAGAGCATTCTGATCGGCATTCCCGTATCTAATACCAAAGTTATACTTTAAAGCAAATTCGGCATTAACACTAAAATATACGCCATAGTTATCTTGACTATATTCGTTGTATTGGTCTTTGCTACCATCAGCACCATAAGTAACTTCTAGTAGGTTGCTAAGTTTTCTTGTATCACCAACTCTAAAATAGTCTCTACTGCTTTCGTTTTGGTATGTGTTTACCTCTTGTGTAAAGTATTCTGATTTTTCTTCTGTTCTACCAATAGTAAAGTATTCGTTTCTAATGCTAACAGTATATCTTTCACCGTCCTGTAAGCAATCATTTGATTGTGAAAAATCAGCAGTATAACAATTATCATAATCATACGCAAAGTCAGTAGCACTTACAAATAATTCAAAGTCGCCAGCATCAGCAATAATTTTAGCACTTTGATTTTTATACCTGTCGTCTTCGGTGTTGTCGTTTCTCGCTTGTTGCTTAGTTGTATAATCAGTTAATTGAATCCAGTTAGTAGGAGCAAAACTAATATATCTTTCATGATCGCTACCCATTTTTGCTGTTATGCTTCTTTTAATAGTATCCTCTATTAGTACAGTACCTGCCATACTGCCAGAGCCGTACATGACTCCATTAGAACCTGATATCACTTGTACGTCCTGACCACTTACTATGTCGTGCCCAAAGTCATACCAAGCAGATCCTGGTGTATTTTGTGGTATGCCGTTTTTATAAACTGTAGTATGTACTGTCTGAGCACCACGTTCGTTGTAACCTTGAAAGGCACCAGTGCCTCCTGCTGTCCAGGTAAATTCAGGTACTATAGTTTCTACTACTGTAGTAGTGGTTAAAGGATCAGCCTCTGTGGCTTCGACTTGTTGAGCAATAACAATTACTTCTTCAATGTCTTCTGCTAACGCAAATGCTGTCCATAGCGGCAATGTTATTACTATTGCTATTTTTACGATATGATCGTAGAGGAATTTTTCCATTTTATTTTTCTCCTATTAGGTCTTTAAAACCTGATTCAAACATTTCTACACCTAGGGCCTTATTGGATTCCCAATCGCTTGTCTGATCACCCTGGCCTATAATGTCGCTTATAAATTTCATACACTTAAATTTTACTCCGAATACCATACATACCTTAGCAAGTGCGTATGCCTCCATGTCAACACAATTACAATATCCTTCTGGTACAACTGTAGCAAACTTATCTTGAGTATAACATGTAAATCCTTTTTGGTCAACCACAATTTTATCTGTGAGGCTTTCAAATGGCGTTTGAAATTTATCAAACCCAAATTCAGTACAATCCATGTCTGCCTGTACAAAATTTCCTACATGTAACAAGCCTTTCATATGTGGATCTACACCTCCGGCAGTTCCGTAATTAACTACTAATTCAGTATCAGGGTTTTCCGTTAGATATCTAGTGAGTGCCATTGTGGCATTAATTTTGCCAACTCCGGTAAACAAAGTGTTGTAATTACCTTTTATGCCTTCGAGTTCGTCTTCGAGAGCAACTGCTAAAACATAATTCATTAATTAATCCTTTTAAGTTAGTTGAGTTTATATTTACACCTGTTGATATCTAAAAGAGATAAATAACTGGCAGGAGATATTATATGAGAATTGATGAAGTAATTGTAAACAAAGATGTTAATGAAGCACCGGTAGGATATGCTCAAAGAGCCATGAATTTTGCCCAGAGCAAGATAGGTACTGCTGGTAGTAGAGCCAAAGGCCAAGGCAAAAGAGATGTAGCAAATTTGGCAAACGGTATGAACGTCGATATACAAAAACTTGTAGGACAAACAGGTGCCGACGATATCCAATCTCAACAATTTAAAGACCTCCTACAAACATATTTCAAAGAGAAGGGTTATAAGCCAGCAGTAGTAACTAAGGCTATGAAGGATTACGACACTCTTATTAGTAAAGGTCAAGGAAAACCTATGTCATTTAAAGTATTGGGCGGCAAAGGCGGCATCTTTGACAAGTTCTTATTAAAATTTGCTCAGCAAGCCATGGTAGACGGCGTACCAACTAAGGCCGCAGACTTAAATGGTGACGGCAAACCCGATATCGGCGGTGGCGCAGGTGGCGGAGCAGGTGGCGGATCTACTCCAGGCTCACCAGAAGCACAGGCAATTGCCGCAGTTGACAAACTAGCAGATAGTCAGAAACAAGCAATTATTCAGCACCTCACTGGCGGCCAACCTAAAACTGCTTAAAAACACCCATCATTAAAGTATCCGTTAATAAACCTGATAAATACTTGTATGGCTACATTCATAGGATTCAGTACAGCAGGTAAGGTAAAACCACCATTTAACTTGGTAGATTTAGACTTGGTCAAACAAGACATACTTAACCAACTCAAAACATCTAAAGGCGAAAGAGTAATGAGACCAAACTACGGGTCAATCATTATGGAGTCGCTTATGGAACCACTCGACGGTTTAATTATACAAGACATTGAAGACGATTGTATAAGAATTGTAAATGGTGATCCTAGAGTCGATTTAATTAGTATAAATGTAAATTCGCTTGAACATACATTACGAGTAGAAATGTATCTTCAGTATAAAGCGGACTTAACAGAGGATGTGTTAATAGCAGAATTTGATGTAGAATTTAATGGGGAAGAACTATAATGGCAGTTAGTAAAAGAAATAGTAATTTATTTGCCGCAGAAAATTGGGAAGTGGCTTACTCAGCCTATACAAACGTAAGTTTTAAAGCATACGATTTCAGTACTATGAGATCATCGATGCTTACATACATCAGAGAAAATTATCCTGAGAACTTTAATGACTATATTGAAAGTTCAGAATTTGTAGCAATTATAGAATTAATAGCATATCTTTCACAGAGTTTGGCATTTAGAGTAGACTTAAACACAAGAGAAAACTTTTTATCAACAGCAGAAAGCAGAGATAGTATTTTAAGACTAGCAAATATGCTTGGATATGCTCCAAAAAGAAATATACCAGCAAGTGGTTTGTTGAAAGTTACATCTGTCTCAACTACAGAACCTTTAGTAGATGGTACAGGTATTAGTATACAGGATCAAGAAATTTTTTGGAATGACGACGATAATCCAGACAGTTTTGATCAATTCGTAGCAATACTTAATAGTGCTATGTCAAGCAACAATCCTTTTACTAAGCCGCTGATCGAAGAAAGGGTTGGTAGTATTCCTACAGAAATTTATGCCCTAAACAATCAAAGAGGGCAAAACTTAACATTTAATTTTGGTGCTGACATTAACGGAGAGCAGTTTCCGTTTGAAATAGTAAGCAGTAACATTAATGAGAATAAAGTTTTTGCTGAAGCACAACCAGATGTGTATCAGCCAATGCGTTTTATATATCGAAATGATAAAAGAGGATTAGAAAGTCAACATACTGGATTCTTCTTTATGTTCAAACAAGGCGAACTATCATACACTGATTACATATTCGATAGAGCATTAGCAAATAGGACTATTGAAGTCGACGACGTCAACATAAATGAAACAGATATATTTTTTCAACAACTAGATGAAAATGCTGTTAGACAAGTTACTTGGAAAAGAGTACCTAACTTAACAGGTCAAACATTAGCATATAATTCATTGTCATTAGGTGACAGGAATGTATACCAAGTTGAAAATACTATTAACGACGGCGTAAGAATTAAATTTGCGGATGGAAACTTTGGTAACATTCCGTCAGGAATATTTAGATTATATTATAGAAAAAGTGCTGGCACAACATTAAACATAAGACCAGAAAACTTTGGCACAGTAAGTATTACCATACCTTACTTTAATTCAAGAAGTGAATTATACACATTAACCGTAAATTTAGAATTACAAAACTCTGTGGTAAATTCAGCACCAGCAGAAAGTTTACAAAGTATTAAAGTAAACGCACCGCAAACTTACTATACACAAGATAGAATGGTAAGTGCTCAAGACTATAATGTTTATCCTTTAAGTAAGAGTGTAAACATTCTTAAGTTAAAAGCAACAAATAGAACACATGCTGGGCATAGTAGATACATTGATATCGAAGATCCTACAGGTAGATTTAGTAAAGTTACTTCATACGCCGATGACGGAGCATTATACAAAGATGACGAGCCGTATCAAAGACAATTGACATTTGGATTAAACAAAACTATTAACCAAATTTTAACAGACGATATTGCTAATATGACACGACATTATACATTACAAAATTATGTATATGATGATTATAGAAAGCAACATAATAACAAGACACCAGGTGCCTTTGATCTTATTAATAAAGACATATTATGGAAAACACAACCTAGTGCGCCTAAAAATCAAACAGGTTACTTTACAACATTAAGTGCTGGTACAAGAGAGATACTGAACAACAGTAAAATGGATAACAGAATTATTCAACCCGGTTCTTATTTGCGTTTTAGAAATCCAAAAGATCAAACAGAGCAATTATTAGCAAGTATTACTGCTATATCAAATAGTGGTGTACCATTAAACGAACTTGCTACAACAACAGGTGTTGTTCAACTTAGTAAGGATATTCCTAACGGTTGGTTAGCATATGAAATACTACCGTCATTAAATGCGTCATTATTAGAACAAGACATAGGTGCTTTATTCAAACAAAAAATTGATGCTAAAGAAGACTTCGGTATTGGGTACGATTATAATCCTATAGATGTAGCAAACAGTCATTGGTATATTATTGAAAACAGTCAATTACAAAAAACAGCAAAGTTTGACGCAGACAGATCATCAGGTGCTAGTTGGTTAATAAAAGCAGAATACAATCAAAGCGAATCATCAACATCTATATCTAAATACACTTTTACATCTAGAGGAACTAGATATGTGTTTGAAAGTTTAAATGACGTTAAATTCTATTTTAGTAATGATGAGAAAGCATATGACAGCACAAGCGGTCAAGTTAAAAAAGATATTATTGAACTCACAACAGAAAACTATAAGCCACTTATCAAAGAAACATATACATGGTTTGATTCAGATGAAGACGGTATTTCAGATGTATGGAAATTAGCAGATTCAGATGCTACATATACACCGTCAGGCGCAAGCCAAAACATAGTTTTAAGAAGCAGAAGTTCAAAAGCAAAAGACATGGAACTAAGATTTATTAGTAACTTTGGTATTTTACAAAACGGTGAAACTACTGTAAGTGGAAGTGCCTCTTATGCTCAGGGCGATTTTATTAGTCCAGTTGAATTAGCAATACAAGTTGATCCACTTAGTGCTTCTACAGGAAAGGCTGTAGTTAGAACTAACAGCGGCAAATTAACAACGTTCCCAAGTGAAATACAAATACCGATATCACAGATATCAGAAACTGTTACAGGCGGTGCCAACGGTAATATAGCCTATGTTAAATGGGACGTAGGTAGTTCAAGTTACAAAACATATCAAGGTAATGCTACCACAACAAGTTTTGAAGTAGGTGCTTACAGCAATGAAGGACATATTGATATACTATCAAATAACAGTATTAAAGTTTCAGACTTTGATACCATTACAAATAGATGGCAAGGATTCAGACATCAAGATAAGTTAGAAGTAATTTATAAAAATGTCAGAGAAGTATTAGATACACCATTAGAGTTTGAAGTTGTCGATCCTTACAAATACAACGATGGGTTTGCTGACCCGTCTAAAGTTGTTGTGTCACCATTAGATAGTGACTACGATGGCTTCCCAGATAATCCATCGCTGTTTGACGACTTTGTCAGCAGTGACGACTTTGTGTTTTTTGAAACTAAAGTAGATTTAGATGGGTACAGTTACGAGAAGCCTGCTAAATTCAAAATACTAGATTTACAATCAGAAGATGTACTAAGTGTAAACTTTGGTTTAGAAACTATAGCACCTGGGTCAAATCCAGACAACACTACTAAGTTCTCAGACTTTGATTTAATATATGTTAAAAGTTTAGATGTAGCAACAAAATACTTAAAGAACTCAGTTGGTAAACTAATACATAAATTAGTATTTCCAAGAGACGAACTGCCAAAAGTTTATGAATTAATAAATGATTTAACAACACCAAAATTAGTTGTTTTATCACAGAACAACGCATACAATGTAAAGCCAGGAAGATCATTTGCACAAAATACATTAGATATTAATCCTAGAAACTGTAGTTTTAAATGGCAACATTATGCTCCATCAGAAGTAAGAATAGATCCTAGTATTAGCAACATTGTTGAAATGTTTGTTGTTACTAAAACATTCTACTCTAACATGCTAGAATATAAAAATAAAGTGGTTACAGTTTTACCAGAACCACCTACATCAGATGAGTTAAATCAAGAACTACAGGTACTTGATAATTTTAAAAGTTTAAGTGATCAGATTGTATACAGTAGCGGTAAATTCAAATTGCTATTTGGTACTGATGCTGACACAGAAGTACAAGCACAGATTAAGGTTGTAAAATTACCTAACTCAACAACAAGCGATACTGAAATCAGGAGTGCGGTGCTGTCATTAATTGATCAGTACTTCGATATTAATAATTGGGACTTTGGAGAAACATTTTACTTTTCAGAGTTAAGTGCGTTTATCCATCAAGAACTAGGAGGCACAGTTGCTACCGTAGTTATTGTTCCAAGTAAAGCACAATCTAACTTTGGTGATTTATATCAAGTAAGATGTGAACCAGACGAATTATTCATGAGTACAGCAACAGTTGATAACATAGAAGTTGTCAAGAGTTTGACTAGTACAAATTTAAAACAATCAACTGCTCCAACAACAGGAACTAGCACAACATCTTCTACTACTTCAAGTAGTAGCAGTAGCAGTAGCAGTTCAAGTAGTTCAAGCAGTTCTAGTAGTGGAAGCAGTTATTAATGAGCAATAAATATTTTGATTTATTACCGATTCAACACCAGACGAGTGTTAATAAGAACTTTTTCGAAAGTACTGTTGAGCAATTATTTGCTAAAGCAAACTTAGAAGAAGTTAAAGGCTTTATTGGAAGAAAAATTCCAGGTGTCGACAATAATACAAATACAGTATTTGTAGAACAACCAGCACCAAACAGAGAATATTATAATTTAGAGCCAACAGTAACAACAATTAATAAAAACACTGGTAGGCCGGACAACTTTGTTTTTTACGAAGACTACATTTTTAATCACAGAAGTAAAGGTGGTCTAATAGGCAACCACGACAGAATTTTTAAAGCAGAGCAGTATAACTTTGCTCCACCAATTGACTTAGACAAATTTATAAACTATCAGAACTACTACTGGTATTCCAGTGGACCAGAACCAATACAGGTTTTAGGTAATGCTTCTGTTAATATAGTTATTGATGATATCATAGGACAAAAAACATATACATCGCCTAACAATATAGAATTTAAAACAGGCATGGTTGTACAGTTTGGTGAATTTACTAGCGGTACAAATTACAAAGTAGGTAAATCATATATCATAGAAGGTGTAGGACAAAACATATTTTTTGTAGATGTTCCGACAGCAGAACTTTCAGTTAGTGCTTACAGTGAATTTAAAACTCAGCCATACGACGGTAATGCTGTACCTAACGCAATTAGTACTGGTTCCTATAGTAATACAGATCCAATTGGTTCAAGTGTACTTGCTAACATTTTAACATTAGCAAACACAAATATTAATACAGCAACATTTGATTTT
>VMHT01018193.1_pt1 | contig 13347 bp, 16 predicted proteins | sample 4693611 | NCBI WGS metagenome assembly VMHT01 (sample SAMN12280063, study PRJNA550983) | marine metagenome | isolation source: seawater sampled from same location over 5 years 0.02-0.2 micron viral filtrate | place: USA: collected off the coast of southern California halfway between the port... ... | reverse complement strand
CATGTTAACTGAAAGCGAGGCTGACGTTCAGTGCTACGTCTACGAGTATGGCATCGTCGCCCTGACTGATGCTTGGGGTGAATCCAAAGTAGCGAGGTTCGACTGATGGAATACGATACTTTTGAAGAGATCTTGGAAGAGATCGAGGAGAAGATCGATGAGCTAGAGGAGGCGCAGTGGAGGCTTGCAAGACTGGAGGCCAGCTTCAAGGGCTACGAGGCATCATCGAAAAAAGCTTTCATGGACGCCGGAATGAGCGCCGTGAAAGCCGACACTGAGATGAGGGCTGATGGTCGAGAGAGAATGGACGAGCGTCTAGGCGAATGGCCTGTCGGAGCATGGGAGCGTAACTACGCGACTGTCCAAGAGCAATCGATATTTGTGGAGAAACTCAAGCGTAAGATCAAGGTGCTGGAGATGCGCTTCGAGGCGCTTAGATCCATGAAGGCTGACGCGAGGAGGGTGGTGTGAACGAGAACGAGAAGAACAAGTTCAGAGATCTGCTGGCAAACAAGAAGAATGTCTCTGAGATCCAAGAGATCTTGCTCAACAAGGCCACGCTCATGGTGGCATATCCCGATGCGTCAGCGGATGACAGCGGGATGTGGGACTGGCAGGTCAGTGCCTGTCGGATAGAACTGCGGCGGCGGTGGCAATCTACACACCCTCAACCAACGGTAATCAAGAAGGAGATAAACGTATGAGCGAACTGAAAACGCAGTACCTGCAATTGACTAACGAAGAGGGTGCCCTGCTGGACAGGCTCTTGGCTACGTCAAAGGATGACCCAAGGATTCACGGACTGATCGGCACCTGTCTTTGGGACATGGGCCACACCCCAGAGGAAGAGGCTCACGCGAAAGCCTTGTGGACTAGCTTGCAATCAAAGGTGAAGGAGGCGTTCAATGACAAGTCTGATGGATGATATGGTTGAGATCATGGAAATAGCCGATGAGATTTTGTCAAGTGGTCGTGGCGGTGACTACGAAGTTACAATCGTTTATCGACGTAGCTTGGAGTTGCCTACGTCATTGAGTGTTGAGCAAGGCCGAGGAGCTAAGACCGAGACGCAAACCTTTCGAGGTGTGAGGCTTGACGAGATATCTGGCCTCGCACCTATAAGCGATGGCTGGTTGATCGATTCTCTCAGCGCGAAGAAGTTTAGGTAGAACTAGAGCCTCACGTTGAGCAGGCTAGCGGTGGGGTCAGTTCAATCCGGCGAATCATATAAGCCGGACTCCTCCGAGAAATAGGTACGATGAAGTGCGCGGCTCATGGATTATTAGGCGCGAATCGTATCGTCCACCGCACCCTAACACTAGGATAAATCATGATCGATTTCACAGATCTAATCGGCTCAATGTCTATCGTTGAGTTCGAGGCAAACCATCGTGGCAAAACCTTTGCCGTATTCCCCCGAACCGAAGCTCGAACAGAACTGTTCGACAACATAATCGACTGGCAGCAGTTCAGCAGTTACCTGAACAATGACCGCGCCACCGCTGGCATGCAGGCTATCACTCTCGATGGCAGGAAGCTTTGCATGGAAAAGGGAAACCTTGAGCGGGAGAGCAGACCTAACTGGGGTCGCAAGGACTACTTTGAGAAGAAGTATCTGCACGAGATATGGAAGCAAGGTGGATCTCTGATCCTTACGAAGGCTTCACTCCTCACCCCAAGAATTAGCCTGATCGCTGGCGCGATTGAGCAGTACTACATGGGCGCAGCCGACGCACACTTCTATTGCAGTGGTGAATCCAACGCCTCCACATTCCCCTTTCACATCGATCAGGATGACAACTTCTTGGTGCATGCACAGGGAGACGTTAGCTGGGAGATAGCAAACAGTTTCGAGAATGACGAGGATGATTTCACATCACTGGATCTGACCGTAGGAGATCTCCTATACATCCCCAAGGGTCTCATGCACAGGGCCATACCTAAGACCAAACGAATCTCTATCTCAGTGCCAGTGGCAGAACGCAAAGCAAACGAAGGCGCACTGAAGACGCAAGACAGAACGTATTACGATTTCTCTTGAAGGGGTGACCCCGCACAGGCAGAAGGAGATACCCATGCGGGGCCGGTTGTAACGCCAAGGAGAGACGGGGCGTTATGTGAATTCTAGTGGACGTGTACGGACGGCGCAAGACACCTCACGACTAACCGTGCATCGAAATGTAGTCCCTATCTAACGCCTGCAACCCCACACGAAACATGATCAGATCCTCTGCTGGAGGGCTGATGTCCTTAGCCATACACATCACGATGATCGCAGTCGTTTCTTCCCCTACCGCCTGCTCTATGCAGTTGACCACATCACGCAATCGGATCAGCCCATGCGTGTAGTTGGTCTTCTTAAACCTGCTGCTGGAGCCGGTGCTTTCCATGTTCACACCCCGTACAAACGCCCCTGCATCCAACAGCGTCTGGAGGATGTACTCCCCCGCCTTGTGCTCCACATCAGTAATCAACCCACCCAACAACATCTTGTCGATCTGAAGTTGATCGGTGACCCGCGCCCTTGCAACGGCCTCACCGTCTTCCTTCTCCAGCACCACCCTGTGCTGCTCATGCAGCTTGGAGTTTCCTACGTCATTGATGGCATCGTCAGATGTCCCAGTCACTTTCTCTTTCATGGTAATCCCTACGGCCTGCGTATCTGCTGGCAAACGAGTTGTCTACCTGCTCCTCCCAGTCCTCATAATCTTTGTATCGCCCGTTCACTGGATCATAGGATAGCTTTGCGCTTCCCACCGTACCAATCCATTTGAAGCGGCACTTCCAACTGTGAACCTCTATATATTCTCCGAGCCTATGCACTGTGATCCCGCAGTCAGCCTTAGCGAACCACGCCGCACTGCCGCTGATGTGGTTACCGTTGGGCACTGGCATGGTGCCGTTCTCGTTTGCTCTCATCTTCGCAGGGTGTGCAATGAACCAGATGTGCAGGTCACATGACCGTGCGAACTGCACCATCCGAGTCAGCATGTCGCTGATCGCCTGATGCTCCTGATCGTTGGTGTTCTGTGCTATGTAATTGTAGGGATCGATCACCAACCCCCGGCACCCCAGCCTCATCACCGCTTGCTTGGTACGGTCTATGATGTTGTCGATGGTGGCAGCCTCGCCGTCTTTGCTATCCAAGAACGCGAAGTGATCGTTGACCCAGCCCCTTGCCTCAGTCATCTCACCCTCAGTCATGCGCTCTGTCTGCCCCTCAAAGAAAGGCTTACGCATCCGCTTCTCTGCAAGCTTGATGATGTGCATCGCTGGAGGGTTCTCGAAGCTGGCGATAGCAAACTTCCAATCGTGTTCTTCAGCGAGGTTGACCATCACAGAGTCAATCCATTCACTCTTGCCAGATCCCGGCAGGCCAGTGACCACCGTCAACTGCCCCTCCAAGATAGTGTAAATACCGTCCAGTCCAGCGTAACCAGTGGACTTACCGTTCATCAGACCCCTGTCATACAAGAACTGCACGTCATCCGAGTAATCATCTGCCGAGTACACGCCGACCAGCGGTGTAGGTGTAGCCTCCTCTACCAGATCAGCAAGGTATTCAGGGCCGTGCTTCATCAGAACATCATTAGCATCCTTGCAGCCTTCGGGGATCTCAAGGTGATAGCACTTGGCTCTTCCCACGCGGCGCATAATCTCTTCACCCAGAGCCTCTCCCGGCTCATCGGTGTCCATCGCTAGCACGATCTTGTCCGCCTTCTCAAAGATGTCTTTGCTCTTCCACAGGTAAGCGAACTTACGATCCTCCTCTGGATCTACCTTGCGGTTGCTAACCTTCTGGGGGGCACCATTTGGAACTGACACCACCAAGGTATCGTCCCGTTTACCTATGGCATCAACGATGGATACAGCATCCATCTCACCTTCTGTGATGATCACTGTGGTGAGCGCCTCGCCCGGATCGTTCTCTACGTTCCACAGGGTTTGCGCTGCCCCGTCTTGAATGAACCGCTTGCCTTCGACGCTACGCCATTTGGTGGCGGTGTCTTCGTACCGAAACCCAACCGCCGGAAGATCACCAGCCCCGTGGAAGAAGTGGCTGGCCCCGACGATCTTGAGATGATCGACTCTCTCTGGAGTGATGCCACGGGATATCAGAAAGTTCTGGCAGATAACGGGATCGGTCTTGGCTTTCTTCGTTATGGGCATGACCTTAGCTGGCGCATCTATATCAAAGTCATCGTCCACGCTACTCTTGTGCCTCACCTTGCCTGACATATCGCAATGCCAGCAGTTGTATAACAGCCCCTCGCCATCTTCCGTAATGCTAAGTGTCTTCTCCCCCTTCTTCTTTCGATGTGGCCCACATACTGGGCATTGGTGCCTGCCGTCTCCAAGCTGGCGAATTGAATAGTCGAGATCCTCATCCCGTAATTGCTGGTTCATAGCGTCTCCTTCTTGTGAACCGTTTTCGATTGTGATATTTATAGAACGTTCCACTGTAGAACGTACTATTTAACCGAAGGTTATTTAGAACGTTCTACGATAGAACGTTCTATTGCCCCCCTCAGTTTTGATACAGCATCTCTAGCAGCCTTCGTCCGTCTCACACCAAGGTCTGCCTTCGCTACCGCATAACTAATTTCTACGAAGTCCTCTTTTAATAGTCCTGCTTCTTCCCACAGATCAAACTGATCGATGTTGATCAGCCACCTAAACGCCTGCGCTCTGATCTCTTCATCCTTATCCGCCATATCCAACAGCGTTTGCTCCAGTACTGACTGGGCTAAGTTACGCATCGATCTGTTCAACCAAGATCTCTGACCGGGGATTCTCTTTGTCGAGGCCGTGAAAGATGTGCTTCTCTTTGACCTGTCTGTCATTCGTGTAGGCGTGACCCTCAAGACAATCCAAGATCACAGACTCATCTAGGTCTGGTCTTCGCGTCTTGTAATAGATGGTCATGGTCACCCGCACGTCTCCATCGAGCAGCGCCTCTAGTGTTGGGCACTGCTTCTCAAACTCAGCGACATAGTCACGAGCCTTCTGACTCTTGATGAATCTTGGCCTCCCACCAAACGTCACAAGCTTCCTGCTGTTAGCCTTGCTTGCAGGTTCGCCGTAGATCGTTGTGTGAAAGGTGTTGTTCTTCATGTCGATAGTCGTTATACTCTCACCCCTGAAGGAGGAAAGCAATGAGTAAAATAACTGATTGGATTTTGGAGCAAGAGGCGAATGGAGAGATCGTCTTTAACGAAAAGGAAAACCTTTATGAGCCTAGAAATAAAGCGCGATGTGAGCATGGACGTACCTTCCCCCGGACAACGAATGGCAACGATACCATTCGATCAGATGTTTCTGAAGGACGCGGTAGATATTCCCGTCACGCAAGACGAAGTGGTCAGGCGTTTGAGCGCCGTAAGAAGCGCCTACAGGCGTTGGCAAGATCGATCTGGGGCAGGAAACGAGAGAGAGTTCTACATTGGTAAGCACCAGCAAGGTGATCAATTGAGCATTCGCGTGTACTGCAAGAAGGGGCCAGAGAGAAATGAAAGTTACCAACAATCACAACCTACCGCCGACCATCGTTTCGGCGCTGAGTCGTGATGACTACACCAGAGGTAAAAGCCATCGGTCTGTCACTCAGCTAATCGACTCGCCGCAGGTACGCATCCTACGAGAGCGTCACTGGGACAGTCTTACTGAGGATGTCAGCGAAAAGATGTGGTCTGTGCTGGGCACTGCGGTACACAAGGTGTTCGAGGATCACACCGAGGGCGATGTCATCAGCGAGGAGAGACTGTTCGTTGAGCTAGATGACTGGGTCATCAGTGGTGCCATCGATCTGCAAGATGCGCGAGGCATCGTGGACTATAAATGCACCAGCGTGTGGTCAGTAATCCACGACAAGATCGAGTGGGAACTTCAGCTAAACGCATACGCTTGGCTGATGCGCCATGCCAAGAACGTCAACCCGCAAGAGCTACGCATTGTGGCAGTCATGCGGGATTGGAATCGCAGGCAAGCAGAAAGTGATGCCGGTTATCCACAGGCACCTATCGCTGAGTTGTCCATCACCCGATGGTCAGACAGTGATCAGGATACATACATGGAAGGACGCATTGCCCTGCATCAATTCGCAGAGTTCCGAAGCTTTAGTGATGAGTCATTGCCTCCATGCACAGACGCTGAACGCTGGACACGTCCAACAACCTACGCCGCCAAGAAGACAACGAGCAAACGTGCGCTCAAGGTGTTTGATTCGATGGAAGAAGCCGAGTCTTTTCTTGTGCAGCGTGGTCACGGCGACAGCAAGTGGCACTCGGTAGAGGTACGTCACGGAGCGCATGTGAGGTGTGATCAGAACTGGTGCCGTGTTGCTGAGTTCTGTGATCAGTATAAGGAGAGCGCATGATAGAAATGGATAAGAGGGTGTACGAAAAGATGGTAGCCATCTGGAGCATCACCCGAATCCCTAGTTTGAAGATGAGTCCAACGGCAGGAGAGGTGCGTTTCAGTTGGGCGAAAGGACGGATCGATGAGATTCCGTTCAAGGTGTTCGATGAACTGGCACCGATTGAGGTTGTAACGTTAATAGAAAAAAAGATGGAGAAAAACTATGGCATCAACGCCAAGCAATACAGAGCCGACCTTTCAGGATATCTGGCAGACCCTTTCAGCAGTCAACGTTGAGTCTTTCGTAGAGACTAAGATGGGCCTGCGCTACCTGTCATGGGCGCACGGGTGGATGACCCTGATGGATCATTACCCCAACGCAATCATGGACTTTCCTCACAACGAAGTGCATGAAGACGGCAGTGTCACAGTGCATTGCTCAATCGTGATCGGCACGTTGGCTCGACACATGTGGCTGCCAGTGATGAACAACAAGAACCAAGCCATCGTCAGGCCCAACGCACGGGACATATCCGATGCCAAGATGCGGTGCCTAGTGAAGTGCATGGCGTTATTTGGTCTGGGCATGTACGTCTACGCTGGCGAGGATCTGCCTCAAGCAGAGCAGCCTGTTGCTGAAGTGAAAGGCAAGCCAGCAAAGAAGCCTGAACCTAAGAAGCCTGAGCCAGATGGAGACGGCCTCGACTACAGCCAAAAGGAACACGCTGAAGCGTTCCTCGGTCACTGGTACGACTGGCTTCCCGAACACGATCACTTGAAGGGATTGTACAAAAACAACCAAGGTACGATCACTACTATTCAAAATCACCATCCTGAGATCTATGAAAAGATCGCTCAGGCATACCAACGGAGAGCGGTTGAGATCAAGGCCGCCAACACAGAAGGAGAAGGCTAATGCCCGACTATTCACTCGCTGAGAAAAGCAAAGGAACCCTCTACAACGAGGGTGCCAAGCGCACTTCCGATAAGTCTCCGCACTTCAGAGGGAAGATTGTTATCACCCGCGATCAGGCGAAGCACATTGCAGCGCACTTCAAGGGAGACCCAGACCTAGAGTCCGTGGACTTCCGCCTCGCGGCTTGGAAAAACCAAGGCGATAACGGGGTCTATCTAAGCTTGAGCGGAGAGACCATGCCGCCTGACGGAGCGCAGGCTGCGCCACCGCCTGCGCCAAAGCCAGCAGAGGCAGACCCCTTTGATGATATGGAGGATGACATCCCTTTCTAGACTCGTCTCAGGGACACTTCGGGACTGAGGCGTACAAGTTGCACCGAAGGGAATCGCCAACAACCAGTGCTGACGCAGCTAGCGAGATCAACACCACGTTCCTTGAGGAGATGGTGTTCAGTGTGATCGAGAGCCACGGCGGTGCCGGATGTATCAGTGACGATGTGAGGGCAGCCCTATCCGGGCTGTCCTATTCGTCGGTGACGGCACGATACAAGGCGTTAGCAGAGAAGGGGATGATCATATACCCCGGAAGTAAACGTAAAGGAGAGAGCGGCAGAAGCCAGCGAGTGATGATTGCTCGGACGATGGTGCCGCATAGTAAAAGGAAGCTATACAGTGGAAAACTTGAAGAAGGAAAAGGCCGCGAAGCGCGGTAAGAAAGTTAGCAGGGAAGTCGTTCAGCATTTGGAAATTGTTGTTGGTGCAGATGTATCTGTTGACGGCCTGTCTAGAACGGCAGCGATTACTCAACTATCAGAGAAGATAGGAGTGTCGTTTAACTCGCTAAAAAAGGTGCTGGAAAATGATCGTCAGCGTGTATTTGAAAAGACGTATGATCGCATCGTTGATTGGTACAAGAGGGATATGGACGAATCGTCGGACGCACTAGAGGTGTCGCCTCACGACATAGCAAACAGCCCCACACACTACACCGACAGCGGTATCGAATGTATCGATGCTATGGTCGCAGTGTTTGGCGAGCAGCGCGTCAGAGAGTATGCAGAGATCTCTGCGTTCAAGTACAAGTGGAGGGCTGGCAAGAAGGGCAATGAGGCAGACGCCCTGCTAGATAAGGCTAAGGACATCTGGTACACACGCTACTCAATGGGCGACGATCCTAGAGCTAGTTAGTCCGTCCCACTAGATCGTCGTAGAGCTTGTTGAATTTGCCCTGCTCTGCGGCGATCTCATCGTACATATCTCGCTCTATCTCAGCAGCTCTCTTAGCCGCTTCCGGTGATCTCTTGGCGTTAGCACGAGCAGCATTTCTGCGCTTACGCAACTCCATCAAACGCCTCTCTGTTGCCTTCATGCTACGACCAAGAGACAGCTTGTCTCTGTTGTCTTCAATGAACCTGACCCTCTCAGATCCTTTCAACGCATCTGCTCGTGCCTGAAGCTGTTGCAGCTTGAACTTGCGATCATAATAATCTGATGTGCTTTGCTGCATGTTGGGTTCGCCTTTGACCCTACGCAGGAATGGGATCTCTCTGGTCTCAAGCTTCTCGCCCGATGACCACTTTTCGATTGCGTCCAGATTACGCAGACCAAACGTCCCGGCACCACCAAGAAGAAACTCGGCGTAGTGTTCGAGAACGTCAGGGGATATATCAACCTTGCCAGACTGCTGTTCGTTGCCACCGGAGAAGTTGTTTAGGAACTTCGCCATCGCCACAAACGGCGCTCTAGTGCCGCCCATTTTTAGCTCTGCGTCGGGCAGCGGTGTACCGAACCCTGTGTTCTCCCTGTAGATAGGACTACCAAAGAAGTTCTCGTTAGCGGCAATCTCGTATCCGGGTTGCATAATCGTCGGGATTGGAGAGAACCCTATCGGTGAGAACGATCCCATGAACGTGCTGAGAATGTTGCTGGTCGCCTTGTTCAGTGAGATGTTGCCTTGCCCCATCTCGTATACAGACTGACCGATAACGTGGAATGTGTTGTATCCATACGGCAGCGGTATCGTGTAGTAGTCCTTGCCGTTCTCCGCCATGATCACCATGTTCCGCTCTTTGACGTAGTCGGGGATCTCGGAGTAATACGACCTACCAGTTATGGGGTTCTCTTCGCTCTCCTCTTCGCCTCGCATAGCGGACAGTGCGCCCATTATCATCAACCCACCAACAGCACCTTGCTTGATACGGCTGGCCTCTGCACTGAACGGGTTGCCTTTCGGCCCGAACAATCCCCTAGCAAAGTTTGCGGTGCCCTGAACACTGGCATTGAAGAACAGGAACAAAGAGTTAAGCGCGTCACCTGCCATGCCCTTACGGTTGAAGTTGATAGTCAGGTTCTTGGCTAGACTAGCCGCTCGTTTTACAGCGACATCTCGGTCTATGCCTGAGTCTAGGAGACGGTCTCGTGATGCTTTGAACGCAGCGAATCGCACAGCGTTTTCTACCGCTGAGTTTGTGTCTTCAACAAATGCACTAACCTGTTCAAAACGCTTCATCAGCGTCCCTTTGGTGGTGCCATTAGCCATGTCAATCATGGCCTGTATGGTCTTCACTTGATCTTCTGGGGGGCGTGAGTGGAACCAATCAGCCTTCGCGCCAGCCTGCATAAACTCTATGAAGTCTGCTCTGTCCTTGCTGCTCAACCCTGTAAGCGATCCTCTCAAGGTTTCATCCTTCAGGTCATATCGCCTCAAGCCTTTGTAAAACACACCCATAGACGGGATGACATCCTTGAGGACTTGATTGACTAGAGCCTGATCCTTGGCCTTGCCGCTGCTCATGTCCTGCTCACCAAGGATATTCAGCACGGCTGTCTGCACATCACGAGAGAAGTTGCCAATAACAAACTCTGGGTTCAGGGATGTGTTGACCATCGACAGCCATCGATTCACAACACCAAACTTAGCGACCAGACTATCGATTGTTCCCACGTCAAAGGCAGTAACTGCGTCACGCAGTCTGGCATCGTTGATCCTGATGTACTGCTGTTCACCGTTGATCTTCACCCCGATAAGATCAGAGTCCATCGCTGGTGACAGGAAGTCTGGCTTCACCGTTATCAGTTGTAGAAACTCCTTCGGGTTAGCGCCCTCTGGAATCTCCGTAAACTTGCGGCCTTGCAGTTCAGGGTCTTGCCCAACATATGTGAACTTCTTCTCGAACCCTCTGGACATGCGAGGGTTGTCTTTGGATATCACCTCCCAGAACTCTGGATCTGGTGACGAGTTGATTAGGTTTACGAACCTTTGACCAAACTCTTTGTTCTTGATGCTCCGGGCAATGCCTCGCTCTGCGTTCAGCAAGATGTGACCAAGAGGCGACATCGCTGCTGACTCTCGACCCATAGCTCTCAGGGTTTCTTTACCCTTGGTGCTTAGGCTGCTGCCTACGATAATGTTCTCGGCGTAATCGTCCTCTATGTCCTTGCCTCTCAAGGGCGCGTAATACTTGTAGGCACCCATGATGACATCTGCGTTCTGTCTGGATATCAATCCGCCAGCGACGGTGGTGTTCATGGTTTCTCTGACGATCTGGTCAGCGTCTGCCGCAACGTCCTGTAACTTCTTGCCTCGTGCGTTGCCGCCGCTCCACGTTCCTGACGCATCGTCCCACGACATGCCGTACCTGTTGAACATACGGTCTTTGACAAACGAGTCTGTCAAAACATCGCCGGACTTTAGCTGTCCTGATCCGGGGTTCTTCTCTGGGTCTCGCTGCGGATCTCGCAGGCTGATGGTTTTGTTACGCTCTATCGCATGACGCAGCGTCAGGTATTCATCGACTTCATCAAGCGGAATGCCTAGCTTTGCGATCTTCTTGGCAAGGGGCTTCTTCCTGTTCTGATCGAACTCGCCAACTGCAAAGCCAATCTTGCCGGGGATACTTTCTTCGCCCCTGTAGGGGGACTGTTCTTCAGTCAGATCCTGAAGGCCGTTGCTGCGCCTCCACTGATTAACCTGATCCTCAATGTCTTTGAGACCAACAAACTTATCTTGCACCTGATAGATAAACTTCTTGCCCAGACTGTAGCTTCCAGACTGGATAGAAAGCGGATCGGCACCATCAAGCAACTCTTGTTGGGCAACCGCACGTTTGTGTTCCGGGTTCTGATTTGCAGCGTAGGCTACTGATCCGACTGGGTGCCTTGACTCGAACTCTTCGACGGCTCTTTCAGAGTCATCGATCCGGGCCGCGAGTACTTGCGTATTAGGCGTTCCATCGCTCTCTGACCGGCGATCTTCGCGTCGTTTTCTAGATCTAGCGAGTTGCCTTGCTGTGATTTCGGAGATTGTTTCATTGGTCGAAGCGCCCCTGTAGCCAGCTTCCTTAGCTGCGTTGATCATGTAGAACCACCGCATAGCCTGTAACGCTGCGGGGTCATTAGCTTTGCCAGATACCTTGTCGTACTCCTCCTTGAATATCTTGGAGAAGTCTTGGAACAAAGCATCTTCATCTACGGTTACAGGCACCCCGGTGTTCTTCTCGAACAATCCTTCAAAGTAGCTGCGTATAAACCTAGATTCCCATACGTCGATTGTCGTGTACCGTGAGTCCCCCGTCAAGTTCAGGGTGTAGGCACCAATCTTCTTGCCGAAGATGAACATTCTTGGGATCAATTCATCTTGACCAGTGGCTTCTCTCACAAGCGATTTGATAGCGCCCATGCCAGAGACATTACTCTTGTACCCCATCTTCCTGTTGAAGGCTTGAAGCTCTTTGACAGAAACACCCTCGCGCATGTAATCCATCGCGGCCTTGACTGGGTTAGGCTCATTGGCAAACTGCTTGACGATACTGTCGAACACCTTCAGCGACATGGCTTTTGTAGGGGCGGTGGTGCCAGAGATCTGGAACGGAGAACTTGCGACTACTCTGTTACCCTTGGGGCTTAGTCCTAGCTCTATCTGATCTAGGTTTCCCTCTTTCTTGTACAGTTCAAGAATGTTGAGAGCGTCACCAACGTTTGCAGAAAGCACCGTGGCGGGTGACGTGAGGCCGTTCGCAACCTGATAGAACAACATGTCATCGTCGCTGATCTCGCCATACTCTTGCTCAAGCGAGGCGCGGATCGCCTTCATGTCTTCAGCATAGTAATCCGCGTACTTTGGATTCTGAGACACAAACGTTTGCACATCCCTGATGGCTCTCTTTGCCGCAGTCCTAACGTTGCTTGGGTCTGTTGTGCCCTTGATCTCAGCCATGACCTTGGGCCAGAAGTTACCAAAGAACTCCTCTTCCACGGCGGAGTTGTAGCTGGCGTACTTGGTCTTCGCTCTATCAACCAGATTCTCTATAGGACTAGATGACTTCCTAGCGGCAGCAATCTCTGGGTCAGCGGGTATGCCTAGTCGGTCTTGCTCTTCGTCAATAGGCTGACCGATTCCTCTTTCAGGCACTGCACCAAGGGCGCGTTCTACAGAGCGCAGGGTTCTTACCTTGCCTCGTTCTCTCTGACCTATCTCGCCGGATTCAATCTTTCCTATTACATCCCCAAAGCTCTGGAAACCAGAGCCTCGCAGGGCGTTACGAAGGCGTTCAGCAAATCCGTACATTCGCTCAACCATCCGGTGAGGCTTGCCGGTAACCAAAGACTTGTCTTTACGCATGTACCGGACAAGCTCTGCTACGGCTTCTTCCATCTGCGCTACCGGGGACAGGTCTTTGTACCTGCTCTGGGCATTGTTCAAGAAGGTTTCATTGCCTGTGCCGGGGAAAGTGCGCGTCTTCGCTGCGCGTTCCAACAGGCTCCATTCGGCGTCTGTCCAGAGATCCATCTCTCGCAGAGCGTGAACCACCTCGTGGTCTAGTATCTCCGCTAGAGCAGCCTCACGAGCCTCAGGGCTTTCGTCTCTGGCTATGGTGCTTGCTCTATCGATTGCCAAGAACGTGGTCTTAGGGCCGCGATTGAAGTATCCCAGAGCGTTCTTGATTTTATCGGTCTCTACTGCCTCGCCTGTCAGGATCATCTGACCATCACGAGTAACTGGCCCATACTTCAGGACATCAAGCACACGCAGCTTAACGTCTTCTAACCCGAAACCACGCAGCTTCTCTTGAAGGT
>VMHT01211875.1_pt1 | contig 13348 bp, 11 predicted proteins | sample 4693611 | NCBI WGS metagenome assembly VMHT01 (sample SAMN12280063, study PRJNA550983) | marine metagenome | isolation source: seawater sampled from same location over 5 years 0.02-0.2 micron viral filtrate | place: USA: collected off the coast of southern California halfway between the port... ... | reverse complement strand
GACAGAGCATATCAAATGTCTATAGACCCTTCAGGATTTGCTATGTCTAATCCTTGGGGAAGTCCCGCAAATAGTTACCAACAAGAATTAGGAGCACGTTATGGATGAACAAACTTATATGACTGAAATGTCCAAGATGGACAGACCTATTCCGGGAATGTCATTAACTAATGACCCTGAGAATCCTGCTCCTTATGAGCAAGCACCTAAGTTTACTAATGTGCACGAAGCTAGTAATTATATGTGGGAAACAATTACTGAGGACGAAGTATACGAATCAATAATGACTGGCTTATCAGAAGGTGTTCCGTTAATGCCCTTGGTTCAAGTGCTTCTCTTTAAAGAGTTTCAAGAAGGTGTATTTAACCCAGACTTAATGATGATGATGGTTGAGCCTGTATCTTATATGCTTATTGCATTAGCAGAACGATTAGATATTGATGTAGTAGTAGACACCGATGACGATGAAGAAGAAGAAGTTTTTGGAGTTAAAGTAAAAGAAGAAAAACTACAGCAACTTGTAGATGCTGCAGGAACAAATAAAAAAGTTCCAGAGGGTATGCTCAGTGATAAAATGGTAGCTGAAATGAATACGCTACCTAAGCTTCCTAGTTTACTTCAAGCAAGTCAGCAATCAAAAGAGCCTGTATCTGAAGCTGCTCAACCTACACAGCAACCTAGCCTTATGGCTCCAACTGAAGGACAGTAAATATGAAAGCATCTGAATTTGGACAAAGCTTACTTTCGGATATTCGTGAAAGAAATAAATCAGAGCAAAGACGAGCTGAAAAACGTGCTAAGCGTGATGCTTGGAAGCAGGTAGGCATTCAAGTAGCTACGGGTGTAGCTAAAGACTTGTTAGCTCAACGCCATCAAAACCTTTTATACAAAGAAGGGGTAATGGCTAACAAATTAAAAATAGACACTGTGTTTAATGAAGCAAGCGGCTTTGCAGATATTGTAAAAGAATCTGAGTCTTTTTCTGGTGGTCAAGACGCTTATTTAAAAAATGAATTAGATGCTTCTGTAGATGCCTATTTGAAATCTCAATATGCTGCAGGTACGTATAATCAGACACAGCTTAATTCTTTAAAGAGTACATTGGTAGACGGATACTTTGATAAGTATAAAGAATCTTTTACTGCTAGAGCAGACGCACATAAAAAGTTTCTTGCCTCTGGAGATAAAGACGCTTACCTTGCTAATATTAAATCTATGAAAGGTGACGGAACAATCGGTTCTAGTATTACCCAGTTAATCAAGAAAATTCCGGGAGTATCTGCACTTACTGGAAGCATGAACTCAGATTTACATAAAGCTAACCAAGACATTTTAGCTAACACAGATAAGCTAAGCCAGTATCAAGAAGCTTATAGACAAACTAGAAATGCTTTATTAGCTGAGCATATTACAAAGAATCTTCCTAGTGATTTAGGAACTGCAGCACCTACAATTAGCAAGCCTTATACAGTAAAAAGAAAAAATGTATTTGGCGAAGAATATGAAGATAGAGTTGTAGACGTAATGACAACTGATTCTAAGGGTAGCACTAACGTATACCAAGCTCAAATAACAGGAAATGGATTGGTTGCTTATGGAAACTCTCAACGTGGGGCAGCAGATGACTTTAACACTAGAGCTTCTAACCTGACAGAAGCTGAGATAAGACCGGGAAAAATGTCTCTTCAAACTCTTTCAACAGACGAAGCAAATACTTTAAGTGAGATGAGAACTCAACTATTAAAAGATAGAGGTATTTTTTCTACGAATAAAACTGCATACAATAACGCTATCAAAGAAATGGACCACAACTTAGCAGCTGTTGTGACTACTTCGGGAAGATACGCAGTCTCACAAGGTTGGGGAACTGCTGAAGAAGGTAGAGCCGTAGCAATGCAAGTTGTTAAAGATTCTCTTTCAGGAAAAGAACCTTCAATGGAAGCTTTTGCTTTAGGTGAGAACGTGCCATTTAAAACTATGTTTGCTCTTAGTTCTGCTGTAGATAGCAAAAAAGTTCCTCTTTCTAATAAAGGTATTGCACTATTAGCGAAAGATTTAGATTCTTTGTATACTTCATATAGAGATATGACTCCTACTCAAAGAAAAGAATTAGAAGAAAAATTAGTTTCAGAAGACTTCTTTAAAAATAAATTAGAATCTGAAACTTTTAAAAATACATTTATCGCTATAAAATCAGCTACAGATAGAAAACTAGACACCAAAGATTACTCAAGTGTTAATGCTATGCTTGGGGCTGTTGTAGATATGGATGTAAAACAAGCTTCTAAAATTACCGAAAAACCAAAAGTAGAAGAAAAGCCAAAAGAAAGTACAGCTAAGTTGACTTTCAAAAAGCCTCCAACACTTAAAGAAGCGGCAGAAGTATTAGACAAAAAACTTACTCAAGATGAGCGCAGTAAGCTTGTTTATCAAAATGTTAGATATAATTCATTTATCAAGGCAGAAAAAGAATTAGACAGAGTTAAAAATTTAAATAGTGAAAACCTGACTGCCAAGCAATATAATGCTCTTTTAACTAAAGCAGAAAAGGAATATGATAAAACGTATCAAACATATAAATATTATTATGTAGATACTGATAGATTAACTCTATTGCCTAATTTTTAATTTAAAGGAATAATTAATGTCTGAACTAAAGTACACTAATTTAGATGCTTTTAAAACTAAGCTATCTACAGGGGACTTAGATTTTAGTTTGCATCGCTCTCAAATTGATGAAAGCTATTCTTCTACACCCGAAAATTATTCAGTTACTAACTGGGAAAAAGATGATTCAGTTTTAGAAAGTTTTGAAACTTTAACTGATTACTTGTCCGAAGACCGAGGAATGGGTTCATACCTTATAGACCAAGCCACTACAGGTCAAGATACAGACCCTGCGGAGTTTATGCGTGACCTGACTATGCGTTTAGGTGCTCCGCTTTCTCTTGCCAGTTCCCTTAAAGATGCTCCTGAAGATGTTAAAGCTGCATTTAGAAACATGAAGTCTAAATGGGATAAAGCATCTTTAACAGGTACAGGAGAATATCTAGATGCGGTAAAAGACTATGGCGCTGATGTTTTATTTAGCCCTGAAGGTGTTGCAACTATAGGCGGTATTTTGTCTGGTGGTTTTACAGGGGGCACAACCACAGCCGCTACGATAGGTGCTCGTAAGACTGCACAACTAGCAGCTACTAAAGCACTTATGGATGCTGTAAGAGCTACGGCAGCAGCTACAGCTAAAAACCCTTTGAAAGCTGCATCTCTTGTAGGTTCTATTCATGGTGGCTTGGGTTCACACCTTGCTCAAGAAGTGGACATTGCAGCAGATATTAAAAGCGAAGAAGACTATAGCGTAGGTGAAAACATCTTTGGTACTGCAGCGGGTGCAGCACTTGGTCCTGCACTAGTAAAAGGTTTTGGTCTAATGGGCAAAGGCGGGAAGTTAGCTAGAGATTACTTCAGTGAAGGCACAAGAACTCCAAAGCCTCTTCCTTCTAAAGATGCACCTAAAGCTTTTAATGATGCTGTAGAGGCTGAAGATATTCCTGAATCAGGCGCTAAGCTATTAGAACAGCTAACCTTAAAGCTAGAAGACGACACTCCAAAAGGTTTAAAGGGTGTGTGGAATCCTGTGCCTAAGCAAGGCGAGTTAGACTTTGGTGATGATATAAACACAGCAATAGATAACTTTGTTGAAGACTTGGGTGGCGGTGAAAAAACACGTAAGGAAATTCAACAGACTATTCGTATGGCGGCTGATGCACAAACTACAGGCGGTAAAAGAAATAAGCTAATTCAGGGCTTATACACTGTTGCATCCGATATTAGCGGAAACTTTTACGGTAAAGCTGCAGGTGTACTTACTCCTATAACTAACATTTCTGGTACGGCAAACCAACTACAGAAAAAACTAAGTTACGAGTTTGGTATAAAATATAAAGTACAAGACGAACTAGTGCAAAAAGATTTGTCAGAAGTACAACGTGAAATTACTGGTAAATACAACGAAAGATTCCGAGCTATTGTGGATGGCTTGTCTTTAAGTGAACTAGATACTAAACTAGCAGAAGATGTAAACAGTGCGTTAAGTTTAAGTCTTCGAAGCGTTAAGCCTGTCAGACACGGTAACTTTGATGAAGGCACAAACCAAGCTATTAATCAAGCCGCAAAAGAAGTAAAAGACCTTTATAAAGAAATGGGTGTTAAGCTAAATGATATTGGTGTGATTGATACGCTAGTGGATAACTATGTTCCACGTATGTGGAAGCGTAGTGCTATTGAAGAAAACCCAAATAAACTAGTAGACTTGTTTGTAACTAAAGCCGGAATGTCTAAGCCCGAAGCACGTAGGACTGTAGAGAATATGCTTGATGTTAAAAACCAAGTAGACCAAGGTACTGGTGGAGGTTATTTCTTTTCTGCTAAACGTAAGATTGATACTATCGGTAACGATGCAGACTTTGAAGAGTTTCTAAACAACGATGTTCTTGGTTCGTTACATGCATATACTTATCAAACAGGTAAGTCTTTATCTAAGCATCGTGTATTAGGTGTAAATAACTTCCAACAGTTTGAGAAATTTTACGTTAACAGAATACGTGATGAAGTCGAAGCTGCAGGTGAAACCTTTACGCCTAAGATGCGTAACAACTTAGAAAAAGTTTATCGTTCTGCTACAGGCGAAGGGCTAGAGCGTTATGGTCGTAAAGGTCAAAACATTGTAGACGGCTATAGTTTTGCTAATCGTGTAGGCTTGTTGGGTTTAGCAACTCTATCTAGTTTGACAGAGGTTATGATTAACATCAGTAAGTCTGGTGTGCGTAATTCTGTGAAAGGTTTTGGCGATGCTATGAAGCAATCACACAAAACTATTACTAAAGACTTAGAGACTAAACTACAAACAGAACACGGCTTAACCTCTAAAGAAGCTCTTGCTGAAATGCGTAGCTTTAGCATCCACGTAGACCAAGCATTAGCTCAAGTAGGCGACAGGCTTGCAGGTGATGAGCTTGTAAGTGAAAGGTTACAAACTGCAAGTAATAAATTCTTTAGAATTACACTGCTAGACCAGTGGACTAAGTTTGTACAAAGCGTTTCGTTTTCTAGCGGAAAGCATTTAATCAACGACAACATTGCAAAACTTGCTAGTTATGGCTCAGACCCTTTAGATAGAGCAGGCGAAACACTAGCAGGAGAGTTAGCCGAGCTAGGCATTGATTATAAAAAGGCTGTTGGTTGGCACAACTCTGGTTCTAAAACTGACGATGCGTTTTATAAGTCAGACATTTTAGGTGGAGCTGCACGTTACACTAACTCTGTAGTTTTACAGCCTACTGCAATGTCAGGCTTAAAGCCAATGCTTTACTCTAACCCTAAAACTGCAGTGTTGTTCCAACTCCTCAGCTACCCTGTAGCCTTTACAAATACTGTAATGAAAGGAGCTGCAAAACAGCTTATTAAAAACCCTAAACGTAATGCAGGTAAAATTGCAGCCGCAGGTACAATAATGACAGGCATGGCTCGATGGACTAACTACTTGCGTACAGGTGGCGATAACGAAATAAATAAAGACACCGATGAAATTATTTATTCATCTATTGCTCGTTGGGGCGGTAATGGTATTCTTCTTGATAGCTTACAACGTGCTAGAACAGCGGCAAAGTATAGCGGCAGTAACTTAGCTTATACTACTTTGCCCTTTGGTCCGCTTGCATCAGATTCTTTAAGTTTAATACAGCAAGGAATCATACCGACTGTAGGCAACAAGATACCTTTTATTTCTGGTAGTTATTTTGGTAAGCAGATACTAGGCGAGAAAGAAGTCACTCACTATAGACGTTCTCTTAGAGACACACAAGAAGAAGTATTTGGCGGCTTAATACCTGAGTTTGAAGAAGTCCCACAAACCCCAGGATTTTTTGCAGGTGGTTCAGTATCTCTAGCTAAGGTTTCAACCAAAGCCCTTGTAGATATGTTTAAAAAAGAATCTCCAAAAGACGTTGCAAAAGTGTTCTCTAGTAAAGTTGAAAGAGTTATGCAGGAAACTGATAATATTTTTAATCCTGAACTTATTGAAAAATCTTTTAATAAGATGGATAACGATTTAGCAGATTTACAATTTGAAGGTTTCATTAAAGAAAACGATTATAATTTAGATGACTTTGCAGAAGCTGCAGTTGTTTCTGAAATAAAGAAAAAATTCAAAGACATCAAAGATTTAGAGTCTAACCCTAAGTGGGTTAAAGCTATAAAAAGCACAGACAGCGAAGCTGCTAAAAACTGGAGAGATGCTCAAGAGTCTATGGGTTTTAACGACAGTGAAATTATAGCATTCAAAACTGTAGAGAATCTTAAAGATAGTGTAGACCCAGACTCTTTAATCAGAGGAATTGTTTCTACAAATTTACAGAAAATGAAAAATACGTATGATAAACTACGTATTGAAATTACTCAAGAAGACATTAACAAAGCAGACAAAGCTAACTTCGATGAAAAAAGTTTGGATGCTACGCATGATTTTCTAACTAAAGCAATTAAATCAGACTATGATTTTGTTTCCGATGGGGGAGCTTCTGATATTGCACGTAATGCTATTGTTAGGTTAGCGGCTGAGGGTAAGATTAACTTTAGTAAGTTTAAAGCTCCTAAATTAATGAGCGAAGCCCCAGACGATACCTTAACTTCGGTACAAAAAGAAGCAGCACGTAAGGCACACACTGAACAGTCTGTTGAAAAAGAACCTGTGCGTAGATATATAGATACTTTTACTGGAAGCGAATATAATGTTTCATTTGCTTTTGCTAGAGAAACTGGTACGCACACAGGAAACAAAGGTGCTACCGAAGCTATTAAACTAAAGTCTATGTACAAACAAGCATATCCAAATAAATCTAAAGATGAAATTACAGGTATGTTGAATAAATTTAAATCTAATAAACCTCAGCAAAGTGACTACGAAGAAGCATTTGAGTCTGTAACAAAAGTAGCTAAGTCTAAGTTTGGGGAAGACTTTGAATTTAAAACAGGGGAAACTCAAGTAGGTTATATTAATGTTAAAAATCCTTTAGTTTATTCCGGTGAAAATGTATCGGGAGACTGGGGAGCTGAAAAGATTTTATCTACAAACGATGGACTAGCTGAACTATTTACAAATCTAAAAAATCAAAATGTAAAAATAACAAAAAACTTATACGAAGATTTTATGGATTTAAGCCAACGAGCAGCAGATTTAGAAATGTCCCCGACTCGAAATGTTAACACACTTGATAAACTAAGAACTGATTTAATGTTGTATGAGTTAAATGCAGACTTCCGTAGCATTCTACAAGATTTAGGTTTTGATTCAATTAAGTATCGTAACGAAGTTGAATTAGGCTTTGACGGAGAAACAGATTTTTCTTATATTCTGTTTGAGCCTAATCAGTTTAAGCTGACTACGGCTACTAAGTTTGACTCCGAAGACCCTAGACAAGCCTTTAATATAGGTGGTGCTGTAGCTAAAGTATTAGCTCCTAAACTATCTTCAGGGTTCTTTAGTGCAGCGCATAAAGCTTCGTTAAAACTTGAAGGCTCTAAACCAAAAGCGGGTCAGTCGTTTATTAATCAAATTAAAAAGGATAATGCCGTAACCGAAGAAGAACTAGAGTGGACAGGCGCTATCGAAAAGTTTGGTAACAATAAGCCTGTGACTAAAGAAGAAGTTGTGAAGCATTTTAAAGATGCTGAGTTTGACTTTGAAGTCTATACAGGTCGTCACGTAGACAGAAAAGAAAACGTAGACGAATATGATTTACCAATAGATGACTTAGATGATGACTTTATTAATCCAGACGAAGACTTTTGGAACTGGTTAGAAGATAATCATCCTCATGAAGTTGAACTGGCTGATGAATTAGCTGACTCTACAGAGTGGACTAGTTGGTTTGATGGAAGATATGAGGAGTTTAAAAAGGACAAGGGCTCTGATTTTATTACTCAGCCTTCCCACATAGATTTTTCTTTTGACGGCCCGTTTACTGAAAACTATCGTGAAATAGTTATTGGACTTAAAGATAAATTTAAAAAAGTTTCTAAGGATTATGAGAACGAAGCACACCACCCTACACTTAGAAACCAATTGCTTCATATTAGACTTGCAGATATTGAGGATGTTAATTCGTCTAATAAGAAAACTTTGTTGATTGATGAGTTGCAGTCTGACAAGTCTACAGATGCTACAGGTCCTGAAGGTGTTGGATATGCTATGAAAGACGAAGACATAGAAGTTGGAAATAATACTCGTGATAAAGCTAGGGATTTAATGGACGAGTATAGCGACTTAACATCAGAAATGGAAGAACTTGAAGAGATATTAGAAGAAATGTCTCCTGACGAACTAGCTTCTCCTAGAGGCGAAAGAGTTCGCTCTGAGTATGATAGAGTGGAGGCAAGAAGAGAAGAATCCGGAGATGAATACGACAAGCTGCAAACCGGTGAAGACATTATGATTGACTATAGAGTACCTAATCTTCCATTAAAGGATGAAGCAAGATGGGCTTTAGTAGGTCTTAGAAAAGCAATGATAACTGCAGCCGAAGAAGGCTATGACCAAGTTGCACTAACTACAGGTCAGATTCAAAAAATTAGGAACAATAAAATTATAGATGCAGATAAGACTACAGTATCACAATTCCCTAATAAAGACCTTGGTGGATATGTTGTTCGTACTTTTGACTCAGAAGGCGGATATCACTCACAAGTATTTGCAGACCAAAAAGATGTAGAAAAATACTTAGTAAAATCTATAGGTAAAGAAAGTTATAATAATTTAATGAAGAGCGAACCTAATAACATGGGTGAGTATTCTTTAGATACTGAACATACTTTCCAAAGAGGCGGCAAAAGGTTTGAGGAATTTTATGATAAGACTTTGCCTAAAATGATTAAGAAACATTTTGGTAAAAAGTACAATACTGCAATTAAATTTGAAGAATACAAACAAGGCTCAAAAACGGTTAAGCTTCCTACCATTAAAATAACGCCTCAGATGCGTGAAGATATACGAAAAGGCTTACCAATGTTTGCCGAAGGTGGCGCTGTTGACGAAGATGCAATTATTGCAAAAGCCAGTACAGTAGCTAAAAAAGAACCAATAGTTGAAGTCAAAGATGAACCAACTAAAGGAAGTACCATTAAAGCTTTAGAAGCTAATTTAAATAAAGGAGAATAACTTGAGTACATTTAAATATTTTAAACTGTCTGACTTTAACTGCCAAGAGACTAACGAAAACAACATGAGCGAGGAGTTTATCCACAAGCTAGACGAGCTTCGTGCTGCTTGCGGGTTTCCGTTCTACATTACTAGCGGCTATCGCTCTGAAAAGCACAGCATAGAATCTAAAAAATCAAAGCCCGGAACTCACGCACAGGGCATTGCCGCTGACATCGCAGTTAATGGCGGGGCTCAACGCATGGCTGTAGTTAAGAATGCTTTGGCTATGGGCTTCACAGGCGTAGGAGTAGCTCGTGGATTTATTCACGTAGACATTCGTAAAACTACTCCTGTTATGTGGAAATACTAATGTTTCGTATTTTGTTTATGTTGTTTATGTCTGTGTCTGTGTTAGCGGATAATGCTCAGGAAGGCAGTTTAAATACTTTCCACGGTGAAAACTCAACTACCAACAGCAACAACAACACGCAAGATGATTCAGTCAGTAACACATACAATGGTGCAGGAAGCAGTTCTGAAATCCCAGTAGGTTCTGCAATCACACCAAGCTACATGTCTAACGGTATGGACACTTGCTTAAAAGGAACAGGCGGCTCGTTGCAAACAGTAGGCGTAGGGTTTAGTAGCGGCACGTACGACATCGACCCTAACTGTGATAGACGTAGAGATGCTAAGCTGTTGTCTGACTTAGGCATGAAAGTTGCAGCAGTATCAAGAATGTGTGAGTCTTTAGAGGTTTGGAAGGCTATGTTAACATCAGGCACACCTTGCCCCATACTGCAAAACTCTAGACTAGTAGCAGGAAAGAGAGCATACCTAGCTCTTAAAATGCAGCCTGAGATTTATATCCCAGACTATAACCGCAAAACAAAAAAATGGTACGATACTATTTTAAACATTGGAGAAACTGTAAATGAAGAACAAGCTGAAGATATTATCTCTGTTAGCGTTAAGTTCCGCAGTAGCATCAAGTGAGCTAGATAATCTACTAAACACTTCTACTGCTATTGTAAATCAAATTGATACAGGTATTACACTTGTAGGTGCGGCTACAGAATATGCACATCATGGTGATGCACTGAGCGATGGGACTCTTTCGACTACAGCGCACATCAGTACTGAACAGCTTGATGCTTACAATGCTGCTTTAACTAATTTTGCTACTAACTATCAGCCCTATGGAGACATTAAAGCTGTATTAGAAAACAAGGCTATGGACGAGCTAGAGTTAATGAGTAATGCTGTTGAAACATTTGCTGACGTTGTTATTGAAATGGTTCAAGTCGTGGAGGTAGCTGAAAGAGTTGAAGAAGCGACTTCACCTGCACAAGAAGCAGAAGTGTTAGAGTTTGTGTCTTCAAATCAAGAAGTCCTTTCTATCTCTCAAGAAGATGTAGATACGTATAACCAGTCAGTAGATGATATTGAAACTCACGCTAACAACGCCTCAGCTTACTTGTCTGTAGCAAACTCTGAAGATGCAGTAGCCTTTTTAGAGCAGGGTATTGAGAACGCCAACACTACAGCAGAGCAGACAAGTATTATGTATGATGCTAATCAGCAGTGGGTAACAATGGGCTACAACACTACACGAAACCTAACAGCAGTTTATTTAAATGGTAATACGGATATGGGGCTAGACTTATACTTAACTGAAGTAGAAGTATTAGCTGCGGGTAGCGACTCAGAGTTTTATCTTACTGGTCCTACAGCTCAAGGATACAAATGCTTTATGACAGGAGAATGTGAATGAGTTTAGCAGATGCAGAACTAACGATTGGTGGCGTTAAGCTAAAAGGTATTTATATTGCTGTTGTGTTTTCTTTAGCTACTACTATAGGTGGCGGTGTATGGACAGCCTCTAGTTTATATTCAAGACTAGAAGGTGTCGAAAGTTTATTTATACCTAACATTACACCCCTCGAAGAAAAGGTTCTTTTGATTGAGCAGGAGCTAGAAGCCAATGATGTTTCAAAGCTTCAAGGTAAACTAGCTGAGCTAGGTGTCAACCTCAAAACAATAGCAGAGCAGCAAGCTAGTCTGTTAAAGGTAGATGACAAAGTAAATCAATTAGAAAAAGACATAGAGACTATGAAGGCTACAGTAGCTAAAGCAGAACTACTAGCGGCTGAAGCTGAGAAGCTAGACTCTAAACTTAAAACAATTAATAGGGAAATTCAGGACTTGTGGGATGGTATGGACTATCTTTCAAATCCCTTAAAGTGAGGATATTATGTTAAATTTAAATTCATTAGTGGGACCTGTTACAGGATTATTAGACAAATTTATAGAGGATAAAGACAAGAAGAATGCGATTGCGTTTGAACTATCAACAATGGCTGAGAAACACGCACAGGAACTTGCGAAGGCGCAACTTGAAGTTAATAAGACAGAAGCGGCACATAAGAGCTTATTTGTGTCGGGTTGGAGACCGGCTGTTGGTTGGACTTGTTGTCTTGGACTTGCGGGTCAGTACATTCTTATCCCGATGGCAAATTTTGCGCTTGCTGTTGCCGATTCTACCATTACGGTCCCTGTATTAGATACATCAACAATGATGCCAGTGCTTATGGGTATGCTTGGATTAGGTGCTATGAGAACTGTCGAGAAAGCCAAAGGCGTAAGCCGAAACCAATAAAACTTTAGGAGAGATTATTATGCCATATAAAAAGAAAGCCCCTGCCAAGCGTACCAAAAAAGCTGTGGGCGGTGCTCTAAGTGCAGCACAGAAACGACTACTAGGTCAAGCTCAAGCCGGTGCAGTTAAGAAAGGCGCAGGAGCTATCACAAAACAAATTGTAAACTATACCCGTAAACACGGAGACCAACGAAAAGCAGCATCGGCTCCCGCAAAAAGCAAAACAGGTCGTAGTATTAGAGCTAAAACTCCTGCAGAGCGCATGGGAGGGCAGTTATCGCAACAAAAAAGAACTCGTACTCGTACTTCTCCTTCTACTACTAAGCAACGTGGTGGCATTGCAATGTCTAAAACAGCTCGTGCTAACCTAATGCGAATGCAAAGAGAAGCATTTAAAACAGGTAAAAGTAATCCTAGGCTTGCGGCACTAACCAAGAAGCATGGTATGCTTGTTAAGCGAGGCGATGCACAAAAACAAATGCAGAGTCAAAGACGTAGACCTGCAGTTGGCTCACGTATGACACCTGCTCAAAGACGAGCAGCAGCACGTAAAAGAGCTATGATGTTAGCACGTAAGCGTAGAGCACCTTCACGTAGAACTAGACCAGCTACAGGTCGATTAACAGCAGCCCAAAGACGAGCACGTATGGCATCAGCACGTAGAAGAGCTATGGCAGCAGCACGTAAGCGTAAGGCACCTTCACGTAGAATCAAGCGTCCAGTTCGTAGACCTTCAGTTGCAAGTCGTGGTTTAAGCCGTTCAGCTTTGCTTAGAGCACGTAGAGGGCGTAGACCAGTAGCTCGTGGACGTAGAGGATTAGGTCGAGCAGTTAGAGCGACACGTAGAGTAATGCGTAGGAGGTAAATACTTATGCCCACCAAGAAAAAATCTACAGTTAATAAGGCAGGAAACTATACTAAACCCGCAATGCGTAAGAGACTGTTTAATAAAATTAAAGCAGGAACTAAAGGCGGCAGAGCAGGTCAGTGGTCAGCTAGGAAGGCTCAGATGTTGGCTAGAGAATATAAGAAAGCAGGTGGAGGGTACAAGTAATGACAGCACTACGTAAACCACAAAGGTCTTTAAAGAAGTGGACAGCTCAGAAGTGGACTACGGCAAGCGGTAAGAAGTCTTCAAAAACTGGTGAGGTATATGCACCTAAGAAAACTATTGCTAAGCTAAAGTCCACTGCTGCAGGTAGAAAGAAACTCGCAGCAGCTAATAAGAAAAAAAGAGCAGCCACTAAGAAAGGCAAGCAACATGCTAAACATGGCTTACATAGAGGTAAAAAACGATGAAGAAGAAAGACTCACGATTAGCAAGAGCAGGTGTATCAGGGTTTAATAAACCTAAGCGTACACCTAACCATCCTAAGAAATCACACATAGTAGTAGCAAAAGAAGGTGATAAAATCAAGACTATTCGTTTTGGTGAGAAGGGTGCATCAACTGCAGGTAAGCCTAAAGCAGGAGAGTCTGCAAGAATGAAGGCT